>ENA-UPSA01000730-UPSA01000730.1-bioreactor-metagenome-genome-assembly--contig:-NODE-730-length-43021-cov-19.250663_pt1 | contig 43021 bp, 38 predicted proteins | sample MGYA00238183_ERZ773288 | MGnify/ENA primary metagenome ERZ773288 (study PRJEB29028, sample SAMN07631243) | bioreactor metagenome | isolation source: Switchgrass digestor | place: USA: Dartmouth... | reverse complement strand
TTATATAATGCTACTATTTGCTTTTTGAATTCCTCTTCATATCGTTTTGCCATTTTTTTATTCCTCCCAAAGGTTTATATTTATATTATACCATTGTTCGGAATTTTATTGTCCTATTTAGTATAGCCTATCCAGATATTATGAAGGAGGTTGTAGTTTCAATTCCTCATAGGTAATCTATAAACATAGTAATGGATATAAGGAGTGGAAAGCTTATTCTGAGTTTCAATTCCTCATAGGTAATCTATAAACAACTGAAAATTACAAAAGGGTAAATAAGGAGAGGAAGTTTCAATTCCTCATAGGTAATCTATAAACTTCAAACAAAAATAGGTGGATTGTCTAGGATGCTTCAGTTTCAATTCCTCATAGGTAATCTATAAACTGAAGGATTTGAGTTTGCAATAGCGAAAATAGTATCGTTTCAATTCCTCATAGGTAATCTATAAACGCTTATTCGATGGATGATATTATGAAGGAGGTTGTAGTTTCAATTCCTCATAGGTAATCTATAAACGAGCATTTTAAACAAGCTTATAACACCGCCTTTAGGAGTTTCAATTCCTCATAGGTAATCTATAAACGTTTACTTTCCTCATTAAATTTAGCAGCATATCCCGTGTTTCAATTCCTCACAGGTAATCTATAAACTATAAAGGCTGGTTAAAATGGTGTGATAGTTATAGATGTTTCAATTCCTCATAGGTAATCTATAAACGAATTGAATATTATACAAGACAAAGTAGGCCAGGAGGTTTCAATTCCTCATAGGTAATCTATAAACTTTGTCATTATTATTACCCTGTTGCCGTGTCTTTCTCGTTTCAATTCCTCATAGGTAATCTATAAACCTGATATATCTAATTCCCTAGCTTGAATTCTGCCATGTTTCAATTCCTCATAGGTAATCTATAAACCCTCATTAACAAAAGTAAGTTCTAAAGAAGTATCAGTGTTTCAATTCCTCATAGGTAATCTATAAACGTTTTAGCTCTCCTTGAAGATCTCTAGATTGCTTATGTTTCAATTCCTCATAGGTAATCTATAAACTTTTCAGGGATGGACAGCTTCTAGCTGCTACTATGGAAGTTTCAATTCCTCATAGGTAATCTATAAACGAGGGGATAAGATGGAAACTAAAGAATACTATAACGGTTTCAATTCCTCATAGGTAATCTATAAACTTATATATAGAACATATGTTACTATAAAATAATAATAGTTTCAATTCCTCATAGGTAATCTATAAACCTTCATATCTTACATAGTATCCTTCATCATCTTTAGTTTCAATTCCTCATAGGTAATCTATAAACATATCCGTTGCTTCTCTCTCATCCATTGTAGCTGAAAGTTTCAATTCCTCATAGGTAATCTATAAACAAAAGAATATGTTATTAATTATCTTAGTAACAAGGGTGGTTTCAATTCCTCATAGGTAATCTATAAACCATGGAAAGTATTACGCTTTAAATTGTGCCTTTTTAGTTTCAATTCCTCATAGGTAATCTATAAACCACTACTACATTTTCAGGGATGGACAGCTTATATCGGGTTTCAATTCCTCATAGGTAATCTATAAACTATTTCTCTATATAAATCAATGCTTTTCCATTTTAGTTTCAATTCCTCATAGGTAATCTATAAACCATATTACCACCACCTATATTTTATATTCTTCTCTATGTTTCAATTCCTCATAGGTAATCTATAAACTCCTACCTCTTTTTTTATTTTTTGAAGGATTATCGGAGTTTCAATTCCTCATAGGTAATCTATAAACTTTGATATACTTTATTACATTTTTTACCATACATTGGTTTCAATTCCTCATAGGTAATCTATAAACTTTCTATACCTTTACCTCCAACATCTTTAAACCTTCGTTTCAATTCCTCATAGGTAATCTATAAACCTAAAAATGCTGCGAATGGGCAAATTAGCGTAACTCTGTTTCAATTCCTCATAGGTAATCTATAAACATATAAAACAGATAGGTATACAGTATTTGAAGGCGTGTTTCAATTCCTCATAGGTAATCTATAAACTAAGGAGTGTACTAAGGTCACGTTTACCGTGGATATGTTTCAATTCCTCATAGGTAATCTATAAACGGTACATTACTAAAGAATTATATTTATAATTGCATTTGTTTCAATTCCTCATAGGTAATCTATAAACAAGGTGCTATATCATTACTTCTAGAACCATTCAGAAGTTTCAATTCCTCATAGGTAATCTATAAACTTCAATTGTCAATGTTCAATTGCTTTTTTCTTATCTTGTTTCAATTCCTCATAGGTAATCTATAAACTATGCCTTTTCCCTGACTTATAGCAGTTGTTTTGAGTGTTTCAATTCCTCATAGGTAATCTATAAACGAATCCCATTTTCTACATTGTTGAGGTTTCTAGCACTGTTTCAATTCCTCATAGGTAATCTATAAACGAATTTATGACTTCGAGAACCTCCATGAAGCATATTGTTTCAATTCCTCATAGGTAATCTATAAACTCATATGTCTTTTGCAGTATCTTCAGCTCTTCCATTGTTTCAATTCCTCATAGGTAATCTATAAACGTCTCCATGTAGCTGCAGCTGGATCCAACTGTTTCCAGTTTCAATTCCTCATAGGTAATCTATAAACCGTTTTTTTCAATTACCTTCATACGAGCATTCCTCCTTGTTTCAATTCCTCATAGGTAATCTATAAACGTGCTATATGGAAAAAACAATCTGTGATGAAAGACAGTTTCAATTCCTCATAGGTAATCTATAAACTCTATTACATACACTATTTTAAACCCTTTGCTATTTAGTTTCAATTCCTCATAGGTAATCTATAAACTCTTTGAAATTAGCAGGAAGTGTAGCATATGTATCATGTTTCAATTCCTCATAGGTAATCTATAAACCAGCAGTGCATTATTGACAGAAGGAATTCACTTTGGTTTCAATTCCTCATAGGTAATCTATAAACGATATTCAGTGTCCATATATTTCTTAAGTTCAGAGAAGTTTCAATTCCTCATAGGTAATCTATAAACCCGGACACATAAACCCGATATACTTATCAAAAATCAGTTTCAATTCCTCATAGGTAATCTATAAACTTCAATAACTGGCTGAATCATATCACTAGTAATTAGGTTTCAATTCCTCATAGGTAATCTATAAACCCTAAACGACAAATTGATGAAGTGGCACCTCTGGAAGAGTTTCAATTCCTCATAGGTAATCTATAAACTTGGTGTAGCCCTCACGTGGGAGGAGTTATACCAAAGTTTCAATTCCTCATAGGTAATCTATAAACCTTCTATATCCTTTATTCCACTATCGCCCTCTATATAGTTTCAATTCCTCATAGGTAATCTATAAACTGTCCCAATTTCTTAAAGTTTGTTCCGTTTTGCCTATGTTTCAATTCCTCATAGGTAATCTATAAACTCATGGTGTATTTAAAGATGTCTTTATGACATTTTCATGTTTCAATTCCTCATAGGTAATCTATAAACGCATTTGCTGTTTGTACCTCATTGTGAAATCTAGTATGTTTCAATTCCTCATAGGTAATCTATAAACTGTATAAATGTGAAGTCTGTGGTAGAGAGATGGAAAGTTTCAATTCCTCATAGGTAATCTATAAACAATATTGATGCAGGAGTATATATGTTGTCACAATTGCGTTTCAATTCCTCATAGGTAATCTATAAACTTATGCTATCTTGTAATAGATAGTTGTCTACAAATGGTTTCAATTCCTCATAGGTAATCTATAAACGAGATGTGGACCAGTGTTCGTTTGGTTTTAATATTAGTTTCAATTCCTCATAGGTAATCTATAAACTGAACCAGATCCGGAATAAAAGAACTTGAGCTGGGCCGTTTCAATTCCTCATAGGTAATCTATAAACGGTGAGGTTTTTTTCCCGAAGCCGACTCTTCTGGAGAGTTTCAATTCCTCATAGGTAATCTATAAACGGTTTATCATATTCTATTAATAATTGCTTCCATGTTTTGTTTCAATTCCTCATAGGTAATCTATAAACCTATTCTAGTTAAATACATATCTACTGCATTTTCAAGTTTCAATTCCTCATAGGTAATCTATAAACAAGCATTTCAGATACACGTACCCAAAGGTCCTTGTTCTGTTTCAATTCCTCATAGGTAATCTATAAACAAGAATATAATATCATCATTTTTTAAATCTGGATGAGGTTTCAATTCCTCATAGGTAATCTATAAACGTACAGTTACGATTGATTTAGCGGATTATCATCTACGTTTCAATTCCTCATAGGTAATCTATAAACTTGGTTATGGGATAATCTTGTAAGGCCTATTGTAGAGTTTCAATTCCTCATAGGTAATCTATAAACCGAGAGAGAGGTTTTCCTTATTAGGAAAACTGACTTGTTTCAATTCCTCATAGGTAATCTATAAACAAGGCATTGGCACCATTTGATGAATTAAACATCCTCGTTTCAATTCCTCATAGGTAATCTATAAACTTATGGTAGGAGTAACTGCTCAACCTTTGGAATTTAGGTTTCAATTCCTCATAGGTAATCTATAAACAAATCTAATTCTGGATTTACACTCTCTCTAATTTTTTGTTTCAATTCCTCATAGGTAATCTATAAACTTTCATGAGTAGGTTCCACTAGCCCAATGCTTATTATGTTTCAATTCCTCATAGGTAATCTATAAACTTAAATGGACCAAGAGTTGTAGGTTTAACGCATGGTAGTTTCAATTCCTCATAGGTAATCTATAAACTAGCACAACGAAACAATCCTGTGTTCCTCAAAAAAAGTTTCAATTCCTCATAGGTAATCTATAAACTAGAGGATTTTTAGCTGTGATAATGGGCGTGGACAAGTTTCAATTCCTCATAGGTAATCTATAAACCAAGTACAAAAATTTGAGGGTAAAAAGGATATGGAAGGTTTCAATTCCTCATAGGTAATCTATAAACAAGGCTAATTTGAAATATACTTGTGTTGTTGAATTTGTTTCAATTCCTCATAGGTAATCTATAAACTTTTTTAATAACTGCTGTTCTTTTTCTAATTGTTTAGTTTCAATTCCTCATAGGTAATCTATAAACTAATTTTACCATAATCTATATCGTCTCCTAAATTTGCGTTTCAATTCCTCATAGGTAATCTATAAACTGTATACTATTCCGAACTTTATGGTATAATATAAACGTGTTTCAATTCCTCATAGGTAATCTATAAACTGATTAAGTGGATTACATGGAATTCTTAAGAAGATCTAGTTTCAATTCCTCATAGGTAATCTATAAACACCTTTTATTGCCGTTGAAGGTTTTGTTTCATTTGAGTTTCAATTCCTCATAGGTAATCTATAAACTAGATAAAGAAGCTGATATGTTTGCTGGAGAAATATGTTTCAATTCCTCATAGGTAATCTATAAACCCATTTCTATATTGATATTACCTAATTTCACATTTTTTGTCAATAAATATAATTGTTACAAAATCTTAATATTTGTTATATAAATTTGAATATAAACATTGAAATTATCATGTTTCTTCAAAAAATAAATTTGTCGTCGATCTCTAGGGGTTTTTGCACTACTGGAGGTCAACGACAATTCTCTTCAGCAAATAATTTTTCAACTACTCATGACAAAAGTCGCAAGTACCCAATCCTATGTCATGAATTTAATGATTTTTGTGCAGATGGGCTTGTTTTAGCTATACTCTCATAAAGCTCCAATCCTCTTCTAAATAATATTTTGAAATCACCCTGTTTTTCTAAATATTTTTTCACTTTATCGTTTTCTGATCCATGAACTGCTGCATTTCTTGTATATTCTAACAACTCATATGTATCCCTGTACCCGCTTTTTTCAAATATATATAATTCCTTTGTTTTGATCAGTTTTATGAAATCTCTAATTATCTCTCTTGCATCATAATCTAATGGATCAATGTTTTTAATTTTTTTATTCATTTCAATAATTTGGTCTTTATATTCTCTGCCTATTGCAATTATAATTCCTTCATAGAGCAGTATGAGAGCCTTTAAATACTGCTTTTTCTTAAAGAAAAATTTCCCTCTTTCTATCATTCTCCTGTCGAGTGATGCTCCAATAAGCGATTTCAGGTCTTTCTTAACATATTTGGCTATAGCGGACTGGTAATTATCCTTTGATTCTATTTTCTCCAAGTATGATTTTATGGTTGATAAATCGCTTTTAGGCTGCCTGTTCATTTCCAGCCAAAAGTATGCTCTATATGTTTTATTCATATCCGGTGTATCCAGTAATTTAAGCAATTCTGGAAAATACCCTGAATATTTATATGTAGCCAGGTTTTCTGCATAAGATACCAATGTACTTATAAAATCAATATTTATTACAGGGGTAGGGTCATTCCTGTCTTTTTTCAGCTCAAATGCCCCATAATATACCTTTATGTCTGAAATGCGTTTGATATGTTTTAGCATCATTAATGAAAAGGCTATTATTACAGGCATATGCCGAAATGCATGGGTTATGTCAAAAACTACTATCCTCTCTTCATCTGGAATTTCTTTTATCATATGATTAATATATACTTCATAATCTAATGGGTCAACAGTTATAAAACGGATTCCTGGCATATATTCTTTTAATGAGTCCTGCCATTCAGAAAGCAATTCCTGTGAAATACCCATATTTTCCTCATCATATACTCTATCATATAAATCGATTAGTTCATCATGATTTTCCTCATCTATAACATTAAGCAGCTCTGACCAGCTGGATTGTTCAGTGCCGAATATCAGCCATTTGTCTATTTCATACCCCTGGTTGACCAGAACCTTATATAAAGCAGACCCGAAAAAACAAGTATCAATTGATTTATCTATTTCTTCAAAATAATAATTCGTTTTTTCATATCCCTTTTGCCCCACAATACTTCTGCCTTTTCCAATCATCGAAATAAGTACAGCCTTTTTGCTTTTCAACATTATCACCCCCATATTAAAAAAATCCCATAAATAGCAGATTTTTTATTATAATTGTTTATATTCGACACTAATGGGGATATTCCTTCTAAATAAGTTATATTTATTGGGAATATAGGATTGGTTTAAAGGAGAGATTACTTTATATAACTAATGAAATTAGATTAAGCAAAATGTGGAAAACTACAATTCCTTAAAGATAGTCCAATAACTTGATACTAATACTGATAATATCTGATATCGCAATTTGTGTCAATTCTTTTAATACTAAAAAATGTAGTTTATTTCATGTGGATTTAGCTATAATTTTGACAATAGAAAAAGGGCAATCACAGTTGCCCTTTCCCTATCTCATATTCATGTGAGTTCCGCTTAATGAGCTTTTTATCTGCTGTATATCATCAGCCTTAGCTGTTGGAGCTGGGGTATAATATCCTTTCTGCTGTGCTATTTGGAATAACTGGTATTGGAACTGCTCTGCCTCATTCCTTAACTGCTGCAATGTATTTCTCAGCTGCTGATTGGCACATTCCATAATTGCTGTCTGATAGCAGCTTAAGCTTAATTTAGTCATGTTTATTACATCATTTACCATATCTCTTTCCTGCATCATATCCATCCCTCCTATCTTAATGAATTTATCAGGTTAGTTGCAGTAGTCTGTGCATCCTGAGCTGATTGCTGCAGTAATTGTTTTAGCTGTGGGTCCTGACACTGGTTGGCATATGTGCTGTACTTTTTGGCCATATTCTGATGAAGGCTTACAATTTCTCTTAAATGGTTTAGCTCCATCTGATTTATATTCCCAAAGTTGACGCTGTTTTTAAGTGCCATATGATTACTCCTTTCCTTATATTTTTTGACCTATCCATAACTATTTTGTCTCCAATATAACCAATTATTCATGGAAAAAACATCATAAATATTATGGAGAAATGAGGACATAATAATTTTGAATGGAGGTGAAAACATGAAAAACAAGGTTGTAGTTGAAAACACATTAACACCCTTTATTGAGCATTTGAAAAGCGCAGGATATGATGTTCACACTTTAAATAGAAATGTAAACCTTAGAAATATAACATCAGACGAGTATAAAGCCATTGTCGTATCAGGTATGGATGTTTTAAGCGAAAGGGAAACAGACCACAACAATCCTCCAGTCCCAATTATTGAGGCAAGGGGCCTAACTCCACATGAAGTTCAAAGTATTATAGAAAATAAAATAAATAGTTGACAAAATATATCATTAGTATTAGAATCTTGTCTATAATGAAAATTTCATAACATGCTCTTATCAAGAGAGGTGGAGGGACTGGCCCAATGAAACCCAGCAACCTGTGTATACAAGGTGCTAATTCCAGCGACATGTATATGTCGAAAGATAAGAAAGAGAACAGCCTCTTTCTTATAAGAGGTTTTTTTATTTAACCTCTATTTCGATAGAGGTTTTTTCTTTAATTAGAAGGGGGAATTAATCTTGATTAGAATTGAAAACCTGTCGAAATCATTTTTCGATGAAAACAACACTGTAAAGGCTCTAAAAAACATAAACCTCCAGATTAACAAAGGCGAAATATTTGGAATAATCGGGTTAAGCGGTGCCGGCAAATCAACCCTGATAAGATGCCTTAACAGGCTTGAAGAGCCTACTGAAGGCAGCATATACATTCAGGGAGAAGATATAACCAAATTCGATAAGAACAGGCTGAGGGATTTAAGAAAGGACATAGGAATGATATTTCAGCATTTCAACCTTTTCTCGCAGAAGACCGTATATAAGAATATAGCCTTCCCATTGGAGCTGGAAGGCTTACCAAGAGACCAAATCGAAAAGAGAGTTGATACCCTGCTGGAATATGTAGAGCTTAAGGACAAGAAGTATTCCTATCCCTCACAGCTAAGCGGAGGTCAAAAGCAGAGGGTTGCAATTGCAAGGGCTTTGGCCAACAACCCAAAGATACTGCTAAGCGATGAAGGTACTTCTGCACTGGACCCAAAGACTACAAAATCCATTTTGGAGCTTTTGAGAAGCACAAGGGATAGGTTTGGAATTACCATTGTACTTATAACCCACCAGATGGAAGTGATAAAGGATATATGCGACAGGGTAGCCATTATGGAAGATGGGGAGATAATTGAGGTAAATACGGTGGAGGAGCTGTTTAAACACCCAAAGACGAAAACTGCATATGAATTCATAAGCAGAATTAAATCCGATATTACAGAGGAAATAATTGAACCCAATAGCTTTAAGGGAACTGTAATAAGGCTTGGATATTCCGGTGAAAATGCAAAAATGCCTGTTGTGTCCAGGATGATAAAGGAATTTGATATTGAAGCAAACATACTGTCAGGCGATATCAATAGATTGTTAAAGACCAGTGTAGGACATCTTATCCTTGAATTACAGGGAAAAGATGAGGAAATTCAAAAGGCAATAAAATTTTTGATAGACAACAATGTAAAGGTGGAGGTGATGTAGATGGCTGAATTGATTATTCCTGCACTATTGGAAACCATATACATGGTGTTTTTCTCAACGGTTTTTTCCCTGGTGTTGGGATTCCCTCTGGGAGTACTTCTGGTTATAACAGAAAAGAATGGAATATGGGAAAAGAAACAGCTGAACAGGATCCTTAACGGAATCATCAATGTACTGCGTTCATTTCCATTTATTATACTTATGATTCTGTTGTTCCCATTATCCAGGTTAATCGTTGGAAAAACCATTGGCACAACTGCTGCCATAGTACCTCTTGCCATTGCAGCTGCACCCTTTGTGGCCAGAGTAATAGAAAGCTCTTTGAAGGAAATAGACAAGGGAGTAATTGAATCCAGCCTAGCTATGGGTTGCACTGTATCACAGATTATATTTAAGGTACTTATTCCTGAATCCCTGCCTTCACTTATTCTAGGCATAACCACAACCATCATAAACCTAATTGGATATTCAGCCATGGCTGGAGCCATTGGAGGTGGTGGCCTGGGTGATGTGGCAATAAGATATGGATTGTACAGGTTTCAGACTGATGTCATGGTCATAGCAGTGGCAGTAATAATTGTATTGGTCCAGGGCATTCAGTTTATAGGAAATATACTATCAAACAATATTAACAGAAAATAGGGGGAGTTATAAATGAAAAAATTGACTTTAACTGTATTTATAGCCATTTTAGCTTTAACATTTGTTGGATGTGGCCAAAATGAATCTGATGACAATGTAATAAGAATAGGCGTATCTCCAGAGCCTCATGGAAGAATTGTTGAGCTTATTAAGGATGATCTGGAAAAAGAGGGAATAACCCTTGAAATACAGGAGTTCACAGATTATGTAACTCCAAACCTGGCTTTAAATGATGGAGAGCTGGACGCCAACTTCTTCCAGCATGAGCCATATTTGAATAACTTTAATGAAGAAAGAGGAACTAATTTAGTATCCATTGGAGGGGTTCACATAGAGCCTATGGGGCTTTATTCCTCAAAATACAAATCCATAGATGAGCTTGAAGATGGCGCAGAAATAGCCATTCCAAATGATGGAACCAACGGAGGAAGGGCACTACTGCTTCTTGCTGAAGCTGGGCTTATTACATTGGACGAGGATGCCGGAATACTTGCAACAGAAAATGATATAGTAGATAATCCAAAGAATCTGAAAATCAAGCCTTTAGAGGCTGCACAGCTTCCAAGAGTACTTAACGATGTAGAGGGTGCTATTATTAATGGAAACTATGCTCTTGAAGCAGGGCTGGTACCTACAAAGGATGCTATTTTACTTGAAGGAAAGGAATCACCTTATGCCAATATAGTTGCAGTAAGAGCTGGAGAGGAAAATGAGGAGAAATTCAAGAAGCTGATGGAAGCACTACATAGCGATGAAGTAAGGGAGTTTATAGAGGAAACCTACGAAGGCGGAGTAGTGCCTGCGTTTTAAGGCATTCTTTGGGCTGCATTTAAGCGAAGCAATTATGCAGCCCATTTTTTTCTGTGTTGGGGTATTTCACAAATCCTGGAGGTAAGGCATGTTCTTCGTCAATATGTCTTATTTTAACTATCAACCAGCTATATATCCCTTTCTCACAGCATCTTCAATCAAATTTGTTACAAACTCCCAAAGCTTATCCGATGCCTTTTCTATTGGTGCTATTCTATTATATACCTGCTCCTTTGTAACATTGTGCTTCACCCATGTTCCTCCGCCGGAATAGTAGTTGCTGAATAGAGGCTGCAGCCTATCCATAGCTGCTGCAAATACTGCCTCATTGGTCCTCATCTCTTCAAATTCATCCCAAAGGCTTCTAAGTTCCCTGCCCTTATCCTCATCAAGCATTCCGTAGAGTTTTTCTGCTGCTTCCAATTCCCTTTCCTTTTTGCTTTTGCTTCCTTCCACATCATAGCAGAAGGTATCGCCAGCATATATCTCTATTAGGTCATGAACAAGGAGCATCTTAATTACCTTGCAAACATCTATGGGAGCATTGGAATATTCATGTAAAACCATTGCCATTACTGCAATATGCCAGGAATGTTCTGCATCATCTTCCCTTTTTGAACCATCAATAAGGGTAGTCTGCCTCATTATGGATTTCATCTTATCAAGTTCAATTATAAAGTCCATGTCTTTCTTAAGCCTTTCGCTAACCACTGAATCATCTCCTTAATAATCATTACCATTTTAATATAACATATTTTATACAAATGGGTAAATACTATTAGTATAAAGCCAATATTGATTTCAATTCCCTGTTAGGAGGATTTCAAGTGCCTAAAAATAAAAAAAATGTAGATAACAAATTCAAGGAGAAGAAAATGTCTGTTCCCATTGAAGAAAACAGATACGCTGCCTACTACGATACTGAGAAGCTGCAGCCTGAAACAAATGTGATCATTCCAACACTGGAAGGAGTAGTTAGAGCAAAGGAATGGGTTGAAGAAAACCAAAAATAAGAATTAAGCCCTGAAAATTTCAGGGCTTTTTAATTGGAATATTAGCTTATGTTACTTTAACTCTGACAGCTTCCTGTATAGCTCATATCTCTCCCTTGCATCCTGTTCAGACTTCCTGTAGAGCTCCTCTGCCAGTTCAGGGAATGTTATTTCATTCTGAGCATACCTTACCTCGCCCATTATAAACTCCCTGTAGGACTCAGTTGGTTCCTTTGAATCCAGCACAAATGGATTCAATCCCTGCTCCCTGCGCCTTGGATCATATCTAAAAAGCTGCCAGTATCCGGACTCTACTGCTCTTTTCTCCTCAGCAACGGACTTGCCCATGCCAAGCTTTATTCCGTGGTTTACACATGGAGCATAGGCAATGATAAGGGATGGCCCCTTATAGGATTCAGCTTCCAGAAGTGCCTTTAGAGTTTGATTCATGTTGGCTCCCATGGATATCTGGGCTACATATACATCCCTGTAGGTCATGGCCATTAACCCCAGGTCCTTCTTTCTGGTCTTTTTCCCTGAATATGCAAATTTGGCTGCAGAGCCGGAAGGAGTGGATTTGGAAGACTGCCCTCCTGTATTGGAATATACCTCAGTATCAAATACCAGTATGTTAACATCCTCTCCTGTTGAAATAACCTGATCCAGTCCAGCAAAGCCTATATCATAAGCCCAGCCATCCCCTCCAACTATCCATATGCTCTTCTTTACCAGGAAGTCCTTTCTCTTCAATATCTCCTGAATTATATGGTTATCCCTGTATCTGTCATTATCTATGGCTTCTAAAATACTTGCTGATATCTCCTTGCTCTTTTCACCTTCATCTATATTCTCTATCCATTCCTTAAACAGAGGAGTCAATTTATCGCATATATTCTGTTTTATTCCTTCTTCCATAAGGCTCTTTATCTTATCTCTAATCTGCTTGACTGCCAGGTGCATCCCCAGTCCGTATTCTGCATTGTCCTCAAACAGCGAGTTGCCCCAGCTGGGCCCTTTCCCAGCGCGGTTTTTCGTATATGGTATGCTTGGAGCACTTGCTCCCCAGATTGATGAACAGCCTGTGGCATTGGCAATCATCATCCTGTCGCCAAACAGCTGAGTTGCCAGAATCAGGTATGCAGACTCGCCACATCCGGCACAGGCTCCATGGAATTCAAGAAGTGGCTGTGCAAACTGGCTTCCCTTGACAGTAGTCTTTGGCATCAGGTGGTCCTTGTAGGTTACGTTATTTGCAGCATACTCCCAGTTATCCTTTTGCCTTTCTATTTCCTTCTCTGCATCCACCATAACCAGTGCCTTCTTTGGTGCAGGGCATACATCGGCACAGTTTCCGCATCCTGTACAGTCCAATGGGCTTACCTGAATTCTGAACTCCAGACCTTCCAGGCCCTTTCCTACTGCCTTCTTGGTTTCGAATGTTTCTGGGGCGTTCTTGAGCTCCTCTTCATTTAACAGGAATGGCCTTATTACAGCATGAGGGCATACATAGGAACACTGATTGCACTGTATGCAGTTATCAGTCTGCCACTGGGGAATCATAAGGGCTATTCCCCTCTTCTCATAGGCAGAAGTGCCCAGAGGGAATGTTCCATCCTCCATGCCTGCAAAGGCTGATGTTGGAAGGTCGTCTCCATCGTGCCTTGCCATTGGCCTTTGGATTCTCTTTATGAATTCAGGCTCATCCTTAATATCCCCTTCTTCCGTTTCACTTACATTCGCCCAGTGGTCAGGCACATTTACCTTTACCAGCCCTTCTATTCCCCTGTCAATGGCCTTGTGGTTTAACTCCACTATCTTATCGCCTTTTCTGCCATAGGTTTTCACAACAAACTCCTTCAGATATTTTACAGCTTCCTCCACAGGCAGTACATTTGCCAGCCTGAAGAAGGCTGCCTGCATTATCATGTTTATCCTTCTTCCCAGACCTATTTCCTGTGCAATTCCTTCTGCATCTATTATATAGAAGTTGATATTGTGCTCCTTGATATATTTCTTAACCTGATTTGGCAGATATCCATCCAGCTCATCTGCCTTCCATGGGCAGTTTAACACAAAGGTGCCTCCATCCTTAAGCCCCTTTAATATATCATAGTGATAAATATATGACTTATTGTTGCAGGATATGAAATCCGCATCATATATCAGATATTCAGATTTAATTGGCTTTTTCCCAAACCTTAGATGGGATATGGTGGTTCCGCCTGACTTCTTGCTGTCGTATTCAAAGTATCCCTGGGCATACAGGTCTGTATTGTCGCCTATTATCTTTATTGCCATCTTATTGGCTCCTACTGTGCCGTCTGAGCCTAATCCCCAGAACTTGCACCTTATGTTTCCCTTTGGAGATGTATCTATCTGCTCCCTGATTTCAAGGGATGTATTGCTTACATCATCTACTATGCCTATTGTAAACCTGTCCTTTGGATTTGGGCTTTTAAGGTTTTCATATACAGCTATAATCTGGGCTGGAGTAGTATCCTTCTGCCCTAACCCGTATCTTCCTCCCACTATTATAGGGTTTATATCTGAATTATAAAATAAGGCCTTTACATCCAGATACAAGGGTTCTCCCAAGGAGCCTGGCTCCTTTGTCATATCCAGCACTGCAATTTTTTCTACAGTCCTTGGCAGCACATGAAAGAAATGCTTTGCTGAAAATGGCCTGTAAAGATGTACCTTTATTATACCTACCTTCTCTCCTTTACTATTAAGGTAGTCTATTACCTCTTCAGCAGTTTCGCATACTGAGCCCATGGCTACAATTATCCTGTCAGCTTCCGGATGGCCATAATAGTTAAAGAGCTTGTAGTCCCTTCCAGTGATTCTGTTTATTTCATTCATGTAGTGCTCTACAATGCTGGGTATCCTTTCAAAGAATGGGTTTGCTGATTCTCTCTGCTGGAAATATATATCAGGGTTCTGGGCTGTGCCCCTTAGTACTGGCCTTTCGGGATTTAAGGACCTGTTTCTGAAATCCTCCACTGCCTTGAAATCAAGTAGGCCCTTTAAATCCTCGTAATCCATTACCTCTACCTTCTGTATTTCATGGCTGGTTCTGAATCCATCAAAGAAATGCAGAAAAGGTACCCTTCCCTTTATGGCTGAAAGATGAGCCACTCCTGCCAGGTCCATTACTTCCTGCACGCTGTTTGAACAGAGCAATGCAAAACCCGTCTGCCTCGTTGCCATTACATCCTGATGGTCTCCAAATATGCTCAATGCATGGGTAGCTATGGCCCTTGCAGCAACGTGGAATACCCCTGGCAAAAGTTCACCTGCTATTTTGTACATATTTGGTATCATGAGCAAAAGCCCCTGGGAAGCTGTATACGTGGTAGTCAATGCACCGCCCTGGAGAGAGCCGTGAACAGCACCTGCTGCTCCTGCCTCTGACTGCATCTCCACTACCTTTACTTCCTGATTAAATATATTCTTCCTCCCCTGACTTGACCAGGCATCAACCAGCTCCGCCATAGGGGAAGATGGTGTTATTGGGTATATAGCTGCTACTTCTGTAAAAGCATAGGAAACATATGCAGCAGCTTCGTTTCCATCCATTGTTCTCATTATCCTTGCCATACTCTACCTCCACTTCATTATTCTCTAATCTATTATTTTACAAATCAGAAAAATAATGCATTGAAGGTATTTATTCTGGCAACAAAAAGGCATACTGAACAGGTCAAGGCTAATCTTTTTAATAGCAAACCTTAATCCCTCAGTATGCCTTTTTACAGATTCATTTCTATTCAGCTAATTTCATAAACGCTATATCGTCCATTCATTGTGAACTATTCCCACCAGATACCACTGGCCTTCATGCTGTTCAAATACCAGTATAAGGCTTCTCCAGTCCAAACCTTCGTATTGGTCCTCAAACCCTGTAAAGTGGAATTCAATGAAATGGCCTTCGGTATAGACGTCATGGATATTGTTTATAGTATTGCCTTTTCCTACTTCTGTGTTGTTACCTATAATATGAGGATTTGCAAAATCCTTATCGTATACAAACCTGTTATAGTAGTCATTGAAATTCATCTTTATAGGGTCGCCAGAACCGTCAAAGTTACCCCATGTGTAGACTTCAGTGTCTTCTCCTAATTTTGCCACTTCTTCCTTGGTGAATACCTGGTCTGTCTTTACATCCACAAAGGCATATGGGCTAAACCTGAGCCCCTTTGTAGGATGAACATACTCGGACAATCCTTCCATGTCCTTTTCCTTTAAAAGCTCTATTACATCTATGGTTCTGGAAAGAAGATTGGATTTGTTTTTATTAAGCTCTTCAATTTTATTCTCCAGCTGTTCCTTTTCCTCCTGCAGTCTTGCAATCTCTTCATCCTTTTCCTTAAGCTTCTGGTCTTCCAGTGAGGTATTATCCTTTGCAGCGCAGGCTGTCAATGCTGTTGCTGCAATCAGTATTATGGCAATTACAAGAAATGCTTTTCTATTCATATTCTCCACCCTTTCATAATATGACTATAATTATAGTATTATCCTTATTTTATATTTTATATCAGTTTAAACTGTAATTAGTTAAGATTTGTTTACAATTCCTGCGCCTACAAAACATTGCCATGTTCATATCTCCATCACATCAAATACAATCTTCTCCCCGTCATTTATTACTATACAGGGCAAGCCCACCCTTCCTGCCTTTTTGATTTCATCAAATTCAGGCCTGTTATCCCTGTATTTCAGGAACTTCTTAAGGTTTAGCATGTTTTCAGTAATATCCAGATATATATAATCAATGTTATTCTGTGAAAGATACTCTTTCACCGGACCGCAATCGGGTCAATGCTTGCTGCCAAAAACTATAATTTTTTTCATATGCACCTCTCCCTTACATATGGATTTGAGTCTGAATCCACCTCAGGCAATTCCTATTTCGATTATATCATTTATTCACAATAAAAAGCAATTCCCGAGGGAGGATATGCCCTCCAGGAATTGCTTTTCAGTCTTTTTACCATTAAAGCTTACAGATTTCACTACCTCTTATTAGTTTCACATTTATACGAATAATGAAGCTCCTGGCCCTAGTGGTAAACCTAACAGATACCATATTACCAACAATATGCTCCAGAATATAATGAATGTAATAGAATATGGCAGCATTGTTGATATCATTGTGCCAAGTCCTGATTCTTCATCATATCTCTGTGCAAATACAACTATCATGGCAAAATAGCTCATCAATGGAGTTATTATATTAGTTGATGAGTCTCCTATTCTATATGCAACCTGAGTTAACTCTGGGCTTAACCCAAGCCTGAACATCATTGGAACAAATATTGGTGCCATAATAGCCCATTTTGCTGATGCTGAGGCCATAAACAGATTCAGGAATGCTGTAATCAGGATAAAAACAATTACTAAAGGCAATCCCTTAAACCCTATGCTTTCAAGGAATTCTGCCCCTTTAACGGATATTATGGTTCCAATATTTGTATAGCTGAAATAATTGATAAACTGCGCTGCAAAGAATGCCAGTACCAGATATGATCCCATGCTCTTCATTGCATCAGTCATGCTTGCTACAAGGTCATTGCTGTTTTTAATCTTTCCAACGGTTTTTCCATATACAAGCCCTGGGATTAAGAATAGCAATAATATTGCTGGTATAAGCCCATTGCTCAGAAATTCATTTATTGTCAATTGTCCATCTGCCCCAGGGGATTTTAATGGGGCATTTGGCAGGAACATTAAAAGTCCCATAACAACAAGATATACTAGAAGTGATATACCCGCATTTCTTAGTCCTCTATTTTCAACTTCTGTAATTTTCTCTTCAGTTGGCTTAAACTTGCCCTTATAAGGTCCAAGGTTCTTTTCTACTACTTTTTCTGTTATAAATGTACCTAATACTACTAACAGGAATGTAGATGCAATTAAGAAATACCAGTTGCCAGTTGTTAATACTTCATACTCAATACCTGAACCTCTTAAAGCTTCATTGGTAATCCCTGCAAGCAGGGCATCTGTGGTGCCAAATAGAAGATTGGCTGAGAATCCTCCTGATACTCCTGCAAAGGCTGCTGCCAGACCTGCAATTGGATGACGTCCTGCACTGGCAAATAGCAAGGCTCCTAATGGAATTACCACTACATATCCTGCGTCAGAGGCAATATTTGACATTACACCCGTAAATACCACAATTGCAGTCAGTAATCTGGGGTTAACTCCTGTCAAAAGCTTTCTTAGGGATGTATTAATAAGTCCTGTCCATTCAGCTACACCAACTCCAAGCATAGCTACAAGAACAGTCCCCAGTGGTGCAAAATTAGTGAAGTTCTTTGTGGCACTGTTAAAGATGTATCTTAGTCCCTCAGCATTTAACAAAGATACAGCTTCTATTGTTACTTCCTGTCCTGCTTTTGCATCATAATAGGTAACAGGCTTCCCAAATTGTGCAACAACTGCTGAAACTAATATTAGAGCCAAGCTTAAAATGAAAAAGATCATTGCTGGGTGAGGTAGTGAGTTACCTAGTCTTTCCACTGTTTTTAAAAATCCTTTTACTTCTTGCTTGTTTTGCTGAGTAGATTGCTTTCCTGTCATATTATCCTCCTTTTCTACAAAATTCGACTCTTCATAATTATACAAAATCTAGCCATATTGGGCAAGCCCCCTTATTATTCCAGAGGAGCCGTCCAATTAGCGCATTTTCAGCATCCTGAAGGTTTTTTTATGGCTTTTTTCCTATTTTTGCTACACTTTTATAAAAATTAAAAAGATTTCTTCCAGTAAATACTGAAAGAAACCTTTTTGATTTTATTTACAAAATATTCATAATAATTAATATTTATACACAAAATACTTTCTACTTCTCCACATTGAATTTTACAGTTACCTTGAATAAATCCCCGTCAATATCCACCCTGAAATCTCCGCCGCAAACCCTGGTAAAGCTCTCTGCAATGGATAACCCTAATCCGCTGCCGTCTGTACTCCTTGCCTTATCGCCTCTTGCGAACCTCTGAAGTATTTCTTCCGTTGTGAAGTTCATCTCATAGCCTGATATGTTTTTTATGGAAGCTATTGCCTTTCCATTAGCCTCTTCCAGCTCTATATATACCCTTGTGCCTTTAAGGGAGTATTTCAATGCGTTATCTATCAGGTTCTGAAACACCCTGTAAAGCCTTTTGCCATCTGCCATTATATATACAGGTTCTGCCGGAAGCCTTGTCTTAATCTGAAGCCCTGAATCCTTAATGTCGTCTTCCATATCCCCCAATGTCTGCTCAATGAGCTTCTTTAAATCCAGCTTTTCCATATCAAGGTTTATATCTCCGCTGGTGCTTTTAGCCAGATCAAACAGATCTGATACAATGTTTTTTAGCCTGTAGGACTTTTCCCGCAGTATGTTTACATAGTCCCTGGCAGTTTCAGACAAGCCTTCCTCCTTAGACAGCAGGTCTATATAGCTTATTATGGATGTTAATGGCGTCTTTAAATCATGGGATACATTTGTAATAAGCTCCACCTTCATCCTTTCCGATTTCATCTGCTCCTTAAGGCTCACATCAAAGCCCTTGTTTATCTCATCATAGGTAATATTGTTGTATTTAACATACCAGTATATAACAGCTATTTCCACAACTGGCGGAATAAGCACAAGAGGAGGGACAAACAGGAATAAAAATGTAAGTACCACCAGTATGAAGCTTACAATTATAAATGCCAGCTGCCTGTAGAATAGCGCCTTGGTTAAAGGAAACATTTCATACCTTCTGCCATCAAAGAGGCTTTTCAGAAAGTCCTTTACCTTAAAGTAAACTGTATAAGTTATGCTTTGCTTTAAGAAGGTTTTTGCCTTTAACTTCCTTATCATTGAAAAAGACAACACTCCCAGTAGAATAACCGCAACTATAGTTAGTATTCCAGAGAAAATTAGTGAATAAATCTGACTTATATCTAATTTATGGGTTACGCTTGATCTATATCCAAATAAATCTTCAGATACTGAAAGCCATAAAGCAAATATAGATATAGCAGCAATTCCTTGTATTTCCGTATATGTTTTATCTATTCTCCACATATGGAGTTCATCATCTTCCTGACTTCTACCCGTTACTGCCATCAGATAGATTCCAAGTCCAAATGCCAGCACAAAACATGAAACTGCCATTACTGCAAAAGGCATCACATTCTTTCTGGAATTTTCCCAGAACTCCTGCTTTGCTGCCATATATTCATCATGGAATGTCAATATTAGTTTTAAATTATCTTCCCATTCAAAAAAATATACATAGTTTTCATCCGTATTTTTTTCCCGTGTCCAGGCTCCCGATGAATATATTACCTCATCAAATTCTTCAAGAAGTTCCTCATTCTCATCCGGTACATTGGTGAATACAGTCTCTCCATCACTTACATAATAGTAATAATCCAGGTCATCAGGAAGCTTTTCCACTTTATCCCTGTTTGTAAAAAGATACATTACCTTATTGCGTGCAGGCAACACATCGTTATAGTAAAAATAGTTGCTATCCTTGTATTTTTCAACAAACATTGATTCAAGTTCTCTGCCTGTATAGGATAAATACTGAATCAGAAGTATACCTGCTGTGATAAATATAACACTTAATATTGATACTATTATCTTTGTGCTTTTTCTTCTGCTAACATCTCTCAATTTTATATCCAATGCCCCACACCACCTTTAGATATTTAGGCTCCTTAGGATTAATTTCTATCTTTTCGCGGATACGCCTTATATGGACCATTACTGTGTTTTCCACAGAATAGGCTTCCTCCTGCCATACCTTTTCATATATCTTCTCTGCTGAGAATACAATTCCAGCATTGCTCATCAAAAGCTCCATTATCTTAAACTCCGTCGGAGTAAGCTTAACAGGCTCGCCATCCACCTTGAATTCCTTGGTTTCCGTATCCAGGCTTAACCCTCCTACTACAATCTGGGATGATTTCCTTGATTTTTCCATATCACCCAGGTACATATACCTTCTAAGCTGGCTTTTAACCCTGGCCACCAGCTCCTGAGGATTAAAGGGTTTTGTTACATAGTCGTCTGCTCCCATGGACAATCCCAGTATCTTGTCGCTGTCCTCAGACTTTGCAGACAGTATTATTATCGGAATGTTTTTGCCCTCCCTTATTTTCAATGTAGTAGAAAGCCCATCCAGCTTTGGCATCATAACATCCAGTATTATCAGCTGTATGCTGTTTGTAACCAGGGCATCCAGCGCCTCCATCCCGTTATATGCCTTAATAACCTCGTAGCCTTCAAAGGTCAGCAGCTTTTCAATAGCATTGGCAATTTCCCTGTCATCGTCAACCACCAGTATCCTTGCATGGTCCATATAAAACACCCCTTTCATAGCCTATACCTTTATTCTAGTATGGGTTTCTTACAATAGGCTTAATGTAATTCTTACAGATTTCTTAAGAAATATTCTATCATAAAAAAAGTATGCCCACAAATGAAAAGGAGGCCTGTAAAGGCCCCCTGTATTTCACTACATATTCCTTATTTTATTTAAAATCATCCTCTGTTCCACTGTAGCAACCAGCCTTCTTGTGTAAGCTACCGTATCAGGGTTGACGCTTATGCTGTCAATTCCCTCCTGAACAAGGAATTCTGCAAATTCAGGATACTGGGATGGACCCTGGCCGCATATGGATATGGTCTTTCCGTATTTATGTGCTGCCTTGATTAAAATGGATATGGCCCTCTTTACTGCTTCGTTTCTTTCGTCAAAATATCCCATATTGTTGAGTATTCCGGAATCCCTGTCTGCTCCCATTACAAGCTGCGTCAGGTCGTTGCTTCCTATGCTGAATCCATCTACCAGCTGTGCAAATTCCTCTGCTTCAAATACTACTGATGGAACTTCTGCCATTATCCAGAGCTTAAATCCCTTATCCTGTACCAGCCCTTCCTCAGCCATTATCTCCTTGACCTTCCTAAGCTCCCAGGTAGTTCTTACAAATGGCAGCATAGCCCATACATTTTCAAGCCCGTATTCTTCCCTGACCTTCCTCATGGCTCTGCATTCAAGCCTGAATCCTTCCTCATATGCTGGGGAAATATATCTGGATACTCCCCTCCATCCTATCATTGGGTTGGCTTCTATTGGCTCTACTTCGTCTCCGCCCTTTAGGCCTCTGAATTCATTTGTTCTGAAGTCTGACATTCTAACTACAACTGGTCTTGGATATATCTCCTGAGCTACCATGGTTATGCCTTCAGCAAGTTTATCCACCATCATCTTTCCCTGACCTGTCTTGACCAGGTACATTGGATGGGCCCCTATCATGTTTGTAAATATGAATTCCGTTCTCATAAGTCCTATTCCATCAAATGGAAGGTTCTTGTACCTTCCAATTATAGAAGGTTCCCCCAGGTTCATGTATATTTTGGTAGCTGTTATTGGGGCCAGCTGATGGATTATATCCTCAGTAACAACCCCGGGTGCTGATACTGAAGCTATGTTTGCTGAAGTTTTACCTTCTTCCTTTTCCTCCATAAGTACTATTCCCTCATATACTACTCCTCTTTTGGCATCAACGGTGATTTCCATGCCTTCCTTCAACACTTTAGTTGCTTCCTTTGCTCCTACAATACAAGGAATTCCCAGCTCCCTTGATACTATTGCAGCATGGCATGTTCTACCGCCTTCATCTGTTACTACAGCCTTTGCCCTTCTCATGGCTGGTACCATATCAGGGTTTGTCATGACGGTTACAAGTATGTCCCCTTCCTGTACCCTTGCTATTTCAGATATATCGTTTATAAGCTTAACCTTGCCTGCTCCAATGCCTGGTGAAGCAGCAAGTCCCCTTACCAATACCTTCAATTCCTTCTGTTCCACATTCCTTTCCACTTTGACTTCTTCCCCCTCTATTGTAGTTATTGGCCTTGCCTGCAGTATATACAGCTTCTTGGTGTCCCTGTCAAATCCCCATTCTATATCCTGATGGCTTCCGTACAGGCTTTCAATCTTCATTCCATAATCAAAAAGGGTCATTATTTCCTCATCTGTCAGGCACTGTCTGTTTATATACTCATATCCAAGGTAATCCTTTACATCTATCTCGGTGGTTCCTACTCCAATGTCCTTTTTCACAACCATGACAGTCTTTTCAGCAATATGCCTTTCCACTATTTCCTTTGTTGTTTTATCCAGTATATATTCATCTGGAGTTACAGCTCCTGATACCACCGCTTCTCCCAGTCCCCAGCTGGCATTTATCATCATCTGGTTGGGGTCGTTGGTAACAGGGTTTGCAGTAAACATTACTCCAGACTTTTCGCTGTTTACCATCTTCTGCACTACTACGCTTAATGCAACTTCAAAATGGTTGAAGTTCTGATTTTGTCTGTAATATATTGCCCTGGCCGTCCATAAGGATGCCCAGCACTTCCTGATGTGATTTAACAGCTCCTCATATCCACTTATATGTAGATATGTATCCTGCTGCCCTGCAAAGGAAGCCTCAGGCAAATCCTCTGCTGTAGCTGAACTCCTTACAGCCACTTCTCCATCCTGAATCCCTATAATGGCATTGAACTCTCCATATGCTCTTTTTATCTCATCTGCCAAATCCTCAGGCACAGGCTGGGATACAATAAGTCCCTTTATTCTTTCGCTGGCCTTCTGGAGGGCATTGGAATCCTCTACATCCATTCCGCGGATATTCTCCTCTATTAAAGTGCTCAAATTGGACTTCTCGATGAAGTATCTGTAAGCACCTGCAGTTACGCAGAATCCAGGTGGCACTTCAAGCCCTTTTTGAGTCAGCTCTCCCAAATTGGCACCCTTTCCTCCTACTTCTGGTATGTCATCTTTGTCTATTTCCTGAAACCATCTGATATATTTGTAGCTCGTCATAATATCCCTCCTATTTAATAATATTTATGTATATATTATAGCATATTTCTTTAAATGTGCTATACTATTTCATTGTTTTTTTCATTTTTATTATGTATTTTTTTATATAATACAATGCTTGTCCAATTTTGCTATAATTATAATCCCGTATTAAATACGGGATTAATAGCAATTAGTAAAGAATATTACCAGTAACAGGAAGAAGAACAATAACGAGTCATCACCTTTATCAAACCATGATTTTTCATTAAACAGTAGTACTAACAGTAGGAAGAAGAACAATAAGCTATCATCTTCTGTGCCAAATATACCGCCTATTCCTCTTTTTCTTTCATTGCCCTTGATTTCTTCTACCATATTTATACCTCCCTATTTTTTTTCTCACTGTATATTATGTTGATAAAACAGTTAAGGTTACTGAATTTTTGTATATTCACGAGAATTTTAGTTAGACTAATTATAAAAGAAAGGAGTTGAATAAATGGATACATTGGCATTGATTCTTGTGATAGTAGGAGCTTTAAACTGGGGATTGATTGGACTGTTTCAGTTCGACCTGGTTGCAGCCATATTTGGCGGTCAGAGCTCAGCTATTAGCAGAATAGTATATGGATTGGTAGGTTTGGCAGGATTATACTCGTTTAAATTCCTGTTCAGGGACAGAGAAAAAACACAGTAGGCAACTACTGTGTTTAATACCAATCAAATAGAAGAAGAATGAGGAATATGAGCAGTATCTCCTCTTCAAGCTTCTTCTTGCCGTGGCCTCCGTTAAATAGCAGTAGTATTAAAAGCAGTAGCAGTATTATGCTGTCATCCCGGTACCCGTATCTGGATAGAGTATTCATAATGTACCCCCTTAAAACAGATTTCTTTAGTATATACTATTCACGCCATATTTTTTCGTTACTAAATATATAAGTGCACCTCTATACAAGGTGCACTTATATATTTATCTATCCAGTTCTTCCCTTAATTCCATTATGGATTTGGTGGATATGTTTTCCCTGCTGATGTCCAGCAAATCTATTGCCTTATCCAGATCCTCCTCTTTTTTCACTTCTATTTCCATATACTCATAGGGGTATGTATCCTTGTCCCAGCGGTCCAGGTCAAATCTTATGTCATCGTATATATATGTTTTCCTGTTCTTGTATCCTTCCTTTACAGCTTCATACTGCAAATACTTCAGTATTTCAAGCATGGCTTCCTTGTTGTCAATCCTCGTGGTTATTTCAATGTTCTGCCTGGATTTTCCCTTGCTTATATTCTTCTTCAATGTAAGTTCTATTTCCTTTTTACCTGTAATGAGGTTTCTCGTTTCCCTTATTCTCAAATAGCTGTTAAGTCTTTTTTCTATAAACTTGTCCTCTCTGTCAATGATGGTGTTTATCTGGTATTCTTCGGAAACCAGTCTGGCTCCAATTCTCTTTAATTTCTCCTCCATTTCATCCAAATTCACGTTTAGAACCTTAACTTCTATCTCCATTATATTTACAGCCTCCTATCTGCTGATTCCATATGCTTCTTCATCTACTATCACTGTAACATCAGGGTGCAATAGCAAAAAGCTTGCTGGAAGCCTGGTTGTAACTTTCTTTCCTTCTACCAGCCTTTTTATGGCTTCCCGCTTGTTTTTCCCGCTGGCCAGAAGTATTATCTTCCTGGCTTTCATTATGCTGCCTATTCCCATGGTTATGGCCTTTGTGGGAACATCATCAATGGATTTGAAGAACCTTGAATTGTCCTTTATGGTTCTCTCATCCAGATTGACTACGCAAGTTCCCACATACAGCTCCTCACCAGGCTCATTAAACCCTATATGGCCGTTGGCGCCTATTCCCAGTATCTGAAGGTCTATTCCTCCCTTTTTTTCTATCAACTCATCATATAACCTGCAGCTTTCCTCCATGTTTTCGCTGTTTCCGTCAGGTATGTGAACATTGTTTTTGTTTATGTTTATATGGTCAAAAAAATTGGCATTCATATAGTAGTGGTAGCTGTTGGGGTCATCATAGCCTATGCCTACATATTCATCCAGATTAAATGTAACAACTCTGGAAAAGTCCAGCCCTTCCTCCCTGTGCATCCTTATTAATTCATTGTACATGCCTATAGGAGTGCTGCCTGTAGCCAATCCCAGCACAGTATCCTTTTTCTTCTCAATTTCCTTTCTTACCATTTCTGCTGCAGCTTTGCTCAAAGATTCATAATCCCTGGTTACAATCAATTTCATACTATTCCCTCCTGGCTATAGTATTATTTTCGGTTCGAAGTTGATATAATCGCATGATACACAGTGAAATTTTATGCCGTATATCTCCTTTTCCACCACATACCTATGGCCTTCAGCATGGAGATGGCCGTAGATGCATATATCAACCTTATGCTCCGCCATCAGCTCCACAAACTCATTAGGGCTGAAATCTGTGTTAAAAGGCGGATAATGAAGCATTGCAATTTTTATTTCAACGCTGCTATCAATGCTGGATAAAGACATATTGAGCCTGTTTAACTCCCTTGCAAATATCTTCTCATCCTGCTCATTAAACCCTTCCCAGTCCTTGGAAATCCATCCTCTGGTTCCTCCAATTCCCACATTGTTGTATATAAAGCTGTTGTTCTGAATAAAAGTAATTGTTTCCAGCCCCAGGCTCTTCAACTTCTTAGGCCCCTGCCACCAGAAATCGTGGTTTCCCTTGGTTATAATCTTGTATCCTGGCAGCTGGTCAACCCTTTTCAAGTCATAATAGGCTTCCTCAAGCTTTAGTGCCCAGGAAATATCCCCGGGCAATAAAACCAGATCACCGTCCTTTATCAATTCCTTCCACTTACTGAATATCTTCTCCTCGTGATTTATCCAATTTTCACCAAATATATCCATTGCCTTGTTCTTTGTGTAATCCAGATGTAAATCACCTATTGCATATATCAAATATACCAACTCCTATTAATGTTAAACTTTAACATTAAGCTACATATAATCTGCTTTACAGCTTATTTGGTTAATGAAAATACTTTAACCTAATGCAATTAGATTATACTTTAAGTTCAGCCGGTCCAATATTTCCTTTTCCCTGTTCTGGCAGGTAAACAAAAGTATTTGCATATCCCTGCAAGCCTTATCAATATACTTTAATATATTCTCCAGCCGCTTATCGTCATACTGTATGAAGCAGTCATCAAGTATCAATGGAAGCCTTTCATCCTTAATAGAGCTTATAAGGCTAAATCTTAAGGCAAAGTGAATCTGATCCATGGTGCCTCCACTTAAGCTGTCCAGGGATATTGTTTCATTTGATACCGGATTTTCCACTGTTATGCTAAAATCTTCATCAATTTTCACATTTGTATACTTCCCATCTGTTATTTCGCTGATTAACATGCTTACATCCCTGTTTATCCTTGGGGCAAACTCATTGTGTATATCTGCAGAGATTTTTAGAATAGCTTCCTTTGCCGTATTTATTGCCTTTATTTTCCTTTCCATTGACTCAATTTTACTCTTTACTGCTTCTATTTCCTCTTCTATTTCAATGAGCTCCGTAACATAATTATTCAATGTTTCCAGTTTAACCTCAATTCTTGAGTATTCATTGGTAAGCTCGTTGTATTCTTCCTCCAGGCCTTCCAATTCCGCCCTTATTTCGTCAGCATCCCTGTCTACAGCCTCAACATCTGTATCTATTATCTTTGATTCCAATTCCTCCAGAGTAGTATTGCCTATTACTCTTTTATATAATTCCAGCTTATTGCTTCTATCTGCTAATAGGCTGTTGTAGTTTCTCTTTTTATCCAGTGCAGCTTTAAAGCTGTCTATGGACTCCAATCCGTTTCTTCTTAAAAGATCAGCAAGATTTCTTTCCAGATTTTCTTTTTCAGATGTTTTTTGTTCCAATTCCCGGCTTAGGTCCATAATTATTATAATCAGCTCTTGTATCTGATTTGATATGCTTGTTCTGTTTGCCAGGGAAAATCTTTGGTCTTCGTAAAGCCTTGATAATTCTGATTTTGATGAAAGGCTGTATTTTTTCAGTATATCCGCCTTCAATGAGTCTATCTCAGCTATTCTTCCATTCCTTGAATCTTCTTCTGATTTTAACCTGCTAAGCTCTTCCTGTAAAGACTGAACTTTATTTTTTGCATCCTTATATGATGATGAAGAATAGACAGCAAATATTATGCCCAATGCTGCACCAGCTGCAAACAGCCTGTTTATAAATGTGAGCCCAAGGAATATCAAAGCTGCCACTGAAAAGACAATCCTCTGCATTTTTGCTCCTTTAACTTTTTCCTCTGCCTGCTTAATCTCAGAGCTTAAAATATCCATCCTGTTTTTCTGGCTTTTCATAAAAAGGCTGCTTCTTTCCTCTTCCAGCTCATTGTACTTTGCATAATCATCAAATATATCACTATATACTTTGTCCTCTTTTTCAATGATTTCTTCTTGCAGCCCCTTTAGCTGGCTTTCCATACTTTTAGTATTATCATGTATAGCTTTTATTTCACCTTCTAATACCCTTATATCTCCCTGTATTTTCAATGCGCTGTGATAATCCTCTTCCCTTATATTTGAATATGGTTTAAGCTCTTCAATTTTTCTGTCTATTTCTTCCAGGTCGCTTTTAATCCTCAGGGCCTCTTCATAATCCCTCTTCATTTTAGCCATAATGGCTTTGTTCAAAAGCTCCTTAAGGCTTTCTATTTCCTCTTTCTTCTCTTCCATTTCCTTCTTTATTCGGCTGTATTCCTCCGTTACTTGATTGAATTCTTCCTTTTTCTGAAGGTTCTCCCTTCTTTTCTCCATTAGACTGCTCAGCTTTTTCTTAGCCATGGCATAGGGCTGGGTATAGGCCCTTTCCGTGCCAATTTCTGCCAGCATGTCATCCAGCTCATTAATTGCATTATTAACGGATATGGTATCGTCCATGGCAGTAGTCATGTTTATGAGCTTGTCCTTCACTTCCCTGGCAAGCTGCGAATCCACCCTGTTTTCCAGCTGCCTTATGGCTATTGTGTTTCTATATACATAAGAGTTGAACTTAAAGAAGTGCAGCCCTGGGAGATGTATCTTTATTCTTTCTCCATTGTCAATTTCATCCGTTATGTCCCTGCCTGTCAGGTCATCAAATACCCTTACCTTATCAGATTTAAAATCCCTTTCTATTCTATAGGTTTTACCATCCTTTTCAAAGGTCAATATGCCCTTGTAGCTGTCTTCATGCCAGGGATTGTACTTTGCCTTTTCCTCCAGGGGCTTCTTTCTGGTTGTTGCATTAGGGCTTTGAAATCCGTAAAACATTCCCTCTATGAAATTGTGTATTGTAGTCTTTCCGGATTCATTTTCTCCGTATATGATGTTGAGCCCGTCTTCCAGCTCCAATGAGTAGTTTTTAAATTTCCCAAAGGATATGAGATTCAACTTCCTGAGCTTCATCGTCCCACCCTGCCTTTCATCAGCACATCCAGCCCCAGGTACAGGGCTTGTCTATTAATTTCATCTTCTAAATCCCTGCTTTTCATCTCTCTGATGAAATATCCTATTATGTTGTCGCTGTTTTCCCTCTCCAAAGCATCCAGGTCATAATCTATCCGGGTCCTGTCTATTATTTCCAGATAGTAGAACTCACTGCTTAAAGCCTCAGCAATATCTCCAGTATTTAGCTCCACATCAGGGCTTATTTTCCCTTCAAGGGTTATCCTGTAGAAATTCCTCTTTAGGCTGTCCTTTACATCACAGCTTCTGATCCTGTCCAGTATGTCCATATATTCAAGGGTTTCATCTAGGGTTATGGTTGTATCCACAAATATTCTCCTGCTAAAGGGTACAAATTCAATGCTTGTAATGCCGTTGTCTATTGTACCCTGTATTATACCATGCTGGCCTGTTTCCCCAAAATCCAGGGGTTCAGGGCTTCCGCAGTAGGCAGCTCTATCCGATATTATATCAGGCTTATGTATGTGGCCCAAGGCTATATAGTCAAATCCAAAGCTTTGAATTCTCTGTATATCCAGTGGAAGGTACCTTGAATCTTTGGATACTGCATCCCCATGTATTATTAGTATATTTGTTTTTGTCCTGTCAACTCCTTCAAAGTCCTTAAAGAGGTTCTTGTCATTTTCGCTGCTGTCCCAGCTGTATCCATATACTACAGCATTCCTGTCGCAAAACTCCTTTTTTTCTATTTTTTCACTTGAAAATATAGTTACGTTTTCAGGCCACTGTACCAGATTATATTGCGAACTTCTGCTTAGTGGGTCATGGTTTCCTGCAGCTATTAGAATCTGCACGCCTTCTGCCCTGTAAAGGGTATTGTGAACCCTCTTTATATCCCTGTATGTAAAATAGCTTTCCTCAAACAGGTCTCCAGCTATGAACAAAAAATCCGCCTTATTCTCAACAGCAGTATTCACAATCCGTTCAAATGTATCCCACAGTTCCAGCCGCCTCCTGCTGGAATCGAATTTAGCACTTTTAAACTGCAGCCCAAGGTGCAGATCGCCTGTGTGTATGAATCTTATCATATTCCTCCCCCTTTTCATTGATAAGATTATATCATAAATTTGGCTTATTTTTAATCTAATATATTATCCACTCAATTGCCTCATGTTCTATTTCAGGAAGCGTTTCATTGGATCTGCTTAATTCCATGTATTCCATTATTATATGCTTAAAGTTCATATTAACAGTCCACTGGTTTAAAAGATGTGCTTTGTTTTCACTATGCAGTGCTGAAACTATAATATACCCGATGGCATATATATTGAGGCTCCCCAGCCTTACCCTGTCAAATCTGCCATTTTTAATGTTCAGCAGGGCTTCATTAAGCATTTCAAAATGATTCCTTGAAAGGGTCAGATTTCTCCTTGTAAGGTTACCCGTCTTATCGTCCCTTATAAGAATGGGCCCATGCTGAATGAAGCAGGCAATGCCTTCTTCTATTATTCTTCCAAGCAATCCATAGGCATACCTTTTTCTCTTAGAAAGCAGATTCCTTCCGAATTTCAGATTGTTCCACAATTTTATCCTCCTGCTGTGGTATAGCTCATGGCTCAGTATCTTTATCAATTCCTCCCTTTCCCCTATGTAGTTTAAATAGTTTATATATACCTCATTTCTGTTTACAGTAAACCCTCCATCCTGGCCTCCTGCATATAAATATATGTCCGTCTTTATTTCTATGCTGTCAGATATTACTCCATGGATTCTATCCAGTGCTGACTCTACTATTTCCTCCCCGTTGCTCATTAAGTAGTATATATCCCCTTTTATTTGCTGCAGATTACTTTTAAATATATGAAAACAGTACCTGTCCTCATAGCCATCAATTTCCATAAGCTTTCTCAGCTCGTCCTTTATATCTCTCACATCCACACTTCTTCCCATGGCATTTTCATGTTCCATAAATCCCCTGGCACCTTTTGTTATTATAAACCTCTTGAATGCTTCTTCATCGAAGAAGCCTTTCCTTAATAGTTCATATAGAGTAATTAAGAAATCTAGGTTTAAAGCCACATTTCTCCCCCTGTTCCAATGGTCTTATTAATATATACGAACCATTGGAAGCAGGTATGAGCAGGTTTGGAACATTTTACCATGCCCTTGCATAACATGTATATGAAGGGAGGAATTAATATGCTCTATCACGACAAGATAACTGCATATGCAAAGATATATGGAAGCAATCTTGCCCCAAAAATATACGGCAACATTTTTTTTGATGATGTGCCAGGAGGTACTGAAGTATATGTTGAACTGTGGGGACTGCCTGAATATAAGCCAGCCCAGGGAAATACCGGCCCAATAGGCCCCTTTGGATTCCACATTCACGAATATGGGCTATGCGAAATAACAGATCCAGATAATCCTTTTTTATCTGCAGGAGAACACTACAACCCTACAAATCAGCCTCATGGAAATCATGCAGGAGATTTTCCCGTTATATTTTCCAACAAGGGCTATGCCAGAATGTGTTTCTTTACAGACAAGTTCAAGCCAAAGGATATAATAGGAAAGTCGGTAATAATCCATCAGAATCCCGACGACTACAGAACCCAGCCTTCCGGAAATGCTGGCAAGAGAATTGCCTGCGGAGTTATTCAGAGGCTTTACTAGAATATAATAAAAGAGCTCATGCATAGCGCAGGAACTCTCTAAAGCTCATCTATATAGCATTCAGGTTGCCTATTAAAGAAAAATACCCCAACTCCGCCTATTCCCAGATGGGAGCCTAAAACGCTTCCTATTTTTTCAATTATTATGTTCCTGTTATGCCCCAGTTTCTTTATCAGCATATCCTTAATCTCCAAGGCTGTTTCAAAATCATCAGCATGAGCTATTCCAATTATCTGATTTGGAAAGCTTCTTATTCTTTCTTCCACAATATCTACAACAGCCTCCAAAGCCTTCTTCCTTCCTCTTATCTTCTTTATTACATTCATCTCTCCGTCCTTAACATCCAGAATAGGCTTTATATTCAGGGCACTTCCTATTACGGCACTTTTTTTGCTTATTCTTCCTCCTTTAAGAAGCCAGTTCAAATCATCAATGGTAAATACATGCTCTATGTGCCTGATGCAGTCCATTGATACTCTTATTATCTTTTCAAAGCTGGTTCCTGTTTCTGCCATTTTTGCTCCCTGCAGTGCAATAAGCCCTGCTGCTATGGAACCTGACAATGTATCTATTATAGCCATTCTCACCTTGGGGAATTCCCTTTTTAGATCCTCAATAATCTGAAATGCAGCCTGATAGGTACCTGAAAGCTTTGAAGAAAAGGAATAGTATATGAAATCCATACCTTGAGATGCGTATCTGCTGAAAAGGTCATATATCCTCTGGGGGCTTGGCAGAGAGGTTTTGGGGCATATGCCCTTTTTCATGTACTCATATACTTCTTCAACTGTTATAGTCTCCTTGTCCGTGAATTCCTCATCTCCTATCAATACCCTTAGGGGGATAACGTCTATGTGGTATTTCTCTATCAGTTCCCCTGGCAAATCTGTGGTGCTATCAATAATAATCTTCATCAAACAACCTCCTCATGTGCGGCATCAATATATACTATCATTATAACATAACTTGCTTATGATAGTTGTCCCCCTTACTCCATTTTTGAAAAATTTTGTCTTATTTCCTCGATATTTCAATCCTGATTTCCTTTCCTTCCTCGTATCCCTTTAGTTCCTTTACTATTCCCAAAACTGTATTTGTAAGTATATTTTGCACAAATGGAACCATTTTTATATCCCTGCCGCCTATCTGAAGCTTAATATTTGCCCTGTCTAGTATGCAGTCCTTTCTTTCAGACTCTCCCTTAAGAATTCTGGCCCCCAATTCCCTGCAGCTAAAGCCGCAGTATCCGCAGCAGTTCCTGTCAAAATCCGGAAGCCTCTCATATACCTTTTGTTCAATGAGGTCCACCAGCTTTTCTATATCCTCCATTGGATTTATAACGGGCAGTCCCTTAAACTCCCTAATGCTGTTGGATATTATGCCGGATATTGCAAAGGTCAGTCCATCCATCCTTTCCAGTATTTCCTCCTCAGTATGGGCGGCAATTATTTTTGGTGCGTTTACATCCGTTACGCCTTCCAGCACCACATAGTCGTGGCTGTAGAACTTTAAAATGTCATCCATGCTGAGCTTCTCCTGAAACAGTATATCCGTTTCATACAGTCCTCTGGCAGTTACCAGCTGGGAACCTGCCATTCTGTGCCTGTGGGTATTGGTTCCTTCAGTATCCATTGCAAACTTCTCATAATGTATTTCCTTTACAGAGCCTACTGAGTAGCCCCTCTTTCTCAATTCCCTTATTACATTTTCAATTATCGTAGTCTTCCCGGAATGGTGAACTCCTATTACTGAAAAGACCTTCATATACGCACCTCCTACATGTAGCTGATAATCAAAAACACAGCAGTTATAGCAATGCTAAAAAACATTATAAGGTAATCCAGCTTTGTAAACTTCAAAACAAGGTAGCTCGTACGCTTATCATAGGCTCTAAAGCCTCTCATTTCCATGGCAATGGACAGCCTCTCAGCTTTAAGCAGTGTTCCTACAAGCAGAGGATTAAATAGATAGGAATAAAGGCTAATTCTCTCCTTAATGGGAATGTTTTTTATATCTATTCCCCTAAGCTGAATGGCAACCAGTGAGTCCCTGATTTCCTCCCTTAGCATTGGAAGAAACCTTATTCCAAGGGCTGCCATAAAGGCAATATCATATGGAAGCTTCCACTGCACAAGGCCCTGTATAATGCTTCGGGAGCTGGAGGTACCAATTATAGTGGCGGAAAATATGACTATGGCCATTCTCAGTATAAACTGCAGTGCCCTTTCCACTCCATTGACAGTCAGAATGGCAAATCCTCCAGCGGATAAAAGGGGCTCTCCCCGGGTAAATATGCTCTGTACCAGGGCTATGAATAAGAGCATATATATTAGGCTTTTTATCTTTCTAAATGTCCTCTTTAGGTTGGCCCTGAAAAGGCTTGCAGCCACATATGACAAAAGGGCAATAGCAGACAAAAGTGCCAAATTATTAACTGCTATTCCCAGTGTGGAAAGGCACAGCACAATTACAAGCTTTGTCCTTGGGTCCAGATTATGCTCTCTCGTCATATTGGATTTCACCTCTGCTGATATATATGAACCTGCTACAAATCCTTTCCACAAACCTTCTGTCGTGGCTTATAATGGTCATCCCTATGCCCTGGTTCTTAAGCATAAAAAGGAGATTGAGCAGCATATCCTTTCTCTTTTTATCAAGGCCAGTTGTAGGCTCGTCCAGTATAAGGTACTCAGGCTCATTCATTAGCACTGCTGCAATGGCAAGCCTCTGCTTTTCCCCCTGGCTTAGAAGGAACGGGGAATGATTTACAAGCCCCTTAAGCTGGAAAAACTCCAGCTTTTCCTCCACCTTTTCCTTTATATATTCTTCATCATACCCTTTAATTTTCATAACAAACCCCAGCTCATCGTATACCGTATTTGCAAAGAACTGCTTTTCCGGATTTTGAAACAGATACCCTATCCTTAAACCTATTTCATGTAAGGGAATATCACGGGTATCCCTGCTGAATACATTCACCTGTCCTTTGGTGGGCTTTAATATGCCTGCCATAAGCTTTCCCAATGTGGTCTTTCCGCTTCCATTTGGCCCCATTAAGGCTATGGTTTCATTTTTGTCTATATTTAAGCTCAGGTTTTGGAAAACACTTTTCCCCTTCTCATATTCAAAATCAACATCTCTAATCTCTATGTAGTGCATCAGCTCACCAGCCTTTAAACTCCCTCAGCATTCCAGACTTAAGCTCCAGCACCCTGTCTGCCAGGCTAAGGTTATCAATATCGTGGTCCACAATTACCATTGTCTTTCCTTCCCTGTGAAGGTTTAGTATTGTTCTTTTAATCTTGTCCTTTCCATCTTCATCTATCTGGGACATTACCTCATCAAGCAGCAGTATATCAGTTTCCATTGCCAACACTGATGCAATGGCAATAAGCTGCTTCTGCCCCCCTGAAAGGTTGTTGGGGTTTTCAAGCCTGTACTCTTCCATGTTTACAGCCTTCAGCGCCCTTTCAATCCTAAGGCCTATTTCCTCCCTTGGAACCATCAGGTTCTCAGGCCCGAAGGCTATCTCGTCCTCCACTGTAGGTAAAAAAATCTGACTATCCGGGTCCTGGAACACTATTCCTACTTCTTTGGAAATATCCCGTATAGCCATGTCCCTTACTTCCCTGCCAAAAAGCTTAACCTCGCCTTCTATTTCCCCTTTTCTTATATGGGGAATTATGCCGCATATAATACTTAGCAATGTGCTTTTGCCGCAGCCGCTTTCCCCTGTTATGGCCAAAAGCTCCCCTTTTCTTACTCTGAGGCTTAAGCCTTTCAGCAGGTATTCCTCACGTTTACTATACCTGAAATACAGATTGCTTATTTCAATGACATCCATCATATTACCTCTATCTCCACTACAAATTTGCACCATCTCTGGCTGAACTGATCCTTCCTCACAATAATCTGATATGGCCCGCTTCCTCCCTGGGATTTGCTCTTTAAGGGCCTGCCGTCCATTCCATATGCAAGGTACACGTTATCCTCGTCAAGCACCTCGTCCACCCTTAAGGCAACAGTATACCCATCTATGGCCCTTACAACAACCTTGCCCTTGCCGTCTAAGGATATCCCGGCTTCTTCAATTACCCTTTTCAAAGGCACTCCCGTATAGGTATGCTCCTCCGGGTCAGTAGTGCTTGTATCAAGAACTGCTGAAAAATCCGATTCTCCCAAGGCTTTTATTTCTTCGTAGCCTAATACCCTTTCCATCTCTCCTTCCCTTATAATCACCTCTGCATTCTCAAGGGAATATCCCTTGTCCTTGACAAGCTCCCTGTTCATAAATGCAAAAACCCCCACTACAACAATCAAAACTCCTATTGTTATGTAAAGCTTCTTATTCAACATTACTCCCCCTATTGATAATTATATATGGCACAATCAGGTCTTCATATCTGAACTCCCCATGGTCTCCTCCATCCTCAGCACTGTGCACTCCATGGTCGGCAGATATAATTACTACACCATCCCATATGGGCACAATGCCCTCAATATAGGAATCTATTGTTTTAATGCGCTCCATGGCTTCATCTGATAGAGGCCCATAGCTATGGGCTGCATCATCTATTCCGTGAAAATGGGCAAATATGAACTCATTCCCATCCTCAATGGCCTTTATTATAGATTTATATACCTCATCATCCGTATACCCGTCCTTGTTCTCATCCAGGTTAAGCACAGGCTGTACTTCAGTATTAACTATGCCTATGTTTCCTTCTATGTAGGCTGTGCTCTTATTAAGCTCCAAAGCCTGCTTGAATATGGAATCCACCTTCAGCTCCCTCTGTTTCCTTGAATAAATTCCGTTTTCCTCAGGTGTTGTGCCTGTAATAATGGCAGCCAGCCCTGCATTGGTTACAGGCTTATATACCGATAGGGCCTTCCTGGCCTCATAGTTCTTTAAAAATGGCAAAAATCCATTTTCCCTTGCATACTCATACTGGTGGTATCCAAACCCGTCCAGCAAAAGGAACATTACATTTTCATTTTCAATGTATTTCTTTATATCATAATAGGAATCTGTAATGCTACCTTCAGGGGGATCTATGATTACTCCTGCAACATCCTTTATTTCATCCCCATCCTTATCTACATATCCTATGGAATCCCCCTTCGCATTAAAGTATCCTTCCTTAAATGCCCTTACTTCTCCCAGCTGGCCTATTACCAGGGCCTTGCCAAAGGGCTTGTCAACAACATCCTGTAATGTAAATTCTTCAGCCTGAAGGGCAATGGATTTTATATTGGAGTTGCTGTCGATTATATTCATTGCAATATCCCTTTCATTTTCCACACCTTCCTCCTTAAGCTGACATCCTGCTGAAAACACAATAATCAATACAGAAAAAACTGCAATAAGCCTTCTAGTCATTGTATCCTCTCCTGTTTATCAAGCCATTAAGGGCATCATTTTTCTTCAACCTGCTTGTAACAGTATAGGCAATAAGCCCTCCTATTCCTCCTGAAAGGCTGGCTGCAGACAGGGTCAGCATTAAAGGTATGAAGGGGAGCCTGAAGAATATGGCATTTACCAGAAAGGTTCCGCTTATATTGGCAAGTATGCCCCCTATAAAATAGTCCCACATGTTAAGCTCCTTCACCCTGAAAAGCAACAGATAGAGGTCCACCATTATGCCAGGGAGTATGTAGGTTATAAGGCTAAGTATGCCATGGTTGCCGTATATGCCCAGGCTTATGACCATAATGGCCTGGACTATGGATATCAGTGTGGCAGTGCCTTTTTTCTCTACAAGTCCTGCTCCCAGAACTACCCACATCATGTATAATCCTCCTGCTATGGCTCCTCCGGGAATGTATAAGGGCCCTGTAATAATATGTGCAAGAGGCACAATAACAGGCTTTATGGCGACACCTATGGCAGCTATGAGGGCAATTATGATTATCTCCAATATGCTGAATCTATTTAAAAACCTTTTCATATGTATTCCTCCAAAGGTGCATAAATTAATAAAGACTTCTACCATTGCAGCAGAAGTCATGGGTTTTAACAGGCTTTATAATCTCTCCTTTCCACAATGGAAGGACGTTTCCTTTAATTGAATTATATAGAAAATAGAGAACATTGTCAATTATTTTACGCCAATGGATTCTAATACGCAAAAATATGTGCTAAACTATATCCTGTACGAAACAGGAGGGATGAAGTTGAAAAATCTATTTTTAACAGGTAAAAAAGGCGTAGGGAAAACAACACTGCTTAAAAAGGCCTTGGGCAAACTGGATGTATCAATAGGAGGATATACTACCCAAAGGGTATTTGAAGGATATTACAGAAACTATGTGGCTAAATCCTTTTGTGATGATGAAGAATACCAGATTATCAAGGTTGATTCCAGGGATGACTCAAAGGTATGGTTTCCTGATGTATTTGAAAAACACCTGGTTCCTCTTTTAGACAAAAGCCTCAATATGGACCTGATAGTACTTGATGAGCTGGGGTGTTCGGAAAATGGTATCACTGAATTTACATCAAAGGTATTTGAACTACTTGACAGCCCCAAAATAGTGTTTGGAGTGCTTAAGGAGGATAATTGCGAGTTCATAGACAATATAAAAAGAAGAGGGGATGTAACGGTAATAACAGTTACTGAGGACAACAGGGATCACCTTCTTGATGAAATACTCTGCATACTTAAAAACTGGATTTAGTTATTGTAATGTCATTCATTATCCTCTTCATATTGGCCATATCAAACCTTCCAGGTTCAATTTCCATTACATTGGCAGTGCCACATGCTGCTGCCATCCTCAGTGCAAATTCAAAATCATACTTTCTGAGAATTGCTGAAATAAATCCTCCCACCATTGAATCCCCTGCTCCAGAGGGGTTTGTTACCTCTACCCTTGGCACTCTTATCCTGTAGATATATCCATCATAAAATGCAATGGCACCTTCCTCTCCCAGAGATATAAGAACAACCTCTATCCCATCATCAGACAGGTACTTTCCTGCCTGTATAATTTCCCTTTCTGAATCAATTGTACATCCAATGTACTCCTCCAGCTCATACTTATTAAGCCTTATGAAAAAAGGCAAAGCCTCAACTGCCAGTTTCAAAGCCTCCCCCGATGTATTAAGGAATACCTTCCTTCCATATTCCTTTGCCAGAACTATCAGGTCTCTATATATGTCCTGAGGAAGCCTTGACCCCAAATGGCCGCAGGCACAGATAATGTCGTGGTCCAGTATCAGCTCCTTATACAGCTCATAGAAGGAAATTACATCATCTATGGAAAGAGAACCTCCTTCTTCCTCTATTTCTGTATACCTTCCATCCATCCCCAATATCCTTATAACATTTCTTGTTTCCCCTTTAACCTGGATAAACCTGTGGCCTATTCCCACTCTGTCCAGTTCCCTTTCTATGTACCTTCCTCCTTCGCCGCCTATGAAGCCTGCAACAGTTACCGAATCATAAAACTCCCTTATGACCTTCGCAACATTGATACCCTCTCCTCCAGGAGTTACACTGAAATCCCTGGTTTTGTAGGAACCATAAACCTTGAAATCATCAACCTTATACCATCTGTCAATAGAAGGGTTTAAATCTAATACAAGTGCCATATTATACCCCCTTTTTCAACATTATACCATATATATCCACCATTTCCCCAAAAAAATGAAAGCATCTTCCTACTTGAAGATGCTTTCCATCTGAATCAGTACTTTCTCCAGTTCATCCATGTATTTTCCGTAATCTGCCCAGTTTCCATTTCTTAAGGCTTCCTCTGCGCTGTTATACAGTTCATTGGCCCTGATTACCAGCTCCTCAATATCTCCCTCTAATCCTTCATGTATTTCCTCTGAAGGAGGTATCTCCTCAACTTCCTCTATTATGCCGAATATGTTCTCCAAAGCCTCCCTGAGGCTTTCCTTCATGACTATCTTATCCTTGAAGGATACCACTACCCTCTTCATTTCAGGAAGGCTGTTTTCACTGTCTGATTCAAGGTAAATGGGCTCCACGTATAAAAGGGAATTCTCTATTGGCACTATTACCATATTCCCCCTCAACACCCTTGAGCCCTGCTGGCTCCACAGCGTAAGCTCTTCAGATATGGCAGTATTCTGGTCAATTCTGGACTCAACCATCATAGGGCCATCTACCGTTATCCCTTTGGGGAATTTGTACAAAAACAGCTTTCCATAGTCCTCCCCATCATTTCGTGCCACAAACAGGGATGTCATGTTAGGCTTGGTCCTTGGGGTATATGGCACCGTAAGCAGAAACTCCACATCTTCCTCATCAGGCAGCTTAAACATAACGTAATTTGACTCTACCTGTAGTACATCCGACATGTACTTTTCCTGGGCTATATCCCAAAAATCCTCTTCATTGTAGAAGACCATGGGGTTGTCAATATGGTATATTCTATAGACTTCCGATTGAATGTCAAACAGGGTCTGTGGGTACCTTATATGGCTTAAAAGCCCACTTGGCATTTCCGAGGCATCTGCAAAGAGATCAGGGAATATCCTCCTATAAGTCTGTACAATTGGATCATTATCATCAAAAACATAAAAACTGGTGGTGCCGTTATATGCATCTATGACTACCTTTACGGAGTTCCTGATATAGTTAATATCAGTTTCCTTGGAAAATGGCTTTGAATATGGATATTTATCCGTTACGGTATAAGCGTCGATAATCCAGTACAGCCTTCCATCATCCTGATTCAGTACTATATAAGGGTCTTCATCGTATTCCATAAATGGAGCAATTTTGTTTACCCTGTCCATGATATTCCTGTACATTACAATTCTGCTGTCCGAGTTAATGTTGCTTGATACAAGTATCTTGTAGTTCCTCTCCCTAATGGCATAAAGAAGCCTGTTTATTCCCCTTAGCTCAATACCAGCAGTGCCTTCATACACCGTATGCTTGTTATCTGACCCTTCAGGGTAGTCAAATTCCATTTCATCTGTATTTACTATAATATAGTCGTTGGTGGATTCTCCAAAGTATATTTCAGGCCTTTTTATCTCCAAATCGGAATCGGATACAGGCGGTATGTTCTTTATAAGCAAATCAGGCTGTCCGCTGGCTGTTACTGCATTTACAGGAGATAATACTATACCATATCCATGGGTATATTTTAAGTGCTTGTTAATCCAGGTTGCAGCCTGCAGGTTCTGCTGGTCCAGTTCCCTGGCAGACAGGAATACCTGGGTGTATTTTCCGTTTACCATGTATCTGTCTATGTCCACATCATTAAATGTATAATAAAGCCTTATGGCCTGAAGCTGATTATAGGTCTGGGCTATTGGGAGGTAATCATTTATCCTTATGTTGTTTACAATGCCCATATTCTCAAACAAGTCCTCCCTGGTCAGGTCCTGGCTTACAGGAAATTCCCTTTCCTCTACATTGTCAAGCCCATAGGCCCTTTGGGTATGCTCTATATGGTATTTTATATATTTTTCCTCCTTTGATATCTCGTCAGGCTCAACTATAAACCTCTGCACAAGTCCTGCAGCCATATTTCCTATTATGGATATGGCAAACAGCACAGCTACTCCAATAACAGCCTTCCTAAAGCTCTTTCTCCTTATGGATATGAGGAATATGAAGGCATACACAAGTGAAGCAGCTGCCATGGCTCTATATACCCATAAGGTTATGTTTACATCTGTATATCCTGCCCCGAATACCACTCCTCTTTGAGAATACAAAAGCTCATATGTGTTCAGCCAAAAGTTGAGGCCCAATACCACAAATATGGCTGAGCCCAGTATTCCCAGCTGGAAAATGGCATTCTTTAGGGCCATGTTGTTTACAAACCTTGGTATCCTTCTGCTGCCAAACAGGTCATCATCCACTACATGGCTATCGCCCCTTCTAAAGCTAAATAAAAGCAGATATGCAATAAAGGTCAGCATCAGGAGCATTGCTATCAGAAAGAACAAAAGCCCTACTGCTGATTTCAAAAGTGGAAGCACAAATACATAGAAGGATATGTCGTTGTTGAATATAGGGTCCTTTATATTGAAGGATGTTCTGTTTATGAATTGCAGTATGTTAAACCAAAGGTTACTTATGAATACTTCGGAAATAATAAAGGATATAAACAAGGATACAGCCATAAACCCCCTGTTTAGCCATCTATCGTTGATTGTACTCCCATCTATTCCTGAAATCCTGTAGTGCCTTTTCTTAATGAATATGAAATAAAAATATATGAATACAGACAGCAGCACAAAAGTAGGTATGCCTATTGTAAACTGTGTCTTCAATCTCTTCAAATACGTATCTGTAAGATTAAGCTCCCTGAACCACTGATAATCGGTTATGAATTCTATGATGCTTTCAAAAGAAGCAATAAATATGATTATCAATGCTATCACAAAAGGAACTATAAAAAATCTTTTTTTCAAGTAAACATCTCCTTTCACAAAAAAAGACAGTATCGCTCTATTTCATTATACTATCTGTGGATTAGATTTACAAACTGTTTGGAAGTATTTCCTAATTAATAATTGTCATGGTTACTACAAAGGCATGATTAAAGCTTCACAATTACTTATGGACAGCTTAATGGAAGTACAAGCAGAAAAGGCATGTTTGCAGCATTGTATGGGGTTAGGTTCCTTGGAGGCATTGGGTGGTGCATTTCAATTCCTTATAGGTAGGCTAATAAATGTGGCACAAATTGTCACATTTGGTAAGATAAAAGCATTTTAATACCTTATAGGCAGGCTAATAAACGATAGCATACGATACAGAAACAACTGGGCTTTTTCAATTCCTTATAGGTAACCTGATAACCCCCATTCTGTACATTTCTGTACATTGATATTACTACATATTTAACTTCTTGTCAATTCAGTTTTGTTACATTATTTTTTAGGATTATTTGCATTTTTCATTGTGATTTACACATTTTTTCAAAAAAATAATTGTCGTCGATCCCCAGGGGTTTTTGCACTACTGGAGGTCGACGACAATTGTTTAACTTCTTATATTTAGGCTCCTCCTTTTTTATAAAAAAGATAGTATAACTTAGTTTCATTATACTATCTACGAATTGACACTCCCCATGACTAAAGTCAGGGGATTCTCTGGTGATTAAACGCCAG
>ENA-UPSA01000719-UPSA01000719.1-bioreactor-metagenome-genome-assembly--contig:-NODE-719-length-43477-cov-157.559048_pt1 | contig 43477 bp, 60 predicted proteins | sample MGYA00238183_ERZ773288 | MGnify/ENA primary metagenome ERZ773288 (study PRJEB29028, sample SAMN07631243) | bioreactor metagenome | isolation source: Switchgrass digestor | place: USA: Dartmouth... | reverse complement strand
AAGCTGATTAAATTCAGCGAAAGGGGGTTGTACTGATGTTCATTGTTATTGAAAATCGTGTTTATGCTTTTGTAAAAAATGCATCTGGTAAATATCCGCTTGTATCCATAACAAAGGATGCAAGCGGTGCTATTACCATAAAAGATAAAGGTGAAGGCATTACAACCCTTCCTGCAATGTATAAAAAGATGACCTTGGAAGAAGTCATTGCAACTTTCAACATAGCCGATAAAATTGTCGGTGACAACAAAAAAGCTGCTGATACAAATGAACATAAACCTATTACAGAAGCAAAAAGAAAGACTACAAATAAAAAAGTTGCAAAATGAAAGGGGTGATAACCAATGGCTGATATATCTGACAGATTGGAAGCTTTGATTCAGACCATACAGAATGTATCAAGCCTTGGTGCATCCTTTGTTTATGATGTTGGGAAGCTGCTTGAATCATTCGGTTATGAAATGCAGGATGGTGATGATTGGCTTCTTGGCTTCTGCATTCAGAAGGTAGAAAACAGCATCAAAAATGAATGCAATGTTTCAAGTGTTCCTTGCGGATTGAAAAAAGTGGCTGCACAAATGATTGTTGGCGAATTCTTATTTGCAAAGAAAGGGATTGGGCAATTACAGGGGTTGGATATTGACATTGATGCAGCAATCAAGCAGATTCAGGAAGGTGATACAAATGTGACTTTTGCTTTTGGCAACGGAAGCATGACACCTGAACAAAGACTGGATTCGCTGATTGCTTATTTGATGACAAACGGTAAAAAGCAATTTATCCATTACAGGCGGTTAAGATGGTAAGGAAAGCGATTGAAAGTCTGTACAAAGATAAATGTTCCATTGTGGAATATAGGTCTTATAAAAAAGCAAATAAATCCACTGGACAGAAAGAATTTACCGTTCTTCAAGACCAACCCTGTAAATTGTCCTTTTCTACAATCAAGAGTAACACAGAAACCGCAAGTGCTGAAATGGTTACACAGGTGGTTAAGCTGTTCATTGCGCCTGAAATTGTTATCAAACCAGGTTCGAAGATAATTGTTGAACACCAAGGCAGAACAACTGCATATAAGAACAGCGGTGAACCTGCAATATACCCTTCACACCAAGAAGTGATGCTTGAACTGTTTGATGGGTGGTCATGATGGGCAAAAGTGTTAAAGTTTACACCAAAGGACTTGAACAGTTCAGGGATAGGTTGCAACAATTGAGTGAAGAACAAGTCCAAATATTCATTACTTCATGTGCCAAAGAACTTGCTGCAAGGTTATTGGCGAAAGTAATTAAAAGAACACCTGTTGGTGATTATGGAAAGTCCATCATGCGTGATGAAACAGGTGAAGCTATCCGATACAAAAGCGGAAAGAACAAAGGCAAGGTCAAAAAGCAAGTGGTTAAGAAAGGTGGCACATTAAGAAGGGGATGGACAGCTAAAACCGAAGCAGAAGCTGAAAGTGGCACAGGTAAAGGCAAGGATGCAGTTGAATATGCAAATTCGCTGCCAATTCGGAAAGTTGGTAGTGATTACATCATTGAAATTATAAACCCTGTTCATTATGCATCCTATGTTGAATTTGGTCATAGAACCGCTAATCACAAAGGTTGGGTTGAAGGAAAATTCATGTTGACTATTTCAGAACAGGAACTTGAAGCTGATGCACCAAGGGTGATTGAAAACAAGTTGATTAAGTACCTGGGGGAATGCTTCAAATGATAAACAAAATTATTGATGGTATATGTGAAAAATTAAATGAATCATTCGGTGATGGGTACGAAATTTACACTGAATTGAAGAACCAGGGTTTGAAAGAACCCTGTTTTTCTGTTACATGTGTGAATCCCATCAGCAGTCAGGTGTTAGGTAATCGGTATTTCAGAAACAACTTGTTTTCCATCTTGTATTTCCCTGCATCCAAAGAACCCAAAAATGAATGCTATGCGGTTCTTGAAAAATTATACCTTGCACTTGAAACAATCAAAATCAAAGAAACCCTTCCTGATAATACGGTAAGGGAAAGTTTGGTCAGGGGTACAAACATGCATGGTGAATTGGTTGATGATGTTCTGAATTTCCTTGTAAACTTCAACATGTTTGTCTATCAAGTTGAAGATGCAGACCTGATGGAAGAAGTGGTTCAAAAATCTGATTTGAAGTAATGAAAGGATGGATGATAACCATGGCAAAAGAAAATAAAGAAACTGATGCAATTGAAGTTAAGTTTTCAAAAAGTCAGTTGATTGAATCCAAAAGGTTCAGCGGTTTGAAAGACCTGCTGAACACAATCTTGGAAGATGGCAAAGAATACACTTTGGATGAAGTTGTGTCCAAAGTGGATAAATACATGAAAGGTAAGGTGAACTAATATGGCACTGGGCGGTGGTACTTTTGTTACACAAAATAAAATTCTTCCTGGCAGCTATATCAATGTAATTAGTGCAGCTTCCGCAAGTGCAGAACTGTCTGACAGAGGAATTGTTGCAGTTCCTTTAGCACTGAAATGGGGTCAGGAAGGTGCTGTCATCACAGTTGAAAAAAGTGATTTCCAAAAGAACTGCTTCAAGCTGTTTGGATATTCCTATACTGATGATGAAATGAAACCTTTGCGTGAAATATTCATGAATGCGGTTAAGGTACTTGTGTACAGGCTTGGAACAGGTACAAAGGCACAGAATACTTTTGCAATTGCAAAACATGCAGGCACAAGAGGTAATGACATAAAGATTGTAATTTCAACCAATGTTGATGATGCAACCAAATCTGATGTCAAAACCTATGTCGGCAGTCAGCTTGTTGACAGTCAAACTGTTCTGACAGCAGGAAAAACAACAGCACTTGCTGACAATGACTTTGTTGTTTGGAAGGATGATATTGCGCTTTCCAATACAGCAGGTACACCATTGACAGGCGGTGCAGATGCAAGCATAATTGGTGCAGACCACTCAACAGCACTTGGTGCTTTGGAAGCTTATGCTTTCAATGTGCTGATTTGTGATTCAAGTGACAGCACTACAAAAGGACTTTACAGTAATTTCACAAAGCGGATGCGTGATGAAATCGGCATCAAGTTCCAGTGTGTTGTTCATAAGTACACCACACCTGATTATGAAGGTGTTGTTTCTGTTGAAAATAATGACACACCCGAACTGGTTTACTGGGTTGGCGGTGCTTTGGCAGGATGTGCAATCAATAAGTCCTTAACCAATAGGCAGTATAATGGTGAATACACAGTTGATGTTGACTATACACAGACTGAACTTGAAGCTGCCTTGCTTGCAGGAAAGTTTATATTCCATGCTGTGGGTGATTCGGTCAGAGTGCTTGAAGATATCAACTGCCTTGTTACCACAACTGCTGACAAGGGTGATGTATTCAAAGACAATCAGACTATCAGAGTTATTGACCAAATTGCAAATGACATTGCAACCTTGTTCAATACAAAATACCTGGGTGTTGTTCCGAATGATGCATCAGGCAGAATCAGCCTTTGGGCAGACATTGTAAAGCATCATGAACAGTTACAGACCATCAGAGCAATTGAGAATTTCAGTGATTCTGATGTATCTGTCACACAGGGCAATACAAAGAAATCAGTGGTGGTCAATGATGTTGTGACCATTGTGAACACAATGACACAGCTTTATATGACCTGCATTGTGCAGTAAAGAAAGGGGTGTAATTTGCAATGCTTAACAACATAGTTATGAAAGGCAAGGATGCGATTTCTGCAAAACTTGCTGAATGCTTTATCACCATTGAAGGCAACAGATACAACTTCATGCAGATGATTAACTTTGAAGCAAAGTTTGAAAAAAATAAGACCGAAGTTCCCATACTGGGTAAAACTGGTGTTGGGAATAAGGCAACTGGTTGGAAAGGCAGCGGTTCTGCAACTGCACATTATAACCAGTCAGTTTTGAGAACTCTTTTGCAAAGATACAAAGACACTGGTGAAGATATTTACTTTGAAATTCAGGTCACCAATGATGACCCTACAAGTGCAGCAGGCAGGCAGACAATTGTATTCCTTGATTGCAATACTGATGGGGGCATCCTTGCGAAGTTTGATGCTGATGGTGAATACCTGGATGAAGATATTGACTTCACCTTTGAGGACTTCAAGATGCCTGAAACATTCAAACTTCTTGATGGTATGGTATAAAACACAAGTATAATGCCCCTTGGGATAGTTCGGTCTTGTGCGAACACCCAAGGGGTGTTTTTTCATTATTTACATTGAAAGAAAGGTGGATATTATGTCAAATTTGAAACTGTTTTTGAAACAGAATAAGAAAATCAGGGAAAATACAACTTACCCTGCAACCAAATCCCTTTGTGATGAAAATGGGAATCCCCTACTTTGGGAAATCAAACCACTGACTACAAAAGAAAGCGAAGATATTCGTGAATCCTGCATGGTTGAAGTTCCTGTAAAAGGTAAACCAGGAATGTTCAGACCGAAGTTGAACACTTCATTGTACCTTGCAAAGATAATGGTTGCATCCATTGTGCATCCAAATCTTTATGATGCTGAATTGCAGGACAGCTATGGGGTAAAGACCCCCGAAGAACTTTTGAAAGAAATGATTGACGACCCTGGTGAATACAATGACTTTGCTGCATTCATCCAGGAATTCAACGGTTTTAATACAACCCTGGAAGAAAAGGTTGAAGAAGCAAAAAACTAATTGAAGAAGGTGACAGTGATGCAATCTTTGCACATTATTGCTTGCATAGACTGCACATGTTACCTTCTGAATTCGTCAACCTTGACCCACAGGAAAAAGCTTTTGTGATTGCATCCATAAAAATCAAGATGGAAGCAGAAAAAGCCGAAGCTGAAAAAATCAAAAAAGCAAGAAAAAGAAAGTGATAATCTTTGACAAGAAAGGCAGGTGATTGAATGTGGCAACTATTCAAACAGCTATAAGGCTGACGGATATGATGACTTCCCCACTGATGAATATAACACAGGCATTGAATATGACCGTCAGTGCATTTGAAGCTATTGAAAACAAAGCAAATTCGGCTTTTGATGCAGCAGAACTTGACGGTGTAAGGGAAAGAATCAATGCTGCTAATATTGAACTGAATGAAGTGGTGGAAAACATCAGAAGAAACACCGAAGAACAGGAAAAATTCAATCAATCTTTGAACACTGGTGTTTCTCACAGCAATAAACTGTTGTCATCTATAAAAAAAGCTGCTGCTGCATACTTGTCATGGAGAGCAGTTGTAAGGACATTGAACTTGTCTGATACAATGGCTTTATCCGAAACAAGATTATCCTTGATTGTGGATGATGGTGGTTCTGTTGAAGAACTGGAAAAGAAAATATTTGCTTCTGCACAAAGAGCAAGGGCGAATTACCAAGATACAATAGACATTGTTTCAAAGCTTGGATTGCTTGCAGGAAAAGCATTTACCAGTAATGAAGAAATCATTGCATTCCAAGAGTTGATGAATAAAAACTTCATTGTTGGTGGTGCATCTGCACAGGAACAAGCTTCTGCAATGTATCAGTTGACACAGGCAATGGCATCAGGAAGGCTGCAAGGTGATGAATATAGAAGCATCATTGAAAATGCGCCATTGCTTGCCAAAGCAATTGAAGATTACATGGTCAAGGTAAAAGGTGCAAAAGGAACAATGAAAGACTGGGCATCCGAAGGATTGTTGACTTCTGATGTCATTAAGGCTGCCTTGTTCAGTTCTGCTGATGAAATTGAGCAACGGTTCAACAGCATGCCAATGACCTTTGGACAAGTTTGGACTTCCATTAAGAACCAAGCATTGGTGCAATTCCAACCTGTACTGAAAAAGCTGAATGAAGTGGCAAATAATGAGAAATTCAACAAAATGGTCATAGGGGTTACCAATGCACTGACTGTTGTTGCAGCGGTAGCAACTGAAATTTTTGATGTGGTTGCTTCAATTGGTTCATGGGCATATGATAACTGGTCAAGCCTTGAACCTATAATTTGGGGTATAGTTGCAGCAATGGCAGTTTGGAAGGTGGCAACATTGCTTCATGCAGCTTCTGTTGGAATTGCAGCAGCAGCCGAAGCAGGATATACAGGAATAAAAGGCATTGCAATTGGTGTAACAGCAGCATTGACTGGTTCAACCATAGCAGCAACTGCTGCACAGTGGGGATTTAATACTGCTTTGTTCTCCTGCCCTATTATTTGGATAATTGCAGCACTTATTGCCTTGGTTGTCTTGTTTGTTCTATTTACAGAAGAAATCATGGGTGCAATCTTCTGGCTTGGTGCATTGTTCAAAAACCTTGGATTATGGATTGCAAACCTTGGCATTGCAGCTTGGGAAGTTATTAAGAACATAGGACTTTGGTTTGCAAACTTGGGTCTTTCTATTTGGGCAGTAATCAAAAATGTTGGATTGTGGTTTGCAAATCTTGGTCTTGGTATTTGGGAAGTGTTAAAAGCGTGTGCAGGTAATGTTATGGGTGCTTTCCAAAATGCCTGGATAAACATTCAAATTGGCTTTTGGGGTGTAATCAAGGCTATTGTTGAAGGTGTTAAAACAGCTATTGAATGGTTGAATAAAATACCAGGTGTTGATATATCCACAACAGGAATTACAAATGCAGTCAATAGTTATACACAAAAGATGGCTGAACTTGAAGCTTCAAAATATCAGTATGAAGATATCGGTGAAGCTTGGGATAGAGGTTTTAACACTTACAAATATGAGAGTGTTTCAGAAGCTTACAATACCTTTGATTATGGCAGCGTAAGTGATGCATTCCACACCTTTGATACTTTTGAAGAAGGTTGGGGTTCAAGTGCATATGCAGCAGGTGCGGAAGTTGGTGCAGGAATCAGTGATTGGATAGACAACAATCTGTCAATGAATGCACTTCTTAAAAAATTCGGTGCAACAGCACCTGAATCAACTGCATATGACGGTACAGGCTTGGATGTATCACAGTACCTTGCTGATATAGCTGATGACACAAACAGCATTGCAGGTTCAGTTGAATTGTCAGGCGAAGAACTGAAATATTTGCGTGACATTGCTGAAAGAGATGCTGTCAACAGGTTCACCACTGCTGAACTTACAGTGAACTTTTCTTCTGACATTAAAGCTGCCAATTCAGAACTTGACCTTGATGGTGTTGTTGCTTACTTAGAAGAAAGAGTTCAAGAAACACTTGAAATGGTTGCGGAAGGGGTGCATGCTTAATGGCTTATGATTTTTATTTGGATGCAATGCTGTTGCCTGTTGCCCCTTCAAAATTAACCATCAGTATTGACAACAAGAACAAAACTATGGTGTTGATAAATGATGGTGAAATCAATATTTTGAAGAAACCAGGCTTGACAGATATATCTTTCACAGCATTGTTACCACAGACAAAATATCCATTTGCAGTATATAAGAACGGTTTTCATAAAGCTGATGTTTTTCTTGATAAACTGGAACAGTTAAAAACAAGTCAAAAACCGTTCCAGTTCATTGTGTCAAGGACATTTCCAAATGGAAAGCTTCTGTTTGACACAAATATCAAGGTCAGCTTGGAAGATTACAAAATACTTGAAGATTCAAAGAATGGTTTTGATGTGAATGTGGAAATCAAGTTGAAGCAGTACAGAGATTATGGAACAAAGACTGTCAATGTTACCATTAAGCAATCAAAACCAGTTGCAACAGTGCAAAACACAAGACCTGCGGAATCATCCCCTGCACCAAAGGTGACAGCAAAATCATATACAGTTGCTAAAGGTGATACACTTTGGGCGATTGCTAAAAAGTATTATGGTGATGGTTCAAAGTACACTAAAATATTTGAAGCAAATAAGGGTATTCTGACAAACCCAAATGTGATTTATCCAGGTCAAGTGTTGGCTTTACCTGTATAAGGGGGTGACACTTTGAATGTTGAATTGCTGATTCAGAACGGAAACAAAGTGTATGCCCCTGTTGTTCAGGAAGGCATTACATGGGATACGGAAAGAAAAGGTTCACCTGGAAAGCTGACCTTCACAGTCATCAAAGACCAAGACATTAACTTCACCGAAGGAAACCCTGTCAGATTGGTTGTTGATGGTGTGAAGCTTTTTTATGGGTTTGTCTTTTCAAAAAAGCGTGATAAACAGCAGAACGTCACTGTTACAGCTTATGACCAACTGCGGTATTTGAAAAATAAAGACACCTATGTTTACACAAACAAAACTGCATCAGACTTCATCAAAATGGTTGCTAATGACTACAACTTGAACCTTGGAACAATTGAAAAAACAAGCTATATTATAGCATCCAGGGTTGAGGACAACGCAACCTTGATGGATATGATACAGAATGCACTGGACTTGGAACTGATGAACAAAAAGACCATGTATGTTCTGTATGATGACTTTGGAAAGCTGACTTTGAAATCCCTTGAAAGCATGAAGGTTGGTGTGGTCATTGATGAAGAAACTGGTGAAAACTTTGATTATACATCAAGCATTGATTCACAGACCTATAACAAAATCAAACTTGTGTATGAGAACGAAAAGACAGGAAAAAGGGAAGTTTATATTGCACAGGATTCAAATAACATAAACAACTGGGGCATTTTGCAATATTATGATACTTTACAGGAAGGCGAAAACGGAAAGGCAAAAGCTGATGCACTTCTTTCACTTTACAATGTAAAGACAAGAAACCTGAAAATCACAAATGCCCTTGGACACTTATCAGTCAGAGCAGGAAGCATGGTTGTTGTGAACTTGAACCTGGGCGACATTGCAGTTCAAAACTTCATGCTTGTTGAAAAGTGCAAACACACTTTCAATGAGAGTGAACACAAAATGGACTTAACCTTGAAGGGTGGTGAATTCATTGCCTAATCTAATTGAATTGATAAAGAAAGCAGCTTTGGATGCGGTTGAAGCTTCCAAACCCTGTGCAGTGATGTTTGGCAAGGTCACTTCCATTTCACCACTGAAAATAAATGTGGAACAAAAGCTGACTCTTACGGAAGCGCAATTGATTTTGACAAGGAATGTGACTGATTTCAAGACCAATGTCACTGTTGACCACTACACAGAGAATGACACCCACAGTCATTCCTATACAGATGATGGCAGCAGTTCAACCACTGGAAGTAATACACACAAGCATCAGGTCAAAGGAAAAAAGGAAATCACCGTTCATAATAGCTTGGTTGTCGGTGATACCGTTCTTCTTTTGAGGATGCAAGGCGGTCAGCAATATGTTGTATGGGATAGGTTGATAACATGATACCGTCAACCAATGGCTTTCTTACACAGGATTTTGAAATTGAAAAACAACCAAGCAAAACATACAAGATGCATCTTGATGAAAGCATCATCCTGGGATATGCAGATGGACTGGAAGCAATGGTTCAAGAAGTTTATCACATATTGAACACTGAAAGATATCAATATGTGATTTATTCATGGAATTATGGGATTGAACTTGTTGATTTGTATGGTCAACCAGTCAGTTATGTGATTCCTGAACTGAAAAGACGAATTACAGAAGCTTTGACCTGGGATGAAAGAATCATCAGTGTTGACAATTTTGACTTTGAAGTGAACAAAGGAAAAATAACCTGTCGCTTCACTGTACACACCATTTATGGTGATATTGAAACAGAAAAGGTGGTGAATTTCTGATGTATGAAAACATGACTTATGAAGTCATCTTGCAGAGGATGCTCGACAGAGTTCCTGACACATTGAACAAGCGTGAAGGCAGTATCATATATGATGCCCTTGCCCCTGCTGCGGTAGAACTTACTTTGGCATACATGCAATTTGACATGATACTGAATGAAGCTTTTGGTGACACTGCTTCCAGGGAATATCTTATCCGAAGGGCAAAGGAAAGAGGTCTTGAACCTGAACCTGCAACTCATGCAATATTGAAAGGCGAATTCACACCTTCAAATATTGATGTACTGAACAAAAGGTTCAACCTTGGTTCATTGAACTATGTTGTCACTGAACTGATTTCACCTGGTGTTTACAAAGTACAATGTGAAACAGCAGGAACTATTGGTAACCAAAGCCTGGATGACATCATTCCTATTGACTACATTGAAGGACTTGAAACAGCAAGACTTACAGAAGTTCTGATTCCAGGTGAAGATGAAGAAGATACGGAAGCTTTCAGACAACGGTATTTTGCATCATTCAGTGAAAAAAGCTATGGTGGCAACATTACCGATTACTTGACAAAGACAAATTCACTTCCAGGTGTTGGTTCAACCAAGGTTACACCACTTTGGGATGGTGGTGGAACAGTTAAACTGACCATATTGGATTCAAGCTTCAACAAGGCAACACCAACATTGATTGATTTTGTTCAGAATGCAATTGACCCATCCCCACAAGGTGAAGGTTGGGGAATTGCCCCGATTGGTCATATTGTAACAGTGGATACAGTTGAAGAAGTGACTGTTGACATTGCTGCAACTATAACCTTTGATACTGGGTATTCATGGGCGGCACTTCAAGCACAGGCAATTGCAACACTGGAAGAATATATGCTTGAATTAAGACAGGACTGGGCAAGTCAAGGAAATTTGATTGTCAGAATTGCACAGATTGAAACAAGATTACTTGCAATTGAAGGCATCCTTGATATATCGGGAACAACTATCAATGGTGTTGCAAGTAACTTGACCCTTTCAACTTACCAAATCCCTGTGTTGGGAAGTGTAACAGCATGAGCAGAGAAATAAGCTTGATTAGTTACCTTCCCCCCTTCCTTCAAGGGTACAGGGAAATGCAAGCAATAATGACCGCTGAAAACCCTGAATTTCAAGCAGTCAGTGATGAAGGTCAGGTAGTATTGGATAACACATTCATCCTGCACTGTAACGAAAAAGGAATTGCCCGATTTGAAAGAATGTTAGGAATTTATCCTTTACCAACTGACACCTTGGAATCAAGGCAATCAAAGGTTTTGGCAAGATGGAATGATGTTGTTCCCTATACCTTGAAATCATTCCTGTCAAAGCTGATATCCTTACAAGGGAATGAGAACATCCAAATAACAATATTCAATGACCAGTACAAAATTCAGGTTGTCACACACCTTGAAAAACAAGGTCAACAGGATGCTTTGGCTTATCTGTTCAGAACAATCATTCCTTGCAACTTGGTTGTTGAATCTATCAACATACTGGATGTACAAACAAGCGGTAACATGACATTTGGATGTGGTATCACCCATGCGGATATTGAATTCATCACCAATGACATCAATGAAAAGGTTGATGAAGTCAGTGAAGCAGTGGTTGGTAATGCTATCACAAGCACTGAAATAATAAGTATTACAACAAGTATCTAAAGAAAGGTGGAAAAAGAAAATGGCAGAATTCAGTCCATTTGTAATCACAGGTAAAGGACAGGCTTTGATGGCAAAGCTGATTGCAGGAAGCGGAATAGCTAACTTTTCAGCAATCAAAACATCAAGCACTGTCTATACACAAGAACAGCTTGCATCATTGACTTCCTTGACCAATATCAAGCAGTCAGCAAGCATTTCAAGCATCAGCAGAATCAATAATACTTCTGTAAACATCAAGGGTGCTTTGAACAATAAAGACCTGGCAACTGGTTACACAGTCAACACCATTGGTCTTTATGCAATTGACCCTGATGAAGGTGAAATCCTTTATGCAGTGGCAAGGGCAACACAAGCAGGATATATGCCCCCTTATAACAGTATCACATCCAGTGGCATCCTGTTTGACTTTGTAATCACTGTCGGAAATGCTGCTAATGTGACGGTTACAGTCAATCCTGCTGCTATTGCTACACAGGCAGATATCATTGCAATCAACGCAAAGATTGCTGACTTGGCAGGATTTGTTGGCTATACGGAAGATGACATCTATGGTGTTGAAGTCGATTTTGCGAATAGAACATTCACAAGACTTGCAGGTGCAGTTGGAAAAACACCTGGTGCAGACTTTGACAGTATCCTTGCTTTCGGTGGCAGATACCGCTGCAATTTGACTGATGAAGGTGTTGAAGTTGCCAAATACGGTGACACAGGATATACAGAAACAGGTGCTTTGACACAGGCTATTACAATTGAAGGTGTCACTTATGCAGCAGGCACACCAGTTCAGGTCATGGTTAAGCAACCCAAATTCTATTACAAGGTTGTTCCACTGAAACTGGAAAAAAATGATGCAGAAGAAATTGACAGAATTGAATTCACAGCAGGTGCTTCATCAGATGGAAACATTACCATCACATTGAATGGTCAAAACTTCAATGTGGCAGTCCTTGCATCTGAAAACACTGCAACAGCAATTGCAACCAAGGTCAGAAATGCAACATTCAATGGTTGGACAACAGGTGGAAGCGGTGCAACCGTAACATTCACAAGAAATAAGAAAGGTGTGTGCGCTGCACCAACATTCAACGGTGGAACAACAGGTGTAACTGCAAATGTTGCAAGAACACAGGTTGGATATATTGGCAAAGGCTTCAAGTTGCGTAAAGCAAGATATTATGTCAGCATGACCAAGAAGGCAGGATTTAAGGTTCATCCCGCTTTTGTTCAAAATGGTGTTGAAAGAGAATTTATTTATCTGTCAGCATATGAAGGTTCGTTGTATGATGTCAGTGCTTCTGCATATATTTTGGATGATTCACAAGTTGCTGACTTCAATACAGATAAGCTTTCATCCATTGCTAATGCTAAACCGATTTCAGGTTTGTCACAGAATTTAACAAGAAGAAATTGCGGACTTCTTGCTGAAAATCGTGGAAATGGCTGGTATCAGCAATATGCTGCAACCATTGCATGTTCACAACTTTTGTTCACCATTGAATATGCATCAATGAACACACAATCAAAGATTGGTGCAGGTGTGACTAATAAGACAGATGATGGCGCAACAAGTATGACTGAATTGACTGGTGCAACAACCAACCTTGGTAATGCAAGCGGTTCTGTCACAAACACCAATGGATACAATGTTGTATCTTATCGTGGTGAAGAAAACCTTTGGGGTAATATATGGAAGTTCACTGATGGCATGAATGTCTATTGTGATGCATCACAGGGTATTCATAGCTTATACATTGCAGACAATGCCTTTGCAGAAAGCAAAAACACCGACAATTACAAAGATGCAGGAATAACCCTGGCAACCAAAGAAGGCTATGTTTCAGCAATGGCATATAATGAAGAATTTGACTGGCTGTTCGTACCTGCTGAAACACTTGGTGACAGTGCTTTGCCTGTTGGTGATTACTTCTATCAGAATGTTTCATCATCCACTGGGTACAGGATTGCTCGATTGGGCGGTTCTTGGAATAGTGGTTCTTATGCGGGTGCTTTCTATTGGCATGTGAATTATGCCCCTTCGGGTCGTTATCGGACTATCGGCGGGCGCTTGGTGTATGTACCCCCTGTTGCTGCGTAACTTGAAAATTTAATATAAATTGGGCAAGCAGTCTGACCCTTTACAGGGTATAACCACAAAACAAGAGAAAGCTTAATCGGATTACTCAATTAGGCAGTAATTGGAATAATGGTTCTAATGCGGGTACTTTCTATTGGAATGTGAATAATACCCCTTCGAATCGTAATCGGAATATCAGCAGGCACTTAGTAAATGCACAAAACAGCATCCTTGAAACACAGGGTGCTGTTCTATTTTATAAACCATGTGTGAAGCTGCTTGCCCTGCCTCTCGGCAAAACATAAAAAGAATGATTAGACTGTATTGGTAAATTTGAAATTAGCTTTTCAAATTGAAGATTTGGTCTGATTGTGCATACAAAGGAAGTTCAACATATATGAAACGACATATTCACCCACTTAATAACCCAAATTGCACCTTGTGGGAAGCAATATGTGATATGGAAAACCTTAAACTTGCACATCAAAATGCAAAGAAAGGTAAAGGGTGGTATGCAGAAGTAAAAATGGTTGATGAAAATCCCGAATACTATCTTAAATTACTTCAAGAAATGCTGCTGAACCACACTTATAGAACTTCTGAATATACAACCTTCATCAAACAGGACAGCGGAAAAGAAAGAGTTATTTATAAGCTTCCTTACTTTCCTGACCGCATATGTCAATGGGCGATATTGCAGGTCATTGAACCAATACTGATAAGGAACTTCACTGACGATACCTATTCAGCTATTCCTGGCAGGGGTATTCATCAAGCATTTACAAGAATTAAAAAAGCTGTTCAAAATGATGTTCCAGGTACACAGTATTGCTTGAAACTTGATGCAAAGAAATACTATCCATCAATAAACCACAACATCCTGAAAGACAAATACAGGCGGTTGTTCAAAGACAATGACTTGCTTTGGTTACTTGATGAAATCATTGATTCCACACCAGGTGACACAGGCATTCCTATTGGGAATTACCTTTCACAGTACAGTGGCAACTTTTATCTGTCATCCTTTGACCACTGGCTGAAAGAAGTGAAAGGGGTTAAGTATTATTACCGTTATATGGATGACATTGTTATCCTGGCAAGTTCAAAAGAATATCTGCATCAGTTAAGGAAGGATATTGCTGAATATTTTCACAAAGAATTAAAACTTTCAGTTAAAGAAAACTGGCAGGTATTCCCCACATTTGTCAGGGGTATTGATTTTGTTGGATACAGAATCTTCTTGGGATATTCACTATTAAGAAAGACCACATGCAAGCAGATGAAAGCTAAAATGGTGAAAATCAGAAAGAAGGTGGAAAGCGGTCATGAAATGAACTTTTCAGAATGGTGTTCAATCAATTCATATAAGGGTTGGTTGATACACTGTGACAGTTACCGATTAAAAGCAAAATATATTGACCCAATTCAGAAATATGCTGATGACTATTACATCAAAAACATTAAAAGAAAGGTAGCGTGAACAGTATGGTGGACTATGGAAAACAAAGAAGCACTGTGAAGCCTGAACCAATGGTACTTGATGAAAACAGCGTTTGGGTCTATTCCAACATCACACCTGTGGAAGAAACTGTTGGCGAAGAAACATTCAGCGGTTGGGAATTCAACATGGTGCAGTACACCAAGGATGAATATATCAGTCTGTTGGATAACCAGTTGACAGACACACAGCTTGCACTGGTTGAAGTTTATGAAATGATTATGTCTTAATGACAGAAAGGAACGGTGAATCAAGATGGCAAAGGTTTATGCAGACCTTATCAGGAAGGGTCTTAAAACAATTGATGATGTTCCTGAAAAATTAAGGGCAGAGGTTCAAGCAATCTTGGATGCTGATTCCAATGCTTAAACTGCTTCTATTATTTTTATTCAGAAAGGATGTGGTTGTGATGGCAGTCATTTATGCAACTTTAATTGTCAAGGGCAAAAAGACCTTTGCAGAAGTACCTGCTTTGATTAAAGAGCAGGTCAAACAGGTTCTGATTGACATTGACTGCGGTGATTTGGCGATTGAATAGCACTTGAAATCATTAGGGGGTATTAAGGCATACCCCCGAAGAAAAACCCCTTCACAGGTCAAAATGAAAGGCTTGTGAGGGGGTAATTTTTAAGAAAGGGGATATGTCTATGACAATTGAAGTTGCCCTTCTGATTTCAGGTGTATCCTTGGCATTTGGAATCTATCAAGGGATAACAAACATGAGAAGAAACAACAAAAAGGATGACCAAAACGAAGCTGCACAGTTGACCACAGTGATTGTGAAGCTTGAAAATATCGGCATTGGAATTACTGAAATAAAATCAGAAATGTCCAAATTGAAAAACGATATTAAGGAATCCAGGGAAAGACTTATCAAGGTTGAAGAATCGGCAAAACAAGCACACAAAAGGCTTGATACCCTTGAAAAAGTGGTAAGAGGTCTTGATTCAGATGAATAAAAACAAGGAATTTTCAAAAAAGCTTCTTACACAAACAAGGTATATCTTTATTGCTTCATTGATTGCAGCATGTGTGTTTGCCTGGCAAGGAAAAGACACCAGTGTGTTCATGTACATAATTCCTTCCACTGGCGGTGCATATGGTGCTGCAATTGTTTTCTATCTTAACAAGGCGAAGATGGAAAATGTGTTCAAAGGCAAAATTGCTTTTCTGGAAACAAAGCTGAATCTAATGATGAAATATCCTTCTGAACATCATGAAGAAATTGAAAGTGAACTTTCAAAAATAGATGCAGCATTGGACAGCAAGATTGACAGCACAATGAATGAAGCAGTTCAGGAAGAAATCAGCATTCAAAATTTTTAGAAAGGTGGTAATCTCAATGAAGATTAACTGGAAACAAAAGCTGACAAGCAGAAAGTTTTGGGCAGCAATAATCGGTTTTGTAACAGCATTGATGGTTGCCTTTGGTGTGAATGACCTTACCATTGAACAGGTTGTTGGTCTTATCACAGCAGCATCCACATTGATTGCTTACATTATCGGTGAAGGAATGGTGGATGCTGCAAGGCTTAATGCAGAAGCATCCGCAAAAGATGAAAGTGAAGGTGAATAATCATGGGATACACAAACAGTCCATTGGTATCATATACCAAAATATCACCGAATAAAACCAGTCCAAGAAATCACAAAATTGACACTATAACCATTCACTGTGTTGTGGGTCAATGTTCTGTTGAAACCCTTGGTGAAATCTTTGCGAAGGAAAGCAGACAGGCATCTTCCAACTATGGTATTGGTTTTGATGGTAGGATTGGAATGTATGTTGAAGAAAAAGACCGTTCATGGTGTTCTTCAAATGCAGCGAATGACCACAGAGCAATCACCATTGAAGTTGCATCAGATACAACACATCCCTATGCAGTGAATGATAAAGCATATGCTGCCCTGCTCGATTTGGTTACTGACATATGCAAAAGAAACGGTATCAAGCAGCTTGTATGGTCAACAGACAAAAATCAGCGTGTGAATCATCTGAATGGCTGCAACATGACTGTTCACAGAGATTATGCAAACAAATCATGTCCTGGTGATTATCTGTACAACAGGCATGGTGAGATTGCAGCAGAGGTCAACAGAAGGCTGAATGCAGAAACTTCACCTTCAACACCTGAAACACCAAAGGTCTTATACAGGGTTCAAACAGGTGCTTTCAGCGTGAAATCAAATGCTGATGCTTTGGCTGCAAAGCTTAAAGCAAAAGGGTTTGATACCTACATGGTGAAGGTTGGTTCTTTGTACAAAGTCCAGGTTGGTGCTTTCAGTGTCAAAGCAAATGCAGATGCCATGATGAAGAAACTAAAAGATGCAGGATTTGAAGCTTTTATCACAACCGAAAGCGGAACACCAGTCACCATTGAAGCACCAAAGACTGAAACAAAAGTCATCAAGGTTGGAAGCAAGGTCAAAATCAAACAGAATGCACCTGTCTATGGTAAAACAACAAAATTTCAGTCCTGGGTATATCCCTTGACCTGGATTGTGCATTCAATGAATGGTGACAGGGTTGTTGTCAATAAAGACACCACAGGTAAATATGCAATTATGTCACCTGTGAAGCTGTCAGATTTGACCATTGTGGAATAAAAATTTTGTTACTAACTTGTTACTAACCACCAGGTTTTAACCCTTTCTGACTGGTTCAAAAAGTTCAGCAAACCCTTGAAAATAGCGTGTTTTCACTGCTTGCAAAATGAACAAATTCATGATATAATATCCACAGATAACCCCGAACTGCTTATTTTATGCGGTTCGGGGTTATTTTTGTTACTAACCTGTTATTAGTTCAATTCCGTTCAACCTTTTTCTTGTCTATCAATTCAATAGCTTCTTTCAGTTCCTGAATTGTTTTGTGAGTGTAAATTCGTTCACCTACTTCTTTTGATTTATGCCCCATCATTAAATCAATGCACACTTTGTTTGCACCTGCTGAATCAAGCCTTGACCTGAATGTATGCCTGCATTCATGGGGTGTGTGTTCCATTCCCAACTGTTCCATGATGGCATTCCAAAAGATGTAATACTGACTATTAGACATTTTCTTTCCTTCATAGCTGAAAAGGTACTTATTTCCTTGGTCTTTTCTTCTTTGAACAATTTGAACTATCTTGGAATGAATGGGTACAATACGGTCTTTACCTGCTTTGGTTTTGATACCACCCTTGATTGTACCTGCTTCCATGTCCACATTATCACTTTCAACGGACAACATTTCACTGATTCGGAATCCAGTGTAAAGAAGAAATAAAACTGAATCAACCCATTCTTGGTCTTGGATTTCCCAAACCTTTTCAACTTCTTCATCAGTAAAAGGCTTCTTGTTTGTTTCGGGTATTGGTTCAGCACTAATCAATTGTGAATAAGACTTATTGATGATATCAAGTTCCAGTGCAAATCTATCCAGGTGACCAAACAAATTCTTAATTGCCCATTGGGTTGAATATCCGCATCCACAATTGTCAATGCAGTCTTGCATGTGAAAAGACCTGATTTCCTTATACTTCATTCCTTCAATCTTCTTGCAATGCTTATAAGCTGATTTCAATGACCCCTGCAATGATTTACTTAATTTTGGCAACTTCTTTTCTGACCACTTTTCAAATAGTTCTTTCAGAGTAATCTTTGCGGCATCAATATCATAGGGGTTGCGGTTGTATTCAGCAAGAATCATCAAACCTTCTTCCCTTGTTTCACAATATCCAATTGTTTTATAAATAGGATGACCCTTGTCATTCCATCCCACTGTTTTACGGATAACAAATGGTTTTCTGCGATTACCTGAAAGCTTGGCAACAGTTCCATAACCATTCGGATTCTTGATGATGTCCACCCCCTTCCATTTGGTTGCACCTTACAGGTCAACTTTCTTGATTGAACCATCAGATGAACTTCTAAATTCATCAATGAATTTCTTTGCAGAAATGAATGAAGCTGTTGCATCAAAAGCGATATAATCAACAGAACCATCTTTTTCATAAGTAAAAATAAGATAATGATGCACTTCCTTGATTTTCTTTTCTTTTACCCTTCCACCAATTAAAGCACCAACAGCACCAAAGAGCATTGCACCACCAACAGCACCTGCTGCACTGGAAACATACTGCTTTTGAATTTCCATATCACTTGTCATTGAAATATCAGTGATTTTGCTTTTCGTCAGATTGAACTGTGTGCCTTTTGCATTGATTTCAATTTTGTCAGGATATGAATATAACTGACACAAAGTGTGCTCTGGAACAGGTAACCCTGCGGTATGTGGTAAAGTAATAAATAATGATGCACCTTTTGATTTCAATTCCTTTTTCAATTTCTTCTTGGCTTTGGATGTTGAAACTATCATTACAATACAAAAGATAATGAACAGCACCAACAACCCTATAACAAAGAATTCCATAAGTAAACCACCTTTCATTTAATATATTTTTGAATATACTTAACCCATTCATCTATCTTGGGCAAGAAATCCTGAATATTACCTTCAATGGAATAGTGCTTATATAAACCCTTTAATATTTGCATAGTGTGTATTTTTCCTTGAAGCTTAACTTTACCAACTGGATAACCTGCATATTCAACAGCAAGTGTTCCATTTGACATTCTAATTAAAGTGATACGATTCTTCAATTTTGCTTCTTGTAATTTTGAAAATAAAGTTTCAAAAAATAAGCTTTCCAAGTCATTTATTTCATACACTTTTGAAGGTGGAACTGAATTATATCTGATGCTGCAACTAATCATAAAGAATCACTTCCTTTCTTTTGATGTGTTACACATGTTACGGTGTTACACATCTTTTCTTATTACTTTTATTTTTAGTGAATATATTAAAAATGTAGTTATTATGAAGCCTTAAAATATAAGAAATAAAAAGTAACCGTAACAACTGTAACAACCGTAACACATCACTTTTCAGTGTATTTTTCAATCATTGTTAGGTCAGTAAGTGTTTCCAGTGCTTTATCCTGCCCCGCTGCATTGAGTTGGTTAAAAAGTTCAAGTAACTGAACTACTTTCTTTCCATATGAACATTGAATTTGTTCAAGAAGTTTAGTCTCTGCTGCATTCTTTTCATATAGCAACCTTTCCATTGGAACATCATGCCCCATCAACCAAGCTTCTGAAACATCCAATGCCTGGGCAATCAAATATAATGCCTTTTGTTTAGCTTCATAAACTCCATTTGTATATTGACTGATTCTTGCTTTTGATAAGCCTGTCCTTTGTGCAAGTTCAACGGGCTTCATTCCCCTGATTTCCAATGCTTTATTCAACCTATTCTGGAAGGTATCTCCCACGATATCACCACCTTTCATTATCTATTTAATTATATTCCAGGAGTTTGCTATATTATACATTAAAGTTAAGGAAATTTCAAGAAAAAACTAAAAAAGTTAAAGAAAATTATAAAAATCTATTGACACAAGAAGTTAAGGATGCTATACTGTGTACAACAGGTTAAGGAAACTTAACTGTTACATCACCCAAACATTGAAAGGACTGGTGGATAAAATGATGAAATGTGAATTTGATAACCTGGTTGGTATAACAACAGACCCTGCTTGTTATGAAAAGATTGAATATGTTTATATGAATTCGGATTTCTTTGATGATGTAAATGGTAAACAGCAGATTGCAAATTTTTATAAACACTATGACATGAACGGTATTGAAAGACTATATAGAGAAACGAAAGCGAAAATTGAAGCACAGGAAAAAGCAAAATCACTTAAAAATGCTTATGCTGAACTCTATGAAGAAAACAAGCGCATGAGATTAGCACTTGAAAGAATCAAAGAACAAGTCAGGTTAAATTTACTTGACTGTGGTATGTGAAGGGGTATTTTCCCCTTCACAGAAAGGATTGGTGAATATTATGAGATTGAATTATTATGAATTTCCTGAAACAGTTGATGAAAGTGTTCTTCATGAAAATGGATGTAACAAAGATGACCGCATATTAGGTGGAATATCAGTTACAACTGCAAAGAAACTGCTTAAAGAATTTGGTGGTGCAGCTTGGACAGAACATATTGATAGAGAAGGCGGTTGTTTTGAAGTCACAGAAATAAAATTAAAAGGTAATAATAGCAGATTCAAATACAATCATCATTTATAAAAGGGTTGGTGAATGAAATGACAAAGCAACAAGAAGTTATGGTTGAAAAAATTAAAAGATATATTGAAAAGCATGATTTGTTTAATAATGACCCCAAATATGAATTCAAAGAATTTACTGTTGAAGAAACTGATTATGGAACAGTTATTGTTTATTCTGTGACTGGTTTGAAAAATGATGAAGGAACTATGGCTGCGATATTTTGCAGAACTATAAGACATATTTTTATTGGTAAGCGTGGCGGTTTGAAAAGTCAAAGATGGGATGACAAAAAGAAAAAGTCAATAGCATTGAACGGTTGGTCAGATGTCATGATTTATGGATATAGTCATTAAAACAAAGGGGGTGAATGAAGTGGAAAACAAAAGCTTGCATGAAATCATAGAAAAACTTGAATCTTTATTTTCAACTTTCAACAAACATTTCTTTAATGGCGAACTTGAAAAGCCTATTATAACCATTTCACCCGATACAACCAAGGGTGCTTATGGATGGTGTACTTCATGGAAAGCCTGGAAGCACAGTCCTGATGATAAAGAAGGATACTATGAAATCAATATGTGTGCTGAATATCTGAACAGACCTTTCTTGGATACATGTTCAACATTGATTCATGAAATGGTTCATCTGTTAAACTTACAGAATAAAATTCAGGATACATCAAGAAGCGGAAAGTATCACAATAAGAAATTCAAAGAAGTTGCTGAACAGCATGGTCTTAAAGTGGACAAGTCAGAGAAATATGGTTGGGCAATTACCGTCCTTACAGAAGAAGCTGCTGAATGGATAAAGTCAACCTATAAAGATGATAAAGGATTTGAATTGTTCAGAAGCAAGCTTCCAAAGATTAAAGCTTCAAGTTCATCTTCATCAAGAAAGTATGTATGCCCTGGGTGTGGAACAATCATCAGAGCAACCAAAGAAGTCAGGGTCATGTGTGCCGATTGTGAACTTGAATTTGAAGAAGAAATCTAATTTGTAAGTTTGCGGCACTGCACCTTGAAAAGTGAATACAGACCAGTAAAAGACATGGAACAACCCCCATGTTGTAATAACCTGGTTGAATAAGCTTTATGAAAGGGGGTGATATCAAGTGGCAGGTTATAAGCAAGTTACAAATAAAGATGCTGAAATTTTCTTGAAACTTTATAAGAAGTACCTTCTGCTGAAAGTTAAGGAAATGGAAGAAATTTTGAAAACATTACCCACTAATGTGATTGAAAGATGCTTCAATAGTGCTGAATTCTATGACAAGGGATTTGACACTTCAAAAATTGATGAAACTGAATTTGGATTTGGCGGTCTGCATGGTTATTCCAAAATTGTTGATGTTTCAAATGCATTGTATATATGTAAGCAACTTGATAGTGAAGGCAAGCTTGATGAAACCATGAAAAGATATGGCTTCAAAGTGAAAAGAAATAAAATTGGTGTACTTGAACGGAAAGGAAGTGATTAAATGATTGATGTTGTATTTGACTATTCCAAGGTAAGGGGAAAAATTAAAGAAGTTTTTGGAACACAGTCTGCTTTTGCATCCGCAATGGGAATGTCACCTGTTTCCTTGTCCGAAAAGCTTAACAATAAAGTGCAGTTTAGTCAGAAGGAAATCGACAGGGCATGTGTTTTGCTGCAAATTGCAAAAGAAGATATCCCCATATATTTTTTTACACCAAAAGTTAAGGAAACTTAACCAAGTTAAAGAAAGGATGGTATCAAATGAGTTTTTCAGAACAGTTGAAAAAAGCAATGTTGGAAAGAAACATGACACAGGCTGAACTTTCAGCACTTACTGGAATCGGAAAGTCATCAATCAGTCAGTACCTTTCAGGTAAAAATGAACCAAAAGAACTTGCGTTGAACAAGATTGCAGAAGCACTTGATTGTTCAGTTGCTTTCCTGAAAGGTGAAACGAATTGCAGCGATTCAACCCCTGACCCCAAGGGTTTGAAGAATGTACCTGTTGACCAGGCTGCAAAGATGCTTGGTAAATCAAGGCAATTTGTGAGGGTTGCCCTTCAAAGGGGTGTTGCACCATTTGGATTTGCGGTCAAGTTGTCAGGCGATAAGTTTTCCTATCACATTTCACCGAAGAAGCTTGCTGAATACATAGGGGATTGCAGGTGATGCCTATGCAATTATATGAACACCAAAAGCAAGCACTGGAACAAACCAAAGGCTTCAACAAGGTTGCATATTACTTGGACATGGGTCTTGGTAAAACATTTGTTGGTTCGGAAAAGATGGTTCAACTTGGTACAGATACCAACATCATAATCTGTCAGAAATCAAAGATAAATGACTGGATGAAACACTTCAAAGACCACTATCCAAGAATTCAAATTTATAACCTGACCGATAAAAAGCAACTGGATGATTTCATTACACATGATACAGCATGGGCAGGTTATCCTGGTGCAATAATGACAGTCGGCATCATCAATTATGATTTAGTATTCAGAAGGTCAGAACTTCTTCAATTAGAGCATTTCACCTTGATGCTTGATGAATCATCACAAATACAAAATGACACAGCAAAGCGAACAAAATTCATCCTGAAAATGAAGCCTGACAATGTGATTCTTCTTTCAGGAACACCGACATCAGGTAAATATGAAAACCTGTGGTCACAAATGCGCTTGCTTGGATGGGAAATCAGCAAGGAACTATACAACAGACAATATGTGAATTGGGTCAAGGTTGAACAGGATGGGTTCATTCACTTTGTGATTGACAAGAAAGAACCATACAAAAATGTTGACCGCTTAAAGAAAAAGATGCGTGACCATGGTTCTGTGTTCATGAAAACAGAAGAATGTTTTGACCTTCCTGAACAGATATTCATTCCAATTACAGTTCCAAAAACGAAAGAATATAACACATTCAGAAAAAAAGGACTTGTAACTATTGAAGGAACTGAACTGGTTGGTGATAGTACCCTAACAAAGCGGTTGTATTCCAGGATGCTTTGCGGACATTACAACAAGGACAAGCTTCAAGCCTTCAAAGACCTGGCATCAAGTACCAAAGACAGATTGATTGTGTTCTATAACTTCAATGCAGAACTGGATGCACTTCAACGGATAGCAGCGGAACTTGAAAGACCAGTATCACAGGTAAATGGTCATGTCAAAGACCTGACTGCTTATGAAAACGAAGAAGATTCAATCACCTTGGTGCAATATCAAGCAGGTGCAATGGGATTGAATCTTCAAAAGGCAAACAAGGTTGTGTTCTTCACACTTACTGATAAAAGTGAACTTTTTGAACAGGCAAAAAAGAGGGTTCACAGAATCGGACAAAACAAGACTTGCTTCTATTACCTGATGATGTGCAAAGACAGTGTTGAAGAAGTCATCCTTGAAACCTTGAATCAAAGAAAGGATTTTACAGATGAATTATTCAATGCGTGTGACAAATAGAAGAAAAAATCAAATAGTGTTCAGAAGGATTCTCATATCATGGGTCATTGTCCTTCTGATAGGTGTAATAATTGGTTTTCTGATTGGTCTTGCATTTAAGGCAGGTGCTTCTGATAAAGAAGTATTTGCTGAAACAAGCATTCCATTGATTACACCAACACCTTCACCCACTTCTATCACAAGCACACCTGTTCAAAAGACCATTGAACCAACACCAAAAACTGAACTTGTCAGCCTGGGTGTATTCAGAATTACAGCTTATTGTCATTGTGAAAAGTGTTGTGGAAACTGGGCAAAGAACAGACCAACTGATGAAGATGGAAGTTTGCTTGTTTACACAGCATCAGGCGAACTTGCAGTTGAAGGTGTGACCATAGCAGCAGATACAAGCATATTGCCCTTTGGAACGGAAATCATCATTGATGGCAACAAGTACATAGTTCAAGACAGGGGCAGAGTTATCAAAAACAACCGAATTGATGTGTATTTTGAAAATCATCAGGATGCATTGGAATTCGGTGTTCAATACAAAGAAGTATTTATTGAAAGGATGGTTGAAAATGATTAAGTGTAACAATGAATGCCCATTGGGAAAATTTGATGGATGCTGTCATTCATGCCCCGATATTGAAACCTGCAAAGATGCCTGTGAAAGCAATCCTGAAACATGCGGTGAATCAACATTTGATGAAGAAACAGGTCTTGTGGCTTTTAAGGAACAACAACTTTCAGTGCTTCAACAGATTGCTGACCTAATAACCACAAAGAAAAAACTTGAAGAACAGGAAAAGGAACTGAAAGACAAGCTGAAAGAAGCAATGGAAAAGTACGGTATCAAGAAATTTGACAGTGACATCTTGAAAATCACCTACATAGCAGAAACCACTGCAACAAGTATTGACAGTGCGAAGCTGAAAAAGAAGTACCCTGCTATTGCAGAAGAATGTTCAAAGACTTCTAAAAAATCAGCTTACATCAAAGTTGAAATCAAGGATGAAACCTAAAGAAACCACATGCAAGGATTGCAGAAAATGGCGATACTGCGTGGAAAGTTCCAGGGGATATCCTTGCATCAAGTTTGAAAGAAAGGTGAAGCAGGATGCCAAAGGAAAGGGGGAAACGAAACATGTCAAAGACAAGAAACGAATATAAAATATCCGCTTATCTAAGGCTTGCAGAATTGTGTTCTCCAAGTGAAACAGAAAAGAAGCAATATTACATGGAAATGGTAGAACAACTTCTTCAAGAAGATATGACAACTTCAATACCACATCAACTTTTGAATGAACTTGATAAACAAGTTATCGAATTTGTAAAAGATGTTTCACTTGAAAGCTGTTTAGAAAAAGCAACAGGTCTTGTCTTTAATGAATTTCTACAATGGCAAAATGAGCATGGTTATCCAAACAAATATAATAACTTACAGTTTGGGTGGTCATTCGCAAAAACACAACCTATAAAATGTATGTTTTCTAAAGATGAAAACAGAAAAACAATTCGTATTTTCAGGAAGGTATGACATATGGGCAGTGAAAAACGGTTTGAAACCAAGGTCAAGAAATGGCTTGAATCGGAAGGTATTTATTCGGCGGGAACACCACAAGACAAGAAAAAAGTTCCTGAATGTGGTTGGTACTTAAAGACATGGGGTGGCGGTTATCAGAAAAGCGGTATTCCTGACCTGTTGCTTTGTGTGAATGGAATCTTCATCAGTGCTGAACTGAAAGGCGATACAGGAACACCATCCGATTTACAGCTTAAAAATACAGCAGCAATAAATAGTTCAAATGGAATTGGTGTTGTGCTGTATCCAAAAGGATTTGAAGAATTCCAAAACATAGTGAAAGGGGTGAAAAGATGCAATGTTCACACAGCAGAATTGAATGCTTTGAAAAATGCCCATTTAAGTACAAGCTGCGTTATTGTGACCGAATATTAACCTTACCACCTGATAATGCCGACAACCCACTGATTGTTGGTACAGCGTTACATACAGGATTGGAAAAAGGGGTTGCAAAGGCACTGGATGAATATTTCATGTCATACCCAGTGATTACGGATGACCACATCAATGAAGCAATAAAGCTTGAAAACTTAATTCCAAGGGCAGCGAAGCTGATTCCAAAAGGAAAATTTGAAGTTAAGATTTCAACGGAAGATTTCATTGGATACATTGACCTTCTTGCACCAGTGACAATGTTCCATGATTCAGAAGTTCCAAATCAATATGACATCTATGACTTCAAATATTCCAACAATATCAGCACTTATAAACAGTCAGACCAGTTGCATGTGTATAAATATTTCTTTGAAAAATGCAATCCTGGCAAGTACATCAGAAACCTTTACTTCTTATTCATTCCAAAAGTAAACATCAAAAAGAAAAAAACAGAAGATTTGACAGAATTCAGAAGAAGGCTTCTTGATGAAGTTAAAAGTGTTGAACCTGAACTGGTGCAAATCGAATATGACCCAAACAAAGTTATCAATTTCTTGCTGAACACCAAGCACAGCATTGAAGCAACAGAGTTCAACAAGAATGAAAGTTACTTATGTAACTATTGTGAATATCAAGACTATTGTCAGAAAGGATGGGATTATATGTTATTACCCAAGAATGAAAGAAGAAACATTCAGAAGATTGAAAAGAAAGTTATTTGGATTTATGGTGCACCTTTCAGCGGTAAAACCACATTTGCAAACAAGTTCCCTGACCCGTTGATGCTGAACACTGATGGAAACATTAAGTTTGTTGATGCACCTTATATTGCAATCAAGGACAAGGTTGAACCCAATGGAAGAATGTCACCGAAAAGAACATTTGCCTGGGATGTATTCAAGGAAGTCATTGAAGAACTGGAAAAGAAAGAAAACGACTTCAAGACCATCATTGTTGACTTGCTTGAAGATTGCTATGAACATTGCAGATTATACATGTATGACCAAATGGGTATTACCCATGAATCAGATGACAGCTTCAGGGCATGGGATAAAGTTCAGACAGAATTCCTGTCAACTTTGAAAAGGCTGATGAATCTGGACTATGAAAATATCATCCTGATTTCCCATGAAGATACATCCAAGGATATTACCAAAAAAGGCGGTGACAAAATCACTGCAATCAAGCCGAATCTGCGTGAAAAGGTTGCAAATAAAGTTGCAGGTATGGTTGATATTGTGGCAAGGGTTATTGCTGATGATAATGTCAGAACTTTGTCCTTCAAGACTAATGAAGTAATCTTTGGCGGTGGCAGATTGGTTGTCAGCACAAATGAAATTCCGCTTGATTATGAAGCTTTCCTGGAAGTCTATGATGAAGCAAACAAAAATGCAGTTGCAGTAATGCATGGTGAAGAACCTGTTGCATCCACTTCTACTGAAAGAAAAGGCAAACAGAGAAGGGAAAAGACATCTGAATCTGAATCCGAAGTACCAAAAGAAGAAACCAATGAAACTGATGTCAAAGAAGAACCTGCTACTTCTGAACCCGAAAAAAGCGGATGAACCAAAAGAAGAACAGAAACCTGTCACAAGAACCAGGAAAAGAAGGGGCGAATAATGGCAGAGGTAATGCAGCTTAAAGATGGCAAAGTTTATACCATCTTTGACAGTAAGGACTTTAAATGGCTTGTTGAACAGTACATGGGTTATGAAGCTTCCAGGTACTTTGAAAACTTGATTGATGGTTTTGAACAGGCTGTTGCAGATGCACAGGACAAGACAAAAAGTGACCTTGGTTCTTATGAAGCATCATTGGAATCAAACACAAGAGCATTCCAGGATATCTTGGAAGAAGTGAATCAAATAGAAACTATCATCCAGGCGAAAAGACTTCAAAAGGACAAGCTTTCAAAGTCAGTCCAGGAAGTCAGAAAAATAATAAACAATCAAATTTAAGAAAGGTTAAGGTGATTTATTATGGCACAAAACATTTGGGAAAAGTTTGATAAGCAATACAACACAGAGGAATTGGCAAGAGAAGTTCAGGAACAGGCACAGAATGGCGGTAACTTCACCCCTGTTCCATATGGCAGCTATGAAGTGTCAGTGACCAAAATGGAACTGACTGAATCCAAGGCACATGACCCCATGGTTACAATTTGGTTTAAAGTTCTGAATGGTGAACACAAGGGCAGCTTGATTTTCTACAACCAGGTTATTACACAGGCTTTCTGCATTCACAAGGTCAATGAATTGCTGCGTTCTATGGATACAGGTCTTGACATTGAATTCAAGTCATACAGGCAGTATGCGCAGCTTCTGATGGATGTTCATGAAGCAATTGATGGGAAGCTTGAATTCGGTCTTGAATACGGTGAAGGCAAGAAAGGCTTTGCAACCTTTGAAATCACTGATGTGTTTGAAGTTGAATAATTAAGCAAGGGTATGTGGGTGCTTAAATTTTATAAGCACCCACTGCCCCACACTTCCCCATTATTAGTATGACCAAGATTTAATAAACCTATACAGAAAGGATGTGAAGAAATGCTGTTTTATGACTTTGAAGTGTTCAGTCATGATTGGTTAGTGGTTATCTTGGATGTCACAAATAAAAAAGAACATGTAATCATCAATGACCCTGATGCACTTGAAAGGATATACAAAGAAAACATGCATGATATTTGGGTTGGCTTCAACTCAAGGCATTATGACCAATACATCCTGAAAGGTATCCTTTGCGGATTTGACCCGAAGAAAATAAGCGATTACATCATTGTAAAAGGGAATCCTGGTTGGAAGTTTTCTTCCTTACTGAACAAAGTTCCACTGATAAATTATGATGTGATGCTTGGTACAGATAGAGGTCTGAAATCTTTTGAAGGGTTCATGGGTAACAACATCAAGGAAAGTTCAGTTCCTTTTGATATAGATAGAAAACTGACACAGGAAGAACTTGATGAAACAGTTAAGTATTGCAGACATGATGTAGAACAGACCATTGAAGTGTTCTTGAAAAGAAGCGAAGAATTTGATGCTACCAGGGAACTTATAAAAATATTCAATCTTCCCATTACTTCATACAGCAAGACCAAAGCACAACTTGTGTGTGAAATATGCGGTGGTATGGGCAAAAAGTTTGATGACAATGAATTTGACTTCCCTATTGTTCCATGTGTACAAGAACATTTGAAAAAATACAGATATGTGCTTGACTGGTACAAGAATCCTGAAAATCATGATTACAGCAAAAGCCTTGAAACAATAGTTGCAGGTGTTCCCCATACCTTTGCCTGGGGTGGTATCCATGGGGCAAAGAAACAGAATACTGAATCGGGTGTGCTGCTTAACATGGATGTTACTGCCTACTACCCTTCTATTCAGATTCAATATAAATTCGGTTACAGGAACATGTCAAAGCCTGAAAACTTTGAATTGATTCACAGGGAAAACCTGCGATATAAAGCCGAAGGAAACAAAAAAGCAAGGTTACCTTTTAAGATTGCAGATAACAGCATGAGTGGTCAGCTTAAAGATAAAAACAGCAAATTGTATGACCCTATGATGAACAATGCTGTTTGCGTGAATGGTCAGCTTATGCTGCTGCTTTTAATTGAAATGATTGAACCACATGCACAGCTTGTTCAAAGCAACACAGATGGTCTTTTGGTGAAGCTGAAAACTATTGATGACTTTGACCTAATGGATGACATTGTTTATGAATGGGAATGCCTGACTGGAATGAAGATGGAATTTGAACTGTTCAATAAGGTGTTCCAAAAGGATGTGAACAATTACATCCTGGTTGGTGATGATGGAAAAATCAAGTCCAAAGGCGGTTATGTGAAAAAGCTTTCTGACCTGGACTATAACCTCCCAATTGTCAATAAAGCACTTATCAATTACATGGTGCATGGGATATCAGTTGAAGATACAATCCTTCCATGTGATGACCTGAAAGAATTTCAGATGGTGACAAAAATATCAAACAAGTACAAGCACATAGTTCATGGTAACAAGATACTGAAAGAAAAATGCATCAGAGTATTTGCATCCAAAGCACCTTCTGATGCAGGGGTGTTCAAAATTAGCATTCGGACTGGGAAGCCTGAAAAGATATCAAATTCACCTGAACACTGCTTCATTTTCAATGATGCGGTCAATGGATTGAAAGTTCCTGAAAAGCTTGATAAACAATGGTACATCAAGTTTGCAAAGAAAAGGCTTGCTGATTTTGGGGTGGTGTGATGAAAAACGATTATATACAGAAAGGAAGTGATGAATCTTGTTTTTCAAAGGCTATGTGGAAACCAAGGATAAGAAATGCATTGAGAAATTCAAAAACAGAACAGACTTCAAAACATATAGACAGGTGAAGTCACTTCCCGAATTTGCAGGTATATTGGCAACTGATATCATTTTGATTGATATTGATGACTTTGAACAAAGTGAAAAACTGTTCAATATAGTCAAAGACCTTCAATTGAAATGCAGAGTGTACCAAACATCAAGGGGTAAGCACTTCCTGTTTAAGAACACAACTGTTGAAACATGCCGAACCAAAGCAAGTCTTGCAATCGGTCTAACTGCTGACATCAAGCTTGGTAAAAGGAACTCATATTCCATATTGAAATTTAATGGTAAGGAAAGAACAATTCTTTATGACAATGCTGACAATGAAGAACCGCAAGACCTTCCAAAATGGCTGCTTCCAGTAAAGACAACAATGGAATTCTTGAACCTTGAACCAGGTGACGGAAGAAACCAGTCCTTGTTTAACTATATATTGACCTTGCAAAGCAATGATTTCAGTGTGGAAGAATCCAGGGAATGCATCAGGTTTATAAACAAGTATATCTTGAAAGTTCCACTGTCAGATGATGAACTGGAAGTGATTCTGCGTGATGATGCTTTTAAGAAACCAGTGTTCTTCAAAGGTACAACATTCCTGTTTGACAAGTTTGCTACTTACATAAAGAACAACAATCACATCATCAGAATAAACAATCAGCTTCACTTGTACAGGGATGGAATTTATATCAGCGGACAGGCAGAAATTGAAGCAGAAATGATTAAGCACATACCACAATTGAACAGGTCAAAAAGAACAGAAGTGCTTTCTTACCTGGACATTATGATTCGTGAAAACACACCTGCTTCCCCTGCTCACATGATTGCTTTCAGAAATGGCATTCTGAACATTAAAGATGACAGCTTCATTCCTTTTTCACCTGACATTGTAATTACAAACAGAATTGAATGGGATTATAACCCACATGCTTACTGTGAACTTACAGACAAGACCCTTGATAAAATTGCTTGCAATGACCCAAATATCAGGGCATTACTTGAAGAAGCAGCAGGGTTCTGTATGTTCAGAAGGAATGAACTTGGCAAAGCATTCATTTTGACTGGTACAGGAAGCAACGGAAAATCAACTTATCTGAACATGTTGAAGCACATGCTTGGAAAGCACAATGTTTCATCCTTGGACTTGAAAAAGCTTGGTGACAGATTCAGCACAGTAATGCTATTCGGTAAGCTTGCCAATATAGGTGATGACATATCAGATGAATTCATCATGGATGCTTCAATATTCAAGAAGATAGTCACTGGTGAAACCATTGACGCTGAACAAAAAGGTCAACCCAAATTTGAATTTGAACCTTATGTGAAGCTATTCTTTTCTGCAAACAACATTCCAAGGATGGGTAAAGGCAGGGATTCTGCTGCAATATTAAGGCGATTGGTCATTATTCCTTTTGATGCAAAGTTCAGTTCAGATGACCCTGATTATAACCCACATATTGGTGATGCTTTGCGGTCACAGGAATCAATGGAATATCTGATTCAACTTGGTCTGAAAGGTCTGAAAAGGATACTTGAAACCAAGAAGTTCAGTGAATCTGAAAAAGTTCAAAAAGAACTTGAAGAATATGAAGAAAGTAACAACCCTGTTCTTGGATTCATCAAAGAAATTGAATTAAGTGATGACTTCAAGATTGAGAATGAACCGACAAGTGAAGTTTACAAGCGATATCAGGAATATTGCCTTGCAAACAACTTGCAACCTATGTCAAATATAGAATTTTCAAAGCAAATCAACAGAATTTTGAACATGCAAGTTACCATTAAAAGGGTTGGAAACAAGACATACAGGGTCTTTGTTCCAAAGCAATGAAAGGATGGTGAACAGTAATGTCAGAAGATAGATGTTTAATGTGCGGTAAATATGTACCCGAAGGAAGGCAGGTTTGCATCAAATGTGAAAAGATTCCTGCTATCAAAGACAGTGGAAACAGAAGGCAATTTCCTACTGGTGCAGTCAGGGATATTCATGAAGGTAAAGGCAGATGTGACCTTCTTCCCCTGGGTGTAGTTGCTGAACTTATAGGGTCAAAGGAATTGAAACTGATACATGAGTTCAAAAGCACTGGTGATATCAACTATTTGTTTAATGCCCTGAAAGAGTTTTCAAGAATATATAAGCATGACAGCAAAGGAAAAAAGCTTGCTGATATGCTGCTTGAAGTATCAGTTCACTTTGAAGCAGGTGCAAAGAAATATGGTGATAACAACTGGCGAAAAGGCATCCCTGCACACTGCTATATTGATTCAGCAATCAGGCACTACTTGAAATGGTTAAGGGGTGACAGAGATGAACCCCATGACAGAGCATTTGCCTGGAATTTACTTTGTTGCATATGGACTTGTGAAAATAAACCCGAATTGAACGAATTCAGAAAGGATGGTCAGAAATGAAGATAATCAATGCAGGATATGAAATCATCACACCGATTGATGGTGCAACTATATTGAAAAGAATTGAACAATGTGGCAGGGTCTGCTATAAGTCAGAGGATAAAATCACAGAAGAATCCGCTGCAAAATTTGTTGCAGGTCTTATTAAAAAAGGACATGAAGCAATGCTTGAACATTGTTCATTCACAGTAAAGTTTATTGTTGATAGGGGCATCAGTCATGAACTGGTTAGACATAGAATTGCTTCTTTTGCACAGGAATCAACCAGGTATTGTAATTACAGCAAAGAAGGCTTTGGCGGTGAAATCACCGTAATCAAACCTTGCTTTCTTGATGAACATTCAGCAGGTTTTGGAACATGGGAAATTGCTTGCAGACAAGCAGAAAAAGCATATTTTGATTTACTTGACTGGGGATGCACACCACAAGAAGCAAGGTCTGTTCTTCCAAATAGTTTGAAAACAGAAGTTGTGATGACCTGCAATTTGCGTGAATGGCGACACTTCTTCAAATTAAGAGCAGCAGATGCAACTGGTGCAGCACATCCACAGATGAAAGAAGTCACAAGACCGCTTCTCGCTGAATTGAAAAAACTGATTCCAGTGGTCTTTGATGACATTATATGTTGAAGGGGCGGTGACAGGTGTGGGATACATACTTTGTTTCATAGGCGGTGCATTAGTTGGTGTGACTATAATGGCATTGATGGTTGCTGCAAAGGATGGTGACCGTCATGAATAAGAATCCAAAGTTCAATGCAAGCGGATGTCCTGACCCAACAGCATATGAAGCCTTGAAGCCGATTATCAAGGAAGATACAGCACTTGAAAACAGAGTCAATTTTCTGATTAAGGTCTTGAAGTTCATTATAAATGAAACTGGATTTGAACTTTTGAACCGAATTGAAATAAAAGATAAAAAGACAGGAAGGTGCTTCAAATGAATATCGAATGGAAAAATGGTTCACCCCCGAACTTTGGTGAAGAAAAGGTTTGGATAGTTGCTGAAATCCCTTCATTGTTTTCACAGGCAGCTTGTAGTTACAGAACATTCTTGTGGCTTGGTAATGGTTGGAGTGATAAAGCAGTCCACAGAGCAACCAAATGGGCATTGCTTCCGCTTCCGAAGAAAGAAGGTGCAGATGATGAAAATACCAAAGCAGATTAAGATTGGCGGTAAGATTTACAAAGTTGAACAAACAGATAAACTTGACTTGGGCAATAGGTACTATTCAGGCGAAGTTGATTACATGAACCTGGTCATCAGGATTTGCCCAAATGCAAAGGGCAAAATGGAAGCTGATTTCATTCATGAAATGCTACATGCAATATTTGATTTCCTGGGCTATTCAAGACAAGATGAAAAGAAAATTGATGAATTGGCAAATGCCCTGCACATGGTAATATAAGACAACCCTGAAATATTTGAAAGTGAGGTCAAAGAGAATGAACAAGTTCATGGAAAGAATTGCAAACTTTGCAAGTGCAACGGATAGTTGGTTACCAAAGGATTTCAAGAACTGGCTGATGGAAAATGGTTATTTCAATGCACCCGCATCTACAAAGTACCATGGCAATTATGAAGGCGGTTTGTTTGACCACAGCTATGAAGTGGCAGGATGCCTGGTGGAAATGACAACCAAGCTTGATTTACAGTGGCAGCGGAAGGAATCACCCTGGATTGTCGGTTTGTTTCATGACCTGTGCAAGATAGATGAATATGTCAAGGTTGTGGATGAAGAAGGTCAGGTGATGATGGGAACTGGCGAAGTTAAAGGTGAAGAATCACACTTTGAACATGCAGCGGATGTTCTGTTGAAGGGTCATGGTGATAAGTCAATTATGCTGCTGTCACAGTTTATGACATTGACGGAAGAAGAAATTTTGTGCATCAGGTATCACATGGGTGCTTATAATCGTGATGATTGGGATGGTTATGACAGAGCAATCAGGAAATATGAAACAGTTCTTTGGACACATACTGCTGATATGTATGCTTCAAAGGTTTTAGGACTTTGAAAATTAACTTTCAAAAATAAAAATGTTGCGGTTTTGTTACGGTTGAGATTTTTCAAGTGTAACAGCGGAAAGCATTGAAAATAAATAATTGTTACACTTGTTACGGTTGTTACGGTTAGATTTAAGTTATTTAATGAAATCAATAATTTTTATATCATCAAATTTTAATGATTTTATAAAAAATAGAAATATAAGAAGTATAACTGTAACATGTGTAACATGAAACCCATAAAACCATTGATATTACTGACTTTTCAGGTGTTACACTTGAAAAATTCAACCGTAACATTTAACCGTAACAAACAGTAACAGAATGAAGAAAGGATGATTTTATGACAGCAAAACAATATTTAAGGCAAGCTTACCGCTTGAATGAATTGATAAATAGTGACCTTGAAGAACTTGCCCAATTAAAAGTATTGTCAACAAGCATTTCTTCACCGAATCTTTCAGGAATGCCCCCATCAAGTACCAGAAATACAGAACCTTCTTTTGTGAAGTGTATCAATAAGATTGTTGACCTTGAAAAGATTATCAATGATGAGATTGATAGGTTTGTTGAATTGAAAAAGGAAATCAGAGAAGTAATAAACAATGTTCCTGACCCTGATGAAAGGCTTGTTTTGCGATTGAGGTACATAGAATTTCTTAAATGGGAAGCTGTTGCATCAAGTATGGGTCTTTCATTAAAGCAAGTTCACAGGATTCATGCATCCGCTTTGATGAATGTAAAAATTCCTTACCAGGAATAAAATGACACAGTTTAACTTCATGAGGGCATATAATGTCACTAAACTTTTATGATACAATTAAAATGCCCAAAAGGGCGAAGCAGACAGGATGATTTCTGTCTGCTTTTTTACTTTGATTGAAAGGCGGTGTTGCATATGGCACTGACAAAGAAGCAAAAGCGGTTTGTTGAAGAATACCTGGTTGATTTGAATGCAACACAGGCTGCAATCAGAGCGGGGTATTCAACACAGACTGCTTATTCAATTGGTGATGAAAACCTGAAAAAACCTGAAATCAAAAATGCTATTGAAAAGGCACTTGCCGAAAGGTCAAGAAGAACGGGTGTCAATGCAGACAGAGTGATTCTTGAACTTGCAAAGATTGCTTTTGTCAATCCAACTGATGTCATCAACATGGATGAAGCGACAGTCAGGGGTGAAGCTAATCGGGAAGATACTGCTGCAATCAGTTCTGTAAAGGTTAAGCGAATACCAACAGAAGATGGTGACATTGTTGAAAGAGAAATCAGAACTTATGATAAGATAAAAGCACTTGAACTTCTTGGCAAGCATTTGGGTATGTTCACCGATAAGTTCAAAGTTGAAGGTGCAATTCCTGTTGTCATTCATGATGACTTGGATGATGAAGATGAAGCCGAATAGTAACAGGTTAGTAACAAAACACATAAAAAAGCTTGTATATTCGGCACTTTATATTTATTGAACCATAAAAAGGCGGTGAAAGTGGCATGACAAAGCTTGATATCTCATTGAAGAAAGTTGTTGGAAAAGGTTATAACCGCTTTTGGAAGTTCAAAGGCAGATACAGAGTTGTAAAAGGTTCAAGAGCATCCAAGAAGTCAAAGACAACAGCACTTTGGTTCATCACCAACATGATGAAATACCCTGATGCAAATACATTGGTTATTAGAAAGACCTTCCGAACATTGAAAGATTCCTGTTTCACAGAATTAAAATGGGCAATTAACAGGTTATGTGTTCAGGACTATTGGAAAATCACTGAATCACCACTTGAAATGACCTACCTTCCTACTGGTCAGAAGGTTTATTTCAGGGGTCTTGATGACCCTTTGAAAGTTACATCCATTACTGTTGAAGTTGGTTGCCTGTGTTGGATGTGGATTGAAGAAGCATATGAAATCATGAAAGAATCTGATTTTGACATGCTTGACGAATCCATTCGTGGTGAAGTTCCTGATGGTCTGTTCAAGCAGATAACCTTGACCTTCAACCCTTGGAATGAAAAGCACTGGATAAAGAAAAGGTTCTTTGATGCACCTTCTGACCCTGACATCCTTGCAATTACAACTAATTACATGTGCAATGAATGGTTGGATGCAGCGGACAAGAAAGTGTTTGAAACCATGAAAAAGAACAACCCCCGAAGATACAGAGTTGCAGGACTTGGTGACTGGGGTATTGTTGAAGGTCTTGTGTTTGAAAACTGGGAAGAAAAAGCCTTTAACCTGGAAGAAATTAAAAAGATACCTGGTATCAAGTCAGCTTTTGGTCTTGACTTTGGATATACCAATGACCCTTCTGCCCTATGGTGTGGAATGATTGACCTGAAAGGCAAGGTCATTTATGTGTTTGATGAAATGTATAAAACAGGTATGTCCAATGAAGCAATTGCAAAGGAACTTACAAAGATGGGATACCGAAAAGAACGAATCAGGGCAGATTCAGCAGAACCGAAGTCCATTGACCGTTTGCGTGAACTTGGTATTTCCAATATCACTGCTGCAAGGAAAGGTAAAGACAGTGTGAATAATGGTATTGACTTCATCCAGGATTTCAAGATTATTGTTCATCCAAGGTGTGTAAACTTCTTGACTGAAATCAATAATTACACTTGGGATGTTGACAAGTTTGGAAAGAAACTGAATACCCCCATTGATGACTTCAATCATCTAATGGATGCAATGCGGTATGCCCTTGAAGATTTTGTCAAAGGAAGGACTTTTTCTTTTGATTAGTAACATGATAGTAACAAATAACCCTGAAAACCCTATATTTCCAGGTGTTTGTATATATGCAGTAATAAAGAAAAGGGGGTGAATGAATCGTGTTTAACTTTTTTCAATCCGAAACTGAACGAATAAACTACATTGTGAAGATGGGTGCTGAATCCATTATCACTGATGAAAAGTTTATCGAACTTGAAATTCAGCGGTTCAAGACCAGTCGAAGAAGAAAAGAAATGCTTGATGGTGAAAGGTACTTTGCAGGTGACCATGACATCCTGAAAAAGAAAAGAACCATCATTGGTGAAGGTGGCAAGGTTGTAACTGTTGACAATCTTCCGAACAACAGGATTGTTGATAATCAATATAAAAAGATGGTCAATCAGAAAGTGAATTACTTGCTTGGTCAACCAATAGCAATCAGGACTGACAATGAAACCTATGACAAGCTATTGAAGCAGATATTCAATAAGCGGTTTATGCGCTTGTTGAAGAACCTGGGTAAGGATTCGCTGAATGAAGGCATTGGATGGCTGTACATCTATTATAATGAACATGGTGAATTCACCTTCAAAAAGTTCAAAGCACATGAAATCATTCCTGGATGGCATGATGCTGAACACACTATTCTTGATTATGCTATCAGGATTTATGAAGTCATTGCTTATGAGGGTTCAGAGGAAAAGACCATTGAAAAAGTTGAAGTTTATGACCAGTCAGGTATCTACTATTTTACATTGGATAATGGTCACCTTGTTCCTGATGAACCGTTCTTTGCAAATTATTTCACTGTGACTGATGATGAAGGTAATGACCAGGGGTGGAACTGGTCAAAGATTCCGCTGATACCGTTTAAGTACAACAGTGAAGAAATACCATTGATAAAAAGCATAAAATCATTGCAGGATGGCTTAAACACCATACTTTCCAACTTCCAAAACAACATGGAAGAAGATGCAAGGAACACAATCCTGGTGTTGGTCAACTATGATGGTGAAAATCTTGGTGAATTTAGAAAGAACCTTGCAACTTATGGTGCTGTTAAGGTCAAGACTGTTGATGGCGCAGCGGGTGACTTGAAAACTTTACAGGTGGAAGTGAATGCCGACAATTACAAGGCAATCATTGAGATATTCAAGAAGGCAATCATTGAAAATGCAATGGGTTATGATGCCAAAGATGACCGCTTGAATGGAAATCCAAATCAGATGAACATTCAGTCCATGTACAGTGACATTGACCTGGATGCAAATGAAATGGAAACCGAATATCAAGCTTCTTTTGAAGAATTGCTTTGGTTTGTCAATTGTCATCTTGCAAATGCAGGCTATGGTGACTTTGAAGGTGAAGAAGTTGAAGTCATATTCAATCGTGACATTCTGATAAATGAATCAGAAGTCATTGATAACATCAACAAGTCCACTGGTATTCTTTCTGATGAAACACTGGTTGCTAACCATCCATGGGTTGATGACCCACAGAAGGAACTTGAAAGGAAGAAGCAAGAAAAAGAAGCTGCAATGGCTGAATATCAGAATGCTTTCAACCCCTACCCTGCTGCTTCCAATAAAGGCGGTCAAGGTGGTGTTGTAGATGAAGAATAGTGCTTATTGGAAGCAAAGGTTTGAACAACTTGAAGCTGCAACCAATAAGAATGCTGCTTCTACCTTCAACATCATTCAGGAACAATATCTTGCAGCGGAAAAGGAAATTGAAAGGCAGATTTCAACCTGGTATCAGCGGTTTGCAAAGAATAATCAAATCAGCATGGCAGAAGCAAGAAAGCTTTTAACATCAGGTGAACTTGCTGAATTCAAATGGGATGTCAAAGAGTTCATCAAGTACGGTGAACAAAATGCACTGAACCCCATTTGGATGAAAGAACTTGAAAATGCATCCGCAAGATTCCACATTTCCAGGCTTGAAGCTTTGAAACTGGAAACACAGCAGACCATTGAAAAGCTGTTTGGTGGTCAGCTTGATGAAGTTGATAAGTTACTAAAAAAGACTTATTTACAGAACTACTATCACACAGCATATGAGATTCAGAAAGGTTGGAACATTGGATGGGATATTGCAGCGATTGATGAAAGGACTGTTGAAAAGTTAATTTCAAAACCATGGGCAACTGACGGAAAGAATTTCAGTGACAGGATATGGTCAAACAAAGCTGCCTTGATTGATGAAGTTCAGAAACAGCTTACAAGAACAATCATGCTTGGTAAAGAACCTGATGATGCAATCAAAGCTATTGCTGCAAAGATGAAAACATCACAGGGGCAAGCAGGAAGGTTGGTGATGACTGAATCCGCTTATTTTGCTTCACAGTCACAGAAGGATGCTTTCAATGCACTGGATGTTGAAAAGTTTGAAATTGTGGCAACCCTGGACAGTCACACATCTGAAATATGCAGGGAACTTGATGGGCATGTGGAAGATATGAAGAATTATGAACCAGGTGTCACTGCTCCCCCCTTCCATCCTTGGTGCAGAACAACCACTGTCCCCTATTTTGAAGATAACTATGGGGAAAGAGCAGCAAGGGGTGCTGATGGTAAAACCTATTATGTACCAAGCAACATGAAATATAATGACTGGAAAGAAACATTTGTTGATGGCGGTTCAAAGGATGGATTGCAGGAAGTCACTGGAAGTGGTAAAATCAAGTTACCTATAAACACAGACAGCGAAGTTTATAAGAAGCTTGGTGAAGAACATTACAATGCTTTGCATGACATTCTGAATGAAGCACCTGAAAAGCAAAAGGTAGTTTGGCAGAAGCTTGAAAATGACTTGACGGTTAAAAGCGCAACTTCAAAGGTTCATCCATGTTGTCATGGTACACAGGGAATTGAAATGGATGTCGCAAGGGATGCGAAAGGTACAAGTTATTCAAAACCCTATCAGACTACATTTCATGAATTTGGGCATAATATTGACTATATTGCTAATAAGAAGTTTGGTAATGGACTATCAATTCAACCATTTTCTTATACTTACCAAGACAACATCTTTGGAAAGACCCTGGAAAAAGAAATCAATGACAGGGTTGATGCCCTGGCAGCAAAGATGAAAGCAGACTTCAAAGCACATGCGGATGACTTTGAATGGTTGCATAAGAATGGTTATATCAGTGATTGGAACTATGATTTTTTCAAGAAATACGGTTCATGGGTTGGTGGAAAGCCGAAGTTTTCAAAGTCAATGGCATACAGTGCTATTGAAAAAGAGGTAAAAGAATTGACCATGGTTGTAAATGCTAACCTGTCAGACATCTTGGAAGGTGCAACCAAGGGCAAAATACAATGCGGATTTGGGCATGGAAAATCATATTGGTCACAAGCTGAACATAAACTATCAACAGAAGCCTTTGCTGAAATGTTTGATTCAAGTGTTTGCAACACAGTTCAGTTTGAAGCAATAAAGAAATACTTCCCTGAATCATGCAAAATCTTTGAAGAAATACTTGATGCAATTTTGAAGGGGTGATGAAATTGCTTGATGAACTTTTGAACAAATATGCTGAACAATTTGATGATAATTTCCCCATCTTTGCTGTTCGTGGCAAGGATGAGGATGAAATCATCAAGATTATTCAGAAGTGTTTGGATGAAAATAAACCTTTTGAACCTGAATACCTTGATGGTGTTGACTATTAACCGAAAACCAACATATTGATTGAAGCATCCTGAACAAGGGTGCTTTTTTCATACCCAAAACCGCCTTTTTGGTATTGTAGGCGAAAAAGAACAAGACAAATAGGACTGGACTGAACCAGGTTAAAAAATGAATTTGAAAGGATGGATTGAACAATGAAGAAAGAAGATTTGGTGAAATTAGGACTTGATGAAGAAACTGCAAAGAAAGTGGCAGAAGCATCTGCGGAAGAATTGAAAGGCTATATCCCAAAAGCAAGGTTTGATGAAGTCAATAATGAAAAAAAGAAACTGGAAGGACTTCTGTCTGAAAGGGATGCACAGCTTGAAACCTTGAAGAATTCCACTGGTGATGTTGAAGCTATGAAGAAGCAAATTGCAGACCTTCAAGCTGAAAATAAGAAAAAGGATGAAGCACACGCTGCTGAAATCAAAAAACTGAAAGTGGATTCTGCTGTTTCCGCTGCGCTTGCTGCTGCAAAAGCGAAGAATGAAAAAGCAGTCAGGGCATTGCTTGACATTGATTATGAAAAGGTTGAACTTCTTGAAGATGGCACAATTAAAGGTTTGGCTGACCAAATCAAGAAGCTGACCGAAGCGGAAGATTCCAAGTTCTTGTTTGACACCGAAAAGAAAAAGCAGACATTCAAGGGTGCAAAGCCTGGTGAATCAGGAAATGATGACGGTGACAACGTGATGACCCTTGACAAGTTCCTTGCTTTAAGCACAGAAGAACAGATTCGTTTCAAGAATGAAAACGAAAACTGGAAAGAGTTATTAAACATCTAAAATTGTGAAAGGTAGGTAATTAACTATGGCAACTTATTTGAATTTCCCTTTTGACCCTGAACTTTTCCTGCTTAACTGGCAGAATGAAAAAGACCCCACAATGACAGCTTTGCTTGATAGTGGTGCAGTTCAGGCAAATGACAGAATTAAACAACTGATTTCTAATGGTTCAGATTATTACACCATTCCCTTTTATTCAGTAATTGGTGGAACACCTGACAACTATGATGGTGACACAGACATTTCAACCGAAGAAGTAACAGGAAAATCCCAAAGCGGTATTGTCTATGGTAGAGCAAAGGGATGGAAAGACAGAGATTTCATTCGTGACTTCAACAGTGGTGCTGACCCCATGAAGCAAATCACTTCACAGGTGGCAAGGTACTGGCAGAAGTACAGACAGAAGGTTATCCTTGCAATACTGAACGGTATCTTCAACATTGCTGATGATGGTAGTGATGCATGGGATGAATGGCAGAATCACACTTTAAACATTGCAACTGCAACTGACACTGTGGGAGCATCTAACAAAATTGGTGCAACAACAGCAGGTGATGCTGTTCAGAAGGCTGTTGGTGATGCGTTCAATGAATTCAGTCTTGCTATTATGCACAGTAAGGTTGCAAATACTTTGGCAGGACTTGAACTTCTTGAATACCGCAAGTACACTGACCCCATGGGTATTCAAAGGCAGTTAAGACTTGCTGATTACAATGGATTGACTGTTCTAATTGATGATGGTGTTCCTGTAAAGAACAGTGCAACTGCATCTGGCGCAAAGGAATATACCACTTATCTGTTTGGTATCGGTGCAATCCAGTATGCCCCTGCCCCTGTGGATACACCTGTTGAGGTTGTTCGTGAAGCAAAGAAGGATGGCGGTTACAATGAACTTATAACAAGAATTCGTGAAACCTTCCATCCGAACGGATTCAGCTTTGTGAAACCTTCTGATTCTTATACCGCTTCCCCCACTGACAATCAGCTTGGTGCAAATGCAAATGGTTCTTCCAACTGGGTAATTGCAGGAAATCCGAAGAACATTGCGATTGCAAGAATCATATCCAATGGCTAATAAAAAGCTGATTAAATTCAGCGAAAGGGGGTTGTACTGATGTTCATTGTTATTGAAAA
>ENA-UPSA01000708-UPSA01000708.1-bioreactor-metagenome-genome-assembly--contig:-NODE-708-length-44043-cov-35.163476_pt1 | contig 44043 bp, 35 predicted proteins | sample MGYA00238183_ERZ773288 | MGnify/ENA primary metagenome ERZ773288 (study PRJEB29028, sample SAMN07631243) | bioreactor metagenome | isolation source: Switchgrass digestor | place: USA: Dartmouth... | reverse complement strand
CGTAATAATTCCATGGATAAATCTATGATTTTTTACCCTCATGAATAATTCAGGGTTATATATATTTTTTAATTAATAATAATGTATTATGATTCAACTATCAACAATAAAAATATATATAAGGAATAAATAGTACTAATTTCGAAAATAAATCATGACCACGGTTATAGCTATATATCCTTTTAATTTGGTCTATATATAATACTATTTTACAATAGATGGTAATATATTTCAACATTATTTTCCATGTTTTGTAATAGTTTTACGTGGAAAAATTTAACGTTATGGTTTATTTTTACTTTTCTTTTCGAAAGCCGTCGCTTTTACACTGTTCATATCACTGCTATTAAATATAAACAGTAATCCCATAAAAATTCAAATAAATTGTCTTGACAATAGACACAATTCATTGTAATATAATAAATGCCGAGCAGGCAAATCAATAACTAGGGGTATAGTTCAGCTGGTAGAATAACGGTCTCCAAAACCGCAGGTCGTGGGTTCGAATCCTACTGCCCCTGGAAAAGCGTCTGAAGACGCAAAAAAACCTTGTAACCTATTGGTTACAGGGTTTTTTCTTATGATAATTTGCTGTAAATCTAAGCAGTTAACAATAATCAACAGGCTTTTCTACATAGCTCAAAAACGTCCTTTATTTATTTTCTAAAATCAAGTATACTATTATTAATTCCTGTAAATATTTCCACGATAATATTATCATATGCTGCACAAAAGCCTTGCAGCATTTTTACCGGTGACAGGCAATTTAGATATCTGCAGACAGGGGGTGCGGACTTGAGCCGCGAAGCAAATAAAAATGACCATAGTGATGAACTATATACCATCACTCTTTCCGATCAGGCGGAAACAGGGGAAAAGATACCTGAGCGAATTTATGCCTCTGAAAAAATTGAATATAAAAAGCAAGAATATGTAAAAGCCAAGCCGCAGGAAAGCCCTGTTTTCATATCAAGGGAGCAAAAAAAGCAAGACTTTTACGCCAGGCATGGACTTCCTCCGGTACTTACCAGTTCAGCCCTAATTGCAAGACAGGCTTATTATAAGCCACCCGTATTGCAAAATCCCCCAAACAGAAAAAGCTTCATTGAGCAAGCCCGTGAATATGCAGATAAAAGCCACGAAAAGACAGACCACATTCCCTTTATGTGCTACTGGCCCAGTTATGAGTACATGAGCCAGGCGCAGCTAAACTGGTATTTTTACATGCGAAGCTGCATACGCAAGCATGAATACATCGATACGGATTTATCCTATCTCTTTTTATATATTTATGAGCTTATCAATCAGGTCGGAACCGGCAGCCCTGAGGACGGTCTTGAAAGGCTGATTGACCTCTGGATCAATTATCGCAGCCGCTATAGCAAGCTGGATCGCTACCTGACCGAATGGGTAGGCGATTATATAAGCTTGTACAAGTGCGATGCTGAGAAAGCCTTTGAGCGGCTGAAGGCGGAAGGCCTGTTCCTTTTGATGCCGACTGATATGCTGGCTGATTATTATTTCAGCAAGAGCCAGGTACTGCCGATCGAACTGATATCCCGCTTTTCCGATTACAAAATATATGAAAGTGAATTTATAAAGGGTGAACACGGCAATCTCTTTACCGACCATCTGGTAAGCCTGGTTAATGATATTCGCGAGCATATGAACAAAATAAACCCGGGGAGCTTTGAAAAACGGGAGCTGCTTATTTTATCCGCACGTCAACACAAAAGGCTTCCCTTTCAGAGGGCGCTTTTTCATAACCCGGATAACATACGCATAGAATCCTGCCTTCCATATGAACAGCATAAGCCCTTGCGCATTTTCATAACAGCCATCATTAAGGAATTTGAAAATCAGCTGCGAAAGCTTACCAATTACAGAGGCCGTCTTCGTCCTGACAGTCTGCCGGAGGATATAAAAAAATTATGCATAAAGCATGCAAATAACGCATTTAACGGTCTGCAGCCTGAGAAAAAGGTCGAGATTAAAATTGATCGCAATAAGCTGCTGGAATTGATGCAGGATTCGGATGAAGTGCGCAGAAGGCTTATTGAAGGCAATGATGAATATGATGACTTTATGCCTGCAGACTCCGACAGCAGTGCTGAAGCAGCTTCATATGGACAGTTGGATATAGCTAAATCTGATATGATTGTCGAGCATAAGACACAAAGGGAAGCATATGACAAAGAAGCTGAAAATGACACAGCTGAAATATGCATTAAGCAAACGGAGCATAATGGAGCAGGTAAAGACATAACTCAAGCTAATACCGTCATACCTCAGGCAGATAATGCCTTGGCTCAAAGCAATATAGTTATGCCTTCGGCAAATAAAAGCTCTACTACGGAAAATGTCAACCTGCGTTCTGCAAATGATATGCCCTCAGCATATGATACCACGGCTGATGACAATCCGGCAAATCTCGGCACTCAACCGGACGGCAGCAGCTCCTTCAGATCAAGACTAACCGAGCTGCAGCAGAATATCCTGGATTATCTGACAGCGCACGGTCTTAGCAGCAGCACAGCTGAGCTTTCTGCCGCTTTCCCGGGGATTTTCGTCGGAGTTGAAATAGATAAGATAAATGATATCGCCCTTGAAGAAATCGGTGATTTGCTGATATGCCTTGAAGGTGAACGCTGGTTTATAATCGAGGATTATATTGATGAAATCTGATCCAGCCCATTGTATATGATTTATCAGGATTTGCTTAAGCAATATTCCAATCTCCTGAAATAAATGCTTATTAAATTCAGGACAGATTTCCACAGAATCCCCAATGCCGGAGCAAATGCCGGTAAGCTATAACATAGAAAAGGTTGGTAATGCACATGGAAAATGTAAAGATACCCAAACGAATATCCACAGCCCTGTTGAATTCATTAAGCTCCGGTGTTACACCACGGCTTGGCATCGAGCATATTGCGGTTGGCAGGAAAAGAGAAATCGAAACCCTGCTGGGCGATCTGGAAAACCTTGCCCAGGGCGGCTCAGTATTTCGCTTTATTGTAGGCCGTTACGGCAGCGGCAAAAGCTTCCTGCTTCAAATCATACGCAATTATGCCATAGATCGGGGTTATATAGTGGCAGATGCCGATCTGTCACCCGAGCGTAAATTAATCGGTGGCAATAACAGCGGACTGGCTACCTATCGCGAGCTGCTCCGCAATATGTCCTCCAAGGTACGGCCGGATGGCGGTGCCTTATCGGCATTGCTGGATAAATGGATTGACAGCAAGCGTATCAGCCTAATTGCTGAAAATGTGCCTGAAGAAGAAATCCCGGCTAAGCTGGAGCAGCGTATTCTTCTTGATATAGCCTCAACCGAGGAATTTGTCCACGGCTATGATTTTTCCAAGGTCTTGCAGGCTTATTGGCGGGGCTTTTATCTTGGTAATGATGATTTAAAGAATGCTGCAATGAAATGGCTGAGGGGTGAATACACCACAAAGGCCGATGCCTATGCCGAGCTTGGTGTTCGTACCATAATTACTGATGATAGCTGGTTTGACTATATTAAGCTGATATCTGCATTTGTGACTGTGGTAGGCTACAAGGGCTTTGTCATGCTGCTGGATGAGGGTGTTAATCTGTACAAAATCAGCAACACCGTATCCCGCAACAATAATTACGAGAAGCTTCTTAATATGTTCAATGACACCATGCAGGGCAAGGTAAGAGGCTTAAGCATTTACCTTTGCGGCACTCCGCAGTTTGTTGAAGATATGCGCAGGGGACTATTTAGCTATGAAGCCCTCAGGACCCGCCTTGCCGGCAGCCGCTTTTTAAAGGATGGCATCCAGGACATGCAGGGCCCCCTGATTTATCTTGAAAAGCTGACCCATGAGGAGCTTTATCTGCTTCTTCAGCGGGTTGCCGAGGTCCACAGGGTCCATTACGGATATGCAAAGACAATATCAGATGAGGAATTAATTGCCTTTATGCAGATTGTAGCTAACCGCCTGGGAGCGGACGAGCTGTTGACCCCCAGAGAGGTATTGAGGGATTTTGTCAGCATATTAAATGTAATATATCAAAATCCGGAGATAAGCTTTATCTCCCTGCTGGGCGATGACATATTAAAGGTCTCACAAATAAATTCGGATGAGGCAAACGATAATGATACGGATGAGGCGGTGGAATTTACCTTATGAGCGGAACCTTTGGGCGACTGGCCCCTTTTATACAGGAATACATCTATACCCACCGCTGGGATGAGCTTAGGGAAATACAGGTGGAGGCCTGTAAGGTGATTTTCGATACGGATAATCATCTGCTGCTGGCTTCACCAACAGCCTCCGGCAAAACCGAGGCTGCCTTTTTGCCTGTACTGACAGACATAACAAGCAAGCCCTCCTCTTCCATTGCCGTTTTATACATTGCCCCTCTTAAAGCCCTTATAAATGATCAATTTGTTCGACTGAACGATCTCTTGAAGGAGGCCGATATACCTGTATGGCATTGGCACGGGGATGTATCTCCCACACATAAAAAGCGAATGCTTAATAACCCCTCGGGCATTCTGCAGATTACCCCGGAATCGCTGGAAAATATGCTTCTGAATAAGGGTAATGAGCTGATGCGGCTCTTCCATGACCTGCGCTATGTAATTATTGATGAGGTGCACAGCTTTATGGGCTCCGACAGGGGGATGCAGATTCTTTGCCAGCTGGAACGGCTGCACTGGCATACTAGAGTACAGCCACGCCGCATTGGCCTGTCTGCTACCCTGGGGGATTATACCCTTGCAGAAAAATGGCTGGCATCCGGCACCGACCGTAAGGTCAGCACTCCGACAGTTAATATGGGCAGCAAAACCATACGGCTGGCAGTTGAGCATTTTTATGATTCACAGGAAGCAGAAAATGATGATGAAAATGAAGAAGCCGGCAAGCCTGAGAAGGATGAAAATGCAGCTGACGAAACGGAGCTGACAAACAAAGCCAGTGCCTTTTGGGAGTATTTATACGAACGAACTCTTAATAAAAAATGCATCGTCTTCACCAATCTGAGAAACGATGCCGAGATGGTAATCGCCATGCTACGCCAGATAGCCGAGCTGCGCGGTCAGCCGGACATTTATCATGTTCACCATGGCAGTATTAGCGCAGCCCTGCGGGAAAGCGCAGAAATGGATATGAAGGAAAGCGCCGGACCGGTTGTGATAGCCGCTACCCTTACCCTGGAGTTGGGAATTGATATCGGGCAGCTGGAATCTGTCTTTCAAATCAATGCGCCAAACTCTGTTTCAAGCTTTCTGCAAAGGCTTGGCCGGTCGGGAAGACGTGGAAATGCGGCCGAAATGTGGTTTTTATGCAATGAGCAGCTCCCCTCCGGTGTTCCGCTGCCACCACAGCAAATGCCCTGGAGGCTTTTACAGGCCATTGCCGTAATCCAGCTGTATCTGGAGGAGCGCTGGGTTGAGGCCCCCCAAATGCTTAATTATCCATTAAGTCTCTTATATCATCAGACAATGAGCATAGTGGCAAGCTACGGCGAAATGAGCCCGAAGGCACTTTGTGACAAGGTACTCGGCATGGCCCCCTTTGCCCGGATTAGCCAGGAGGACTACCTGCTTTTATTAAATCATTTGATTGAAATAGGCCATTTGCAGCATATGGAGGACGGTGGCCTTATCATTGGGCTTGAAGGTGAAAAGCTGGTTAACAGCTTCCGGTTTTTGGCCGTATTTGCCGATGATGAAAATGAATACACAATTATTGCCGATTCAAGGCCAATAGGAAAAATCGAAAATCCCCCGCCGCCCGGGGAGCGCCTGACCCTTGCCGGCCGAACCTGGGAGGTAACGGAGCTTGATAACAAACGCAAAATCATATTTGTCACCAGGGTCAGAGGCAAGGTGCAGACCTACTGGAAGGGAGGCGGCTACAATATAAATGATCGCATACTTGAAAAGATGCGCCAGGTATTGAAATGCCAGAGCGAATATCCTTATCTGAGGAAGAATGCCAAAACAAGGCTGGCTGAGGCCCGCTTCCTCTGCGGCCATTCAGGCCTTGCTGATTATAATATCGTAAGCCTTGGCGGAAGAACTGTGTGTATTCTACCATGGTGCGGCTCTATTGATTTTTATACCATACTGTATCTGTTGCGCAAATATATGGGAGATCGGATTGATACACGAAGCGTCGGCGGCTGGAGCCCGTATTTTATCACAGCCAAGCTGGCAAAGGGCTCTGTCCGGGATCTGCTGGAGGACTTTAGGGCCTTGCTTAAACAGCCCCTGCAAATCCTTGAGGACATGACGGATGCGGATCTGGCTGATTTGAAGGCACATTATGAATACAAACCACCCAAATATGATGCCTTTATTCCCTTTGAGCTGAAGAAAAAGGCGGTCTGTGTGGATTACATCGATTTGGACAGAATCGCAAAAAGGGTAGAAGCATGGAAATGCGGCTTTCTGCCATTTAATGATGCAAATTCTTAATATGTGAAAAGGAAAGAGGCTCGGGGTTACTATGCAAAAAAGTGCTTTTTCGCGTCTTTCACCCTTTATAAAGGAATATATATATAAGCATAACTGGGATGGCCTGCGTCCCATACAGGAGGAGGCCTGTCGGGTTATTTTTGATACGGACGACCATCTTATTCTTGCCTCCGGTACGGCAACAGGCAAAACAGAAGCTGCCTTCCTGCCGATTTTAACCTTACTGGAAAAGGACCCGCCATCCTCCGTGGGCGTAATATATATCGCTCCCATGAAGGCATTAATCAATGATCAATTTTATCGTTTGACGGATCTGATGGAGGAGTCGGGTATCCCCCTCTGTCATTGGCATGGGGATGTGCCCCAAAGCAAGAAGGCTAAATTCCTGAAAAACCCTGGCGGAGTACTGCAAATCACACCGGAATCCCTTGAAGCCATGCTGATTAGCCGGGTGCATGATCTGGTCAGAATTTTCGGCGACCTGCGCTTCATTGTTATTGATGAAATGCATGCCTTCATGAGTTCCGAGCGGGGCCTGCAGATTTTATGCCAGCTAAGCAGGCTGCAGCGCTATATAAACAGGGAGCCCCGGCGAATTGGCCTGTCTGCCACTCTCGGGGACTATGAGCTGCCTGGCTTAGCGCAGGTACAAGCAAAAACGTTGCAATACCCCGGACAGCTGCTGGCGGCCAAAAAATCCGCCTGTCGGTTGAGCATTTTAATAAGGAATTCTTTGACTCTGATAAAAATTTGTTTACTCATCCCGCCTCCCAATATATCTACGAACGCACACTTAATAAAAAGGCGATTATATTTGGAAACGGAAGGCCGGGACCGGATGCGGCCATAGTGGCCATGCGATATCTTGCCCGAAAATATGGCACACCGGACATTTACCATGTTCACCATGGCGCCATATCCTCTACTTTAAGGGAAGCCGCCGAGCAGGATATGAAAAACTCGGAGGGGCCGGTGGTAATAGGAGCCACCGTTACAATGGAGCTGGGAATTGATATCGGAAGGCTTGAGAGGGTATTTCAGCTGGGCTCACCTATTTCGGTAGCCAGCTTTGTTCAACGCCTTGGCCGTACCGGTCGCAGGGGTGAGCCAGCTGAAATGTGGTTTGTCAACTGTGAGCGTCCTCCAGCTGAAAATGACCTGCCTTTGGCACAGATCCCCTGGTATCTTCTGAAGACAATCGCAATAATACAGCTGTATCTGGAGGAGCGCTTCATTGAACCGCCTTATATACTGAAGTATTCGATGAGCATGCTATTTCACCAGATAATGAGCGTTACCGCCGCCGCAGGGGAAATCAGCATATCTGCATTAATTGATACGATTACCAGCCTCCCCCCTTTTTACAATGTGGAAGCTGAAGATATATTGTACTTAATATATGACCTGATTGAAAATGATTATCTCCAGCCTATGGAGCAGGGGGGCCTGATTATTGGCCTGGAAGGGGAAAAAATAATAAACAACTATGAATTCTACGCAGTATTTCCCAGTGAAGAGGAATGGATTGTCATGCACGAAAGTGAAAAAATCGGGCATGTGGAGGAAATACACTATGCGGGAGAGGAAATTACAGTGGCCGGCTTCAATTGGCTTGTAATCGGGGTTGATCCCAAGCGTCTGAATATTTTTGTAAAGCCAATGCCTGAAAATCTCAGATATTACTGGCCCGGAGACAGAGCCTTAACCCATGACCGTATACTTCAGCGTATTAAAGGAGTGCTGGCTGAAGACACAATTTACCCCTATCTTGGGCCAAACGCGGCAGAAAGGCTGCAGCAGGCCCGGGAATTGGCTCAAAAATACGGTTTAGACAAATACAATCTGATCAATCTTGATAAAGGCCTGGTAGGAATCCTTCCATGGATGGGACACAGAAACTTCAGAACCCTGCAAAACATCCTGAGCCATTATATGAAAGCTGACGGAGCTGCAAGGCAGATCGGCGCGCGGGAAAGCTTTTATATGACACTGGACAGCGGCAGGCATACTGCGGCTGAAATGCTTGATTTAATTAAGGATGTGTTCAAAAAGGAAATAAATCCCTATGATTTTATACACGAAGAAGGAATACGGGCGGAAAAGAAAAAATATGAATACAAGGTACCCAAGTATGACTGTTATATTCCGGATAAGCTGCTAAAAAAGCAGGTTATAATGGACTATATTGACATAGCCTTCGTCAGGGAGCAGGTAACCGGCTGGACGGCATCTGATTAATAATATGGGCTGTACTGCAAGCCTGATTAAGTCTTAGTCAGCTACAATTTCTCAAATTATAGTTTTATCGTGGGATTAAATCATTAGTTTAAATCATGGCATTATATCAAGGCATTGACTTATGCAAGTCGATGCTTTTTATTAGCGTTTGACTGTAAAAAGCAGTCGATCCGGCCAGCGATTGACTGCTTTTAGCAGGCAACTCGCTTAATATCGGAAAAGGCCGAGCTGTCACTGATACTATTTTTTCTTATCTAAACACCATATTGCCCTGATGCAAGCAGCTTTTTCTGATACAGGTGAAAGCTCTTTAATATCTCTTCATTTTCTCTGAAAAAGCTTGTCAGCGTTTCAATCTTGTATACGGTGGATGAATTCATATTATGCTCAATCAATTCCGTCTGCTTCAGCAAATCGTCATCACAGCTGAGTATTCTCAGGAAATCTTCTATTATGTTGTGTCTCTCAAGAAGATATTCTCCTATTTTTTTGCCGTAATCACTTAACATGATTATGCCGTATTTTTTATAAATCAACAGGCCCAGCTCCCCCAGCCTCTGCACCATTCTCGAAGCCGATGCAGCCCTGACATTCAGCAGCCGGGCTAAATCATTTATTCTTATATAGCCCTCCTGCCGGCTGTATCTGTAAATCATTTCAAGATAATCCTCCATGGCAGGAGTGAGCTTGTTTTTATTTATCTCAAGAAGCTGATATCCCCGGACGGTGTGAAACTGATTATCAGGCATATTAAACCCCCATTCCCTCTGCTCTATATCAAGCCCGGACAGCAAGCCGCTAGTTCCTCTTGTTTCCATTAGCTCCGTTTGATTATTAATGCAAACAACAGAATAAATATTTCATTTAATAAATCCTTCAATTATTTTAATATATGCTGTAACAAAAGGATTTATATTTCATATGTTAGAGTATGGTAAATTTTTTACCCGCTGCTAACTTTTAAGCTCCCTAAATATGAAATTATTCAAATATAAATCATATCAGATGAAATGGAGATTGATATATGGAGAATAAGCTGATACCGCTTAATTGCCTGCCTATAGGCAAAAAGGCCAGAGTAAAGGAGTTAAAATCTGACGGCCCGATCAGAAGACGGATGCTGGATCTGGGACTGATAACTGATACCGTAATAGAGGCCCTGCAACGTAGCCCTTCAGGCGAGCCTGTTGCCTACGCCATAAGGGGGGCTGTTATTGCCCTTCGTTCCGAGGAGTCATCAAAAATTTTAGTTGAGGCTCTATAAAATTAATTTTCTTAAATTTCTATTCTCATTAGATGCTCGGAAATACCCCTGCAGAAATAAGCCTTTATGAGAGCAGGTATAAATGATGCATGAGTGGGTTTAACAGCTGACCCACTCATGCAGAAGACAAATATCTTTCTTGAATCTCACCATTACACGAATACATATGTCTTATCCCGTCCTTTATGCCGCATCAGGCTTCATTCATAAAAAGCAGGGCGGCATCATAGACAGCAGTATGTTCAGCCCTGAAAATCAAACTACATAACCAGTATTTCATAAGGAGTGAACATATTATGGGCTTAACAAGCCAGTCTACAGGAGCAAGTGTATTGACTAATGATCTGGTTATAGAACACAGTAGTGATGAAAAAATCATTGCCCTTGCCGGTAATCCCAACGTAGGAAAAAGTACGGTATTCAATGCCCTGACGGGCTTAAACCAGCATACAGGCAACTGGCCCGGAAAAACGGTTGCCAGTGCACAGGGCAAATACAGGCACAAGGACAGAAGCTTTATATTGGTTGATATACCTGGCACCTATTCGCTTATGGCCAACTCTGTTGAAGAGGAAATCGCCCGTGATTTCATTTGCTTTGGTGAAGCGGATGCCTGTGTTGTTGTTGCAGATGCAACCTGCCTGGAAAGAAATCTAAATCTGGTGCTTCAAACACTTGAAATAAGCCCTAATGTTGTGGTTTGCGTAAACCTCATGGATGAAGCGAGAAGGAAGAAAATAAGCATTGATCTGGAGGGGCTGTCCAGAGAGCTTGGTGTGCCTGTTATAGGAACAAGCGCAAGAAGCGGCAAGGGTCTGGATAATTTGATGGATGCCGTGTATGAGCTTGCATTCAGGAATGCAAGCTCCTTGCAAGAGTCTGCTGCTGCCTGCCTGCAGATAAACTACGGCGAAGCTGTCGAGGAAGCAATAGCCGTTCTGGAGCCGGCTGTAAAGAAGATATTGGCCGGCAGGCTTAACAGCCGCTGGCTTGCCCTCAGGCTCATTGAAGGCGACATTAGCCTGCTGGAATCCATGAGAAAATATCTTAATCTTGATCTCTTAAACGATGACAATATCAGGGATAATCTGGCCAAAGCCCGCCAGATTCTTGATGAGACAGGTATAGAAACCAACTCCCTAAGGGATATGATAGTATCCTGCATTATAAAAAAAGCAGAGGAAATAAGCAAAAAAACCATATTTTTTTTAAACCAGCACTATAACAGCACAGACCGTAAAATTGACAAGATCCTCACATCCCGAATCTTTGGCATACCAATTATGATAGCTCTTCTGGGCTTAATTTTCTGGATTACCATAACCGGTGCCAATTACCCCTCCTCCCTGCTGGCCAATCTCCTGTTCAGCCTTGAAGAAAAGCTGACATTGCTTTTTACATGGGCAGGTGCTCCCGACTGGCTCCACGGCCTGCTTGTACTTGGCTGCTATCGCACTCTGGCCTGGGTGGTGTCTGTAATGCTGCCTCCTATGGCTATCTTCTTTCCCCTATTTACCCTGCTGGAGGATCTGGGTTATCTGCCCAGAGTGGCCTTTAACCTGGATAATTACTTCAAAAAAGCTTGCGCCCACGGAAAACAGAGCCTTACAATGTGTATGGGATTTGGTTGCAATGCCGCCGGTATCATAGGCTGCAGGATTATAGATTCTCCCAGAGAAAGGCTTATAGCTATTCTTACTAATAATTTTGTACCTTGCAACGGCCGCTTTCCTACACTAATAGCTATAATCAGCATGTTTTTTGTCGGAATGGCTGCCGGACCGATGCAAAGTGTTTTATCCACCATTATCCTGACTGGTGTAATTGTTCTGGGAGTAATTATGACTTTATTGACCTCCAGATTTTTATCAAAAACCATACTTAAGGGACTGCCGTCATCCTTTACCCTTGAGCTTCCACCTTATCGACGGCCTCAGATTGGAAAAATAATAGTCAGATCCATATTTGACAGAACCCTGTTTGTTCTTGGGCGGGCGGTTATGGTGGCGGCACCTGCAGGCATTATTATCTGGATTATGGCCAATATTAATATTGCAGGCTCCAGCCTCCTGTCCCATTGCGCCGGATTCTTAGATCCCTTTGCCAGACTCATAGGTCTGGACGGCTACATTTTAATGGCCTTCATCCTTGGTTTTCCGGCCAATGAAATAGTTGTACCGATAATTATTATGAGCTATATGGCCACAGGAAGTCTATTGGAGCTTGACAGCCTAAGTCAGCTAAAGGAGCTGCTGCTTGACAATGGCTGGAGTTGGCTTACAGCCATTTGCATGATGCTATTTTGCCTGATGCACTGGCCATGCTCCACCAGCTGCCTTACCATAAAAAAAGAAAGCGGCAGCTGGAAATGGACCGGGCTGGCCTTTATCATTCCAACATTAGCAGGTATAGTTATCTGTTTTCTGGTTGCCAGCTTTGCAAGGATGCTGGATTAACTTGGACCTTCTGTAAAAAGAATATGTGACAATTACAAGGAGCAAATTCCTTCTGAGACTCTGGCACTGTCATTCTTTAGTAGACTTAAACTAAGAACAGATATATTTACAAGTCTTTATCAATGCATAATAATGGATATGTTGGTAGCAAAAACTGATTCATTTGAAAATCCAACCATTATCGAAAAGTTTCTACCCAATATAATTGATAATTATAAGGAAGACTTATTAAATTTTCTATATGCAATCGATGTGGGAATCAAAGATATAGTATACGAGGAAAATAATAATGAAATATCTTTTTGGACAACACATTGTGATGAAAATGGAAATCCTTATTATATTAGCTTGTATGGCGAATCAGAAGGGACATTAAAAAGCATTGCTATTTTTATTTACGCAAGAGCATCAATTTTAAACGATAGAATAATGTTTGTGGATGAACTAAATATAAAATTACATCCTCTGTTGCTAAAATTTATAATTGATTTATTTTATGACAAAAATTCAAAAGCTCAATTAATATATACTACTCATGATACTACTTTACTCGATAAAAAATTTTTCCGACGGGATCAAATTTGGTTTGTTGAAAAAGATAAGGCCGGCCGTTCACAATTGTTTGCTTTATCAGACTTTAAAATCAGAGCAGATGCTTCATTTGAAAAAGACTATTTGGCGGGAGTATATGGAGGAATTCCGCTTCTAAAGGATTATAAAATGAAAGAAGGTAAATAATTGGGACATGATGATATTTTTAAAAAAAAGAAGAGAAGAAAGAAAAAAACGAAGTTATGAATATAAACAGCCTAAAGCAAATTCCTATCTTATCGTAACAGAGGGTAAAAAACGGAACCTTTATATTTAAAAGGTTTAGTTAAACTTATACAAGATAAAATGGGAGGTATTTTTAATCTAGTTGAGATTCCAACAATAGACATAAAAGGAGAAGGATGTTCTACCTGTAAGCTTCTTGAAAAGACTAGTGAAATAGTAAAGGATGCAAAAATATGGTATCAAAATATTTGGGTTGTTTTTGATAAGGATGATAATGAAGACTTTGACCAAGCGATACAAGAGGGAATTAAAAAAGGATATAAAATAGCCTGGAATAACCAATGCTTTGAATATTGGATTTATCTTCATTTTCATTATAGTACGTCTTCATTACATCGTAATCAATGGATGGAAAAATTAGATTCACTATATAAGAATAATGGCTTGGGAGAAAGGTACGAAAAGAATAATCCTAACATATACTATTTGCTGAATTCTATCGATGGTGTAAATACAGCCATAAAAAATGCAAAACGAAGAATGTCTGATTTTGGCATTAACATAAAGAGGCCTTCCGAATATGATCCTGGTACTACTATGCATATTTTAGTGGAAGAGCTTAAAAGATATCTGGACGAGTAAACATATGCCGGCGTATGATCTCTTAAACCATACGCCGGCTACCATACAGCACTTATACTTTAAAATTTATGCTAAACATAGCAAATATTCAGTTAAGAATTGATCTACTTATCGCGTCAGCCAGCGCATCCAGCTCAGCTTCCTGCTCAGGCTTCAGGGATGAGGTTATATCCAGTGGATTGCCCACAATTTCAATATCCTTCATGGTTTTAACAATTTCAGTCATTGACTTGATTGCTGCAGAAGCCCAGGTATGGTTGCCTATCAGGGATACCTTGCGGTTTCTGATGCCGAGAACAGCCAACTCCCGCAGCAGGGAGTCCATCGGAAAATACAGGTGCATATTATAAGTTGGTGATGCAAACACAACATTGCTGTACTTGAAAACATCAGCAATTATATAGGACGGATGGGTTTTTGACACATCATAGATCCTCATGTCCTTAACACCGCGCTGGGCCAGCTTTAGAGCCAGACAGTTAACAACATTTTCGGTATTGCCATACATAGAGGCATATGCCATAACAACACCCTTTTTCTCCGGCTCGTAGCGGCTCCAGTGATCATATTTATCCATAATATAAGATATATTATCGCCCCGCCAAATATGGCCGTGCAGGGAGCAAATCATATTAATCTTAAGGCCGGCAAGCTTTTTAAAGGCTGCCTGAACCTGCGCCCCATAACGGCCTACTATATTGGTGTAATAACGTCTGGCCTCATCCAGGAAAGAGCTGTCATAGTCCACTTCATCTGCGAAAATATTGCCTGCCAAAGCTCCGAAGGAGCCGAAGGCATCTGCTGCAAAGAGGATTCCTTCAGTAAGCTCATAGACAAACATAACCTCAGGCCAATGGACCATCGGAGCTGTATAAAACCTCAGCTTGTGCTTTCCCAGCGATAGTTCATCACCTTCCTTGACCTCATAATAATGGGAGGACATATCCAAACTGTAGTACTGTTTGATAAACTGGAAGGTTTTCTGGTTGCCTACGATTTTTACCTCCGGATGACGACGTACTATTTCTTCGATATTTGCACAATGATCTGGCTCCATATGATTTATCACAAGAAAATCAAGCTTTCTACCGCCCAGGGCATGCTCTATATTGCTTTGGTATAGGGCGCTTATCGAAGAATCTACCGTATCCAGAATAGCGGTTTTTTCATCTATTATAATATATGAATTGTAAGCAACCCCATTAGGCAGCGGAAACATATTCTCAAAACGTTCCAGCCTTCTGTCACTGCCTCCTATCCAGTATATATCAGGTAAAATTTCGTATATATTATGCATATCTCTCCTTCTTTCCACACTGCAGATTTATCATTATGTTTCTCCTGCCTATGCCGCAGTGCCGGCATAAACCCGTCAGAAAATTTATTCTGAATTAAATAATATTATAACCGATATGATTGTCATCAGCAATCATTTTCCATAAACAGGCAGACAAAGAACAGCTGCAAAAGCCAACAGCCGCACATTTTTTCACAGGAAAGCCTACTAAATCAACCTGCTCTTTATCATAATAAATTTATTATAATAATAGCAATTATTAATTTTGTAAAGACTAATTCATGCCTTTAGATGCTGCTATGGAACATATATACCTGCACTTGAATCAACGCTTTAACTATAGCAAATGCTGCTTCCTGTCATTTTCTCTGTTTTTCCTATACTTTATAATGTATCTGTAACCGATATTATATTCCCATTATCAATTTTTATTATTTTGTCAGCCATACTGGCTATTTCCATATCATGTGTTACCAGTATGATTGTCTGACTAAACTTATGGGCTGAATCCTTCATAAGCGCCAGAACCTCATCACCGGTTTTCGGGTCCAGATTACCTGTGGGCTCATCAGCAAGCACTATCGCAGGCTTTGGCAGCATCGCTCTGGCAATAGCAACTCTTTGGCGCTCACCGCCTGAAAGCTCATCAGGGAAGAACTCCAGCTTGTCCTTTATGCCCAACTCTTTAACAACCCGGTCAAAATGCTCCGGATCCGGGTCTCTGCCGTCCAGGTGCAGGGGCATCAGAATATTTTCCCTGACCGTATGCTCTGACAGCAGATTAAAGCTCTGAAAAACAAAGCCAATGCGTCTGCGGCGCAGTGCGGCTATTTCACGGTTATCCATATCAAAAATGCTTTTTCCCTCCAGATAAACCTTTCCTGCAGTCGGCCTGTCAAGCCCACCCAATATATGCAGCAGGGTCGACTTACCGGAACCGCTACATCCAATAATTGCGTAGAAAAGCCCTTGCTCTATTTCCAGATTGGAGGGCTTTAGCGCCTCTACCTTAAGCTCGTTCTTTCCATAGGCCTTTTGGATATTTTCTGCTTTCAGTATTATCATTGCGCTCCTTTCTTCCGTCAAATACATATAAGCTTGCACAAACTGACCGTGTGGCATATATGTGATTTCAACTGTTAGCAAAATATCATGCTCTCATATTTTCAACGGGAGAGCTTTTAATCAGCTTAATTGAAGTCAAATAGTATGCAAATACCGTAACCGCTGTAAACAGGATGCATATCAGAAGGTGAATCAGCCAGGGATAAAGCTGCAGCCTTCTGAACACATCCATAATATATTCAAAGACACCAAAAGATGGATCCGGTATCTGTCCGAAGGGTGTCAAAAACATAACCAATATAACAATAATATGGGCAATGATCAGGGACAAAAGCGAGCTAATAAGGCCATTTGCAATCTGCAGATTTACCAGAGCATAGCCCACTAGCTGAAAATCCAGAAAATAAATCACCTCAGAGTCCTTAAGCAGCCTGATAAGCTGCAGAACCAGATAAGCCACACCTGCTCCCGACAAGGCGCCAGCAGGAAGACAGCTTAACAGAAGATAAGCTCCTTCCCATGCCATCAGGCTTACGATCTGCCCATTGGTGGCTCCAATGGATTTTAACAATGCGATTTTTCTTGACCGTCTTTTTATCTGAGATAAAAAAATCTGGAAAACCGAAACAATCGTAGCTATGAAAATTATTACCAGAATCACAATCAGCAGAGTCGCCTCTGTAGAGCCTTCCATCAATGGATATGCAAAGTTGTTCTTTCTGAATTTTATGTTATTGGAGGATATGGCACCTGACAACTCTCCATAATCATTAAAGCCGGTTGCTTGCTCATATTCCTCTTTTGTAAGAAGCTTTTCTGCCAGTGCCTGATATAAATCCTCCCCAAGGCTGTCTGAATATAAAAAGAGATTAAGCATGCCATCCATCTTAAAGCCGGAGTTATCCGTTAAGCCGGTGTTCCTGATGATTTTTTCCAGCTCCCTGCCGGCTTCCTCCGTTATGAAGGCATTTGCCAGCGGATAATAGCTTACATCCCAGCGCTCACTGTAATCTGATATTACACCGCTTACCTTATATGGAACGGTTACCCTGAGGACGCTTTCCTCTATAAGTCCCTTCTCTCTTATCTCTTCCGGTCCCGGAGTCTCACCCCTGAAATAGTTTATATGATACAGATTGCTTAAGGTTAAGACCACACCGTTGTCCAGGTACTCCCAGTCTATCTTCCTGTGCTTGTAATCCCTGACCAAATCCGACAACATCCCGTCATACCAGGGGGTCCCGCTCCCAAAAAGCTCGCCCAAATCATCAGGATTGCCCTCCTGCATGAGCTTCTCCTCATATTCCTTAATGATCCTCTCCCTGTAGGCTATCATTTCTTCATTGCTTGCTTTTTTCAGAACAAACTGATAGACAACGGAAATCTCTTCTCCAATTGGCTCTGCTAAACCCAGCATGGCCAGCTTTGAGCTTTCCAGCGCAATCTCACCCGGCTTTTGAGGGAAGCTGCCCTCTATCAGGTTAAAGCGGCCCATTTCCAGCAGCTGTTGATTGTATGTACCAACAACACCCATATCGGTACCGGTATTAAATATATAGCTTTTGCCTATGGCAGATATCGCATCCTCCTGCTCAAGGAGCCTTAGGACATCATCGTCAGCTGCAAGATATGCAGCATGCCATACCCCGTATAGCTGACGGCGTTGTGCATCCCTGGTTTTTTGAAAGCTGCCCTGCAGTGTGATCGCCAGAGCTGTAAAAAAGAAGCTCATCGCAATAACAAGCATCAGCAGCAGCGTATCCTTTTTTCTTCCGGCCATACCGGATCTTGCAATTTTGTATATTCTTCCTTTCATATAACACCTTGCCTTAAAATGACTCATTTCAAAAGTCTGCTATTAATCAGCAGTTTTATATGGAATAATCAAAACTTTTGAACTATTTTGAAAGTTATTACAATATTTGATTAATATATTAACTTTATATCATTTTTCCCGAGAATTCAACAAAATATTACATGGATGATTCTATTTTGCTAGAAATTCCATGCATGCTGCCAATCTTTAGTTGGAATGCAATATATTTTCTGATAAAATAGAATTAAGGAGCTAAAATATGACATCAGCTGCAGAATAATTGGCATTGTTTTGAAAGGACAAATACTTTATAATTAAGAGAAACCGGGATTGTATCTTTATTTTTGGATCTGATCTAATTGCTTTTAGCCATACCAAGGCTATATAATACAAAATAAAGGAGTGCAAGAGAATGAAAAAGCAAGGCTTTAACCCTTATCTTCCTTCCTGGGAATATATCCCTGATGGAGAACCCTATGTATTTAATGACAGAGTCTATGTATATGGCTCCCATGACCGTTTCAATGGATACGCATTCTGCCTGAATGATTATGTTTGCTGGTCTGCTCCTGTTGACAACCTGGCTGATTGGCGCTATGAAGGTGTCATATTAAGAGCTGAGGATGTAGAGAACAATGATGACCGCGACAGCTGCCTTTATGCTCCTGATGTTACGGTAGGTCCGGACGGAAGATATTACTTATATTATGTTGACAGCAGGCGTTCAATAGTATCTGTTGCAGTTAGTGATACTCCTGCAGGATATTATAATTTTTATGGATATGTTCATTATCCCGACGGAACACGTCTGGGTGAGCGGGAAGGCGACGAGCCACAATTTGATCCGGCTGTTCTCACAGAGGGTGACAAAACCTATCTCTATACAGGCTTCTGCGCAAGAGGAGACAAATCCAGACACGGTGCCATGGCAACCGTACTTGGTCCGGATATGCTGACTATTATAGAAGAACCGGTATTTATCGTACCCAGCCAGCCATACAGTGAAGGCACAGGCTATGAGGGACATGAATTCTTTGAAGCTCCTTCCATCAGGAAGCGTGGAGATACATATTACTTTATATACTCCTCAATTGTAATGCATGAGCTGTGTTATGCCACCAGCAAGCATCCGACCAAGGATTTCAAATACGGCGGTGTTATCGTTAGCAACTGCGATCTCCATATCGACAGCTACAAGCCTGCCAATATGATGGCTTACTACCCTGGCAACAATCACGGAAGCATAGTACAGATTAAGGACAAATGGTATATCTTCTACCACAGACATACTAACGGAACCCAGTACAGCAGACAGGGCTGCATGGAGGAAATCAAATTCCTCGAGGACGGCTCTATACCTCAGGTTGAAATAACCTCCTGCGGCTCAAACGGCGGTCCTCTGGAGGGTAAAGGCGAATATGCCACTTATATTGCATGCAATCTCTTCCTTAAGGAAGATCCTAAGCTTCCCGGCAACGGCAGATGGCCTATGTTCTATAATCCATATCCTTATATTACCCAGGATGGCAAGGATGGCGACGAGGAGTTGGGTTACATTGCCAACATGCAATATTCCGCTACAGCAGGCTTCAAGTATTTTGACTGCAAGGGAATTAAGAAGATAAAGATTAAGGTTCGCGGATATTGCCGCGGTGACTTTGAGGTAAGAACCAAATGGGACGGCCCGGTACTAGGTACAATCCCGGTAGTATTCTCCAACTGCTGGAAGGAATACAGTGCCGATATAGCTATTCCGGACGGTATTAACGCCCTCTACTTCACCTATGCAGGAACAGGAAGCGCCAGCTTTGCTTCCTTTACACTGGAATAAGCTGAATAACCAATTACTAATAAAAGCTTTGCTGCCCGCGCATTGTGGGCAGCATTTTTGCTGTATATATCTTGCCTGTGCTGCTTATAGCTTCCTTTATGCTATTTAATGTTCTTGAACGCGACTATAAACAATGGATATTGCTGATGAAGCCGATGAAAGCGGTATATTTGAAGCCCTGAATAAAAGCGGCTTTGACAGCAAGCTTGACACCCTTCCATACGGACTTGAAACAGCTGTGACACAGGAATTTGATGAAAACGGAATAGATCTCTCAGACGGTGAAGCCCAGAAGCTGGCAGCCTCAAGAGCCTTTTACAGGAATGCTGGTATGCTAATTCTGGATGAACCCTCCTCAGCCCTTGATCCGATTGCCGAATACCAGCTAAATCTTGCAATGCATAAGGCCGCCGCTGAAAAAACGGTAATCTTTATCTCTCACCGTCTGTCCACCACAAGAAAGGCGGACCGAATCTACCTGCTGGAAAAGGGCAGTATTGTTGAGGAAGGCAGCCATGATGAATTATTGGCCCTGGACGGAAAATACAGGCGGATGTGGGACGTACAGGCCGGAAGATATCTGGCTGAAATGACCGAATAAACCATATAAGCCTGAAAAAAATTACGATAATACCAAGTCTATAGCAGGATGTCCGGAAGATAGCCGATTAATGAATAAAAATTTATAAAAAACATCTAAAATTTGTAATTTTAATGTGTAAAATTCTCCTTTTTTAGAAATAATATAAGTAATACAGCTTAAGTCTGTACTACTTATATTACTTATAATACAAGGAGGATATTATGAAAAAAGCAGTTACATTAATTATTTTTTGCGCGATGCTGCTAGCTATGGCAGCCTGCACAAACAGAACAGGTGACCAGAATACAACATCGCCTACACCTTCCGGAGCTGCCACTGTTACTGCTGCTCCTACCATTGCAGCAACAGAGGCTCCTACTCCGGCAGCGACCACGGCTCCTACAGAGCCAGCCGGTAATGATGTTTCACCAACAGGTACCAATACTGCAACCAATCCGTAAAAACGTGCGCCCGCCGGGCGCACAGGTATAAAAAACTGGCATTCAATTAGAATGCCAGGCTACATACTATTCTTTATAATAATGTTTATCCTTAATATTGTGCCAGCAGCATTTCGGCGCAGGCAACCGCAGAGCTTATGCTGCTTTCGATTACTTCCAGCATATTATTGATAAACTCCTTGTTTTCTCTCTGACATACCGCTTCCGACTCTATCTCGTGGGAAGAGCTGTTGCTTTCCATGCAAGTGTTGTATATGCTTTGAATACCGCTTTTTATATCATCAATGATACCTGCAAGAATGTCCCTGTCTATTACCGAATCCAAATTTACGCCGGTCAGGACTTCTTTAAGCTTTTCCACCAGCAGCAGGGTTGCTTTTGACATTGAAATCATTTTATCAGACTTATTAAGCAGATCAAAAGAACATCTTTCCATTGCAACTACTGATTTTTCCATTCTGTTAAGTCTGTTGGAAACCTCTGCCAGTCTGTTCTGCGCATTTGCAAGTACCATCAATCTTTCCTTTATCATCTCTTGCATCTTTCTACCCCCAGTTAAACTTATCTCCTCATAAGAGCAACAATTTCCTGAATGTTGTTTACACCGATAAGTTTAATATTTGATCTTTTTATATGCTCTTTATTTGCCTGCGGGAGAATACAGCATTCAAAGCCCAGCTTGCTTGCCTCCGCCACTCTCTGCTCCGCCATATTAACAGCTCTAACCTCACCGGTAAGCCCAACCTCACCAAAGACAACTGTTTTATTGTCCAGGGCAATATTTTTAAAGCTGGAGAGTATCGCTGTTACAACTGCCAGATCAAGTGCAGGCTCTACAACCTTAATTCCACCGGCTACATTTACATATGCATCACAGTCGGAAAGCTGTATGCCGGCCCTTTTTTCAAGAACCGCCATTAATAAATTCACCCGGTTATAATCCGTACCGGCTGCGGTTCTTCTTGGCATGTTAAAATTGGTCCTGCAGACTAGAGCCTGAACCTCTACCAGTATCGGTCTTGTACCTTCTATTGAAGCTGCAACCAGAGAGCCTGCTTCCCCCTCCGGTCTTCCCTTAAGCATATATTCGGAAGGGTTTTTAACCTGCACCAGGCCTGTGCCCTGCATCTCGAATACACCTATTTCATTGGTGGAACCAAAGCGGTTTTTTACAGCCCTAAGTATCCGGTATGCGGCTGTGTTGTCACCCTCAAAATACAATACCGTATCCACCATATGCTCAAGTACCCTGGGTCCTGCAACAACACCCTCCTTGGTCACATGGCCAATAATAAATATAGTTATGCCTTCTCCTTTAGCAATCTTCATCAATACACCGGTGGCTTCACGAACCTGGCTCACACTGCCCGGAGCAGCCTCAATTTCATCACTGTACATGGTTTGGATGGAATCTATAACAACTATATCCGGACTGAATTTATGTATGGCTTCTTCGATCAGCTCCAGATTGGTTTCACAAAGTATGTACAGCCTGCCGCCGGTAATACCGATTCTTTTTGCTCTCATGCTGATCTGGCTTAAGGACTCTTCACCGGAGACATATAAAATTTTCTTCTCCATACCTGCCAGTTCACGACACATCTGCAGAAGCAGAGTCGATTTACCGATTCCCGGATCACCGCCTACCAGTACGAGGCTTCCTTTAACAATTCCTCCACCCAGGACCCGATCCAGCTCCTCAATTCCTGAACAGAGCCGTGTCTCCTCCTCTGCTTCTATATCCGCTATAGATATTGGTTCACTGACAACTCTTAAATCTGTCTTTTTACTTCTTTTTACTTTTGCAACCGGTTCCTCCGTAAAGGTATTCCACTGCCTGCAGGCCGGGCACTGTCCTGCCCATTTGCCCGATTCATAGCCACATTCCCTGCAGAAGAACACGGTCTTGCCCTTTGCCATATCAGACTTTAACCACCTTTATCTTTACCTTTTTACCTTCCTCCAAATCCAGTGAAAATACCAGCTTGCCGCCTAAATTGGTTTTCATCCTTCCCAGCTGCATATCATCCCTGTATATTTCATATTCACTTTCCGCTTCCAGCTCAAGTGTAATCTGAACAGTATCATTGCCGGCTACCTCAAAGCTCACATCAGAATTTCTGGCGAAGAAATTGAACACCGCGGTACCGGGAACAGATTCATATACAAATAAGCCGTTTTTCTCCAGCTTGGTTATTTTATCGTAGGTCTTAACCTTATATAAATCCCCCTGATGCTCAAAATCGGAAATCTTGGACTTGTTTTTTAAGGTATAATTGCCAAAGCTGATTGTGTCGTCGCTTTCCTTGCGAATTAATTCTTCTACAAATGCCATTATGTGCTCCTCCTAATTGCATTATAAAATCTGCCAGCTTAATGATTTGTATCAGGCATAGATTATTCTTGCCTTTGACGAAAAATTTATAATTACATTATATACCATATATCGAACAAAATCTACTAAAAATACAGTGGCTTTATTTGCAAAATTTGGTGCTTTTATTTGGACAAATCCTATAATCATATATTGCCGGAGCGGTAATCACTCCGGCAATGTGCAATCTTAAATTAATTCTCATTTTTTATCGTTTGCAATACCATCTCGTTATCAAGGAAATCTACTCTCACCTTATCTCCCTCTTTAATGGTGCCGGCCAGTATGGCCTCAGCCAGCTTATCCTCAATATTAGTCTGGATTGCCCTTCTTAAGGGTCTGGCACCATACTTGGGATCAAAGCCGATTTCGGCAAGATGCTCTATTGCAGCATCACTGGCTTCAATCGTAATATTCATCTGCTCCTTGCTTCTCTTTGAGATGGAAGCGGTCATTATAGATACGATGTTCTTGATATGCTCCTTGCTCAGCTGATGGAATACGATAATCTCATCAATACGGTTAATGAACTCCGGCTTAAATATTCGTTTCACCTCATCCATTACCGCTTCCTTCATTCTTGCATAATCAGCCTTTTCGTCTATCATCGATACAAAGCCCAGGCGCTTGGGAGATATGATATTCTGCGCGCCGGCATTTGAGGTCATAATAATGATGGTATTCTTGAAGCTGACTCTTCTGCCCTGTGAATCCGTTATATGTCCGTCATCCAGAACCTGAAGCAGGATGTTGAAGACATCGGGATGTGCCTTCTCCACCTCATCAAAGAGAATAACGGAATAAGGATTTTGTCTGACCTTTTCACTTAACTGTCCACCCTCGTCATATCCTACATATCCCGGAGGAGAGCCAATCAGTTTGCTGACACTGTGCTTCTCCATATACTCGGACATGTCTACACGGATAATCGAGTTTTCGCTTCCGAACATTGCCTCCGCCAAAGCCTTGCTAAGCTCGGTTTTGCCTACGCCGGTAGGTCCCAAAAACAGGAATGAGCCAATAGGACGGTTAGGATCCTTCAGTCCTACCCTTCCTCTGCGGATCGCCTTTGCGACCGCTCCTACTGCTTCATCCTGTCCGACTACACGCTGGTGAAGTATATTTTCAAGGTTCTGTAAACGCTCCGTTTCTTCCTCTGCAAGCTTTTTAACAGGTATCTTTGTCCAGCTGGAGACTATCTCGGCTATCTCATTTTCGCTGACCACCATCTGCTTCTCAAGTCTTTCCTTCTCATCCTGCAGCTTTTGCCTCTGCAGCTCCTCCTGCATAGCCTCCTGCTGCTTCTTTATCTCGCCGGCCTTTTCATAGGCTTCCTCTTTTATTGCCTTTTCCTTTTCCTCTTCAAGTCTCTTAATCTCCTGTTCCAGCTCCTTGACACGCGGTGATGTGGTAAAGGCGGAAAGTCTGACCTTTGATGCAGCCTCATCCATCAAATCAATCGCCTTATCCGGCAGATAGCGGTCGTTTATATAACGGCTGGACAGTTTTACCGCTGCCACCAGGGCGTTGTCGGTTATTCGCACCTGATGATGTGCCTCGTATTTGTCCCTGAGTCCAAACAGTATCTTAATGGCCTCCTCCTCTGAAGGCTCATCCACAACCACAGGCTGGAAGCGTCTCTCAAGGGCTGCATCCTTTTCAATATATTTGCGGTATTCCTCCCTTGTGGTGGCACCTATTATCTGCAGCTCACCGCGGGCCAGTGACGGCTTGAGAATATTGGATGCGTCAATAGCTCCTTCCGCTCCTCCTGCTCCTATGATTGTATGGATTTCATCTATAAAGAGCAATACATTGCCATCAGCTATAACCTCGCTGATAACCTTCTTTATTCTTTCTTCGAACTCACCCCGGTATTTGCTTCCTGCCACCATACCGGACAAATCCAGCGTAACCACACGCTTCTCCTTTATTGTATCAGGAACATTTCCCTCAACAATTTTAAGGGCAAGTCCTTCAGCAATAGCAGTTTTTCCTACACCGGGCTCTCCCACCAGGCATGGATTATTCTTGGTTCTTCTGCTAAGAATTTGAATCACTCTCTGTATCTCATTCTCCCTGCCAATTACGGGATCGAGCTTTCCTTCTCTTGCAAATTCGGTTAAATCCCTGCTGTATTGGTCAAGTGTCGGTGTAGAGCTGCTCTTGCCCTTCGGCTTACCCTTAACTGCAGTATAATCATTCTTTACCGCACTTACATCCACACCACATGCTGCCAGCAAATCAATATATACCTTCTGTACATTCACTCCAAGAGTGTTCAGAAGACGCACTGCTATACAGTCAGTTTCCTTTATCAGAGCTATTAGAATATGCTCAGTTCCCACAAGCTGCGCCTTCAGCTTTGCAGCCTCCTTATAGCTCTGGTCAAGTATTCTTTTTGATCTGGGGGTAAAGCTGCCGGCGTCTATCATTTCCACACCTGTGTTCGGTGCTATAAGCTGATTGACCAGCTCCAGTACTCTCTGGACCGTAACGCCGTTTTCATGTAATACCTTTGATGCCACTCCATCAGCCTCCAGCAGTCCAATAAGTAGGTGCTCTGTCCCAATATAGTTGTGGGACAGACGAAAGGCTACTTCCTTTGCAACATTTATTGCATTTTTCGCATTTTCAGTAAACTTGTCATAAATCATATAAATTTCCTCCATTTTAGGGTAAATTCAGGTAGGCCAATTAGTCAGCCGGATTTTACTGCCGGCATTTTATCCGTCATAACCGGCCGGTATAGCATACCGTTCTCCACTTCAGATAATTGACGGCAGCTCCCTGCGTATATATTCCGCCCTGGATTTGTCCCTGGCAACGCTTCCAACGCTTTTTCCGAGGGTCCATTGCAGGCTGCCGGGTTGTATACCCATCATCATTTTATGGATGTTGAATTCCCTGTCAAATTTGACCAGACCGCAGTCCAGTCCGAATTTTAACTGTGACAAAAGCGCCATCGCATCATCCGAGGATATCTGTCTGGCATATTTTAGGATGCCATAGGATCTGTATACCTGATCCTGAATCTCGTCGGAATTTACTGAAAGCATATACTCCCTGCGTTTGCGCTCCTGCTTTACCACCTGCATTACAATTCTTTTCAGGTTCTCTATTATTTCGCTTTCAGACATTCCTAGGGTCTTCTGGTTGGATATCTGATATATAGCACCCATGCTCTTGGTTCCTTCACCATAGATGCCGCGGATGGTAACACCATATTTTCCAACTTCCTCAATCAGCTTTTGTATCATTCTGGCTACACTGAGCGCGGGCAAAAATACCATACAGGAGGCACGCATGCCTGTTCCGGCGTTGGTGGGACAGGATGTCAGATAACCATATTTTTCATCATAGGCGAAATGAAGCTGCTCATATGCTATATTATCTACACGATCCGCCTCCGCATATGCCTCCTCCAGATTCAAACCTCCGACAATTGCCTGAATTCTTAAATGATCCTCTTCATTAATCATTATGCTGACCGTTTCATCCTCTGACAGGATAAGTCCGGTCGTCTGCTTTTTCTCAGCCAGAAGAGGACTGACAATATGCCTTTCAACCATGGCTGTCCTGTCAATATCACTTAAGCTGCTTATATTGCAGGCATAATATTTTTTGTTGGTTTTTTCAGTTAATATGGGGGCAAGCTTCTTAACCTCCTCAACTAAAGAACTGGCCTGTTCATCAGTAATCTTTGTTGAGAAGGGGTAGTTTGTCAGATTTCTTGCTAGTCTGACCCGGCTTGATATAACAACATCGCTGTCCGGTACAATCTGCTCATACCATTTAAGCATTGCTTGCCGCCTCCTCCCTCTTCAATTCCTTTATGAGATCACGAAGTCTTGCAGCCTCCTCAAATTCTTCCTTTTCTATTGCCTCCTGAAGCTTGATAGTCAGCTTCTCAATTTCAGTAATTTTCCTGTTCCTTTCAGATTCGGCCGAGCTATATCCCAGAGGGCGTTTACCTGTATGAATTTTAGCTCCCTGGATGCTGTTTAATGTCCTTCCCAGCTGTCCGTCCATGTCAAAGCTTGAATAGCATTTATGACATCCGAAGCGGCCTATCCGCAGAAATTCATCATAGGTAGTTCCGCAATTGCTGCAGGTTACCGGAGTGTAAGCTTTTCTCTTTTCCTCCTCCGTAAACCCGCCCAATATGGTAGAAAGCAGGTCTCCTAAAGTCAAATCACTGTTAAGTAAGGGTTTTTCCATTTGAAAGGATGTATATTCTGTGGCACATTCTTCGCACAGATGCTGCTCTTTTTTGACTCCGTTAATGATTTCGGTATATAAAATTTTTGCATCTCTTTCCTTACATCTATCACATAACATGGTGTTACCCCCTTTCAAATTCGTCAAAAATATCATTAACGATTTGGTGCGCCTCCTCACATGTGATATTTTTACAAAAAGCCTTTGCCAGAACATAACGCATCTCATTCTTCATTTCTTCAATTGCTTGATATTTATTGTTTTCTATTGCAATTACCGCTCCCCTTCTTCGATCAAGCTTCAAATAGCCTTCCTGCCTCAATATGGAATAGGCCTTATTTACAGTATGCATATTGATTCCGATAGCTTCAGCCAATTCTCTGACTGAAGGAAGATTCTGCCCTTCCTGCAGCTGCTGGGTTGCTATAGCATATATAATTTGATTAATCAGCTGCACATAGATAGCTTCGTCACTATTAAAATCAATATTGACATACATCCAAAACACCTCGTTTTTCAAATAATCGTTTCTTCAAATCAGTTTTTGCAAATCTGATGATTTATAACAGTAAAATCTGCACTTCCCAAGCTAGTGAGATAATTAGCTTTCATTTTTAAGTTATATTTGTTATACATATAGTATAACAAAACCATGCACTTTGTCAAGTAGCGGCTTCTTCAGCTATTTTCTGTTATGAACTTTAATCCCATTTTATAGTATTAATCCAAATCATCATCTTTATAGCCCTTAAGCCTAATATACATACGGACTGTTATAAAGGTCATCAGTATGCAGAGGCCGCACAGGAGGACAATAACAAATACCGCCTTAGTCAGGCTGGAATTGTCCTGTTCCTTATCATTGTCTGCTTTGCTCCCGTTGTCTATTATCCAGCTGCTGTCATTATATCTCTGCAGGGTCTTTTCTATCCTGTCATACTTGTAGAAGCCCATGTTCCCAAATTCATTTTTTGCATAAATCAGCACATATTCGCTTTGGTCGTTGTTTTCCGGAATATATGCCGGTATTGTTATTCCGGATATGGTAATAGTTCCTGATTTATAGCCTTCAGGTATGCTTATATCATCGCCCGGTTTTATTATTTCATATCTGCCGCCAAAGATTGCAAAGATACGGCCGTCTTCCTCTAGCAGCTCAAAATAATCATCCGGTCTGTCCTCCTTCTCACCTGTGTTGGGCACAGGCTCTTCTGCAGCCGACTCACGATATGCTTTTATTTTATATTCTATGATATCACCGGCTTCACTTAACACAGAAATGACAACATTATTATCTCCCTCATTAAGATTTTCATTTCCGGAAACAGTAACTGTTGCATTGGCATCATAGGGAGTGGCCGATACAACCAGCCTTTCAGTCTCATGGCTGATGTTTATGTAATATTCATATACATCGGGGGCAAACTCCGGATTCAAACCGGCAGGATATACCTGCAGGCTCTTAAGTCTGGCATCTGTGGATGCACTTTCCTCCGGCTTTATCTCAAGCTCCAGCACATTGCTGGAAACAGGCATTTCCATATCATTTTCAAAATCATATACCATGATCCGGCTATAAAACTCTATCCTGGCTTTACCTACCTTAAGTGCTTCAAACTCCAGGGAATATTTCCTTGAATAATCCCCCTCCGTCACATACATATCGGATATTTTGAGAAAGCCGCTGTCACCGGATATTACCGACGCTCCACCGGTATATTGCATCAGCCTGTCGTCATAGGTGAGATTTGCCTCAAAATTGCCGATGGCAACATCCGACTCAATATTAATAAACACATGAAAAGTATCTCCAACCCTGATTTCGTCGCTGTCAGCGGTTAAGTCTATCTGGGCACTGGCAGCAGAGCAGATCTCTGTGTTTGCTGAAACGATTACAAAGAAGGAAATAACTAATGTCGCTATAAAGCTGATTGTTCTCTTTAGCATATAACATCTCCATTCCGCCGAATATTCGGCCTGTATTTTGCAAAGCCGGCTGGCGGTCGTTCGTCCGCAGCCGGCTCTTTATTCCGGCAATATTATTATATAATCATGTCCTGCATAATTACAATATTGCCTTTTATTCTTCCCTGACTATAATCAGCCTGTAGGTTGCTATGTCACCGTTTTCGGCTACAACCTGAAGCAGTATTTCATTATTGCCTGTGGCCAATACAACATCTCCGCCACCGATGAGGGTAGCCTTGCTGCTGACTGTTGTTGCCTTGATCTTCACCATGTCAACACTGTTTGGAACAACCAGACCATAATTGGTCTCAGTCTGGCTGAAGGTAGGAGTGATATTAAGCTTGTTACCTGCAGCATCATATACCACCAGGCTCTTCATTCTGTTGTTGGGATTGTACATTGTTACAGGCATTGGTGCAGGCTTATCAGGCATATTAAGATAGACCGGAATGAAAAATACAATCGGCGAATCCATAATACCGCTGTATGCTGACAGCATTTTTTTGCCTTCAGCATAGGGAGCCTCCACATTGCTCATATATTGGTGGCTATATGTACTGATAGGTGTAACATTAAACTTCTGCAGATATATCGTATCCTGGCCTCTGCTGATATACTGGTTGCCTATGTAATAGGCGCCTCCCACTATTGCCCGATAAGGGTCGGTCCATGGAATCAGGCAATTTGCAATAAGGGTGGCATTGCCTCTGCCGCTTTGCGCAAACTTCAGTCCGTTGGCTATGGCTCCTCCACCGGCACTGTCGCTGGCGCCAATATTATAGAAGTTATACAGACCTTCATAGCCCGGGTATTTGCCGCTTGCACTGCCACTCAGGCTGTCGGATCCTGTTACTACCTCCTGCTTGACTCTGCTGGCCAGGTGGTAGGGACTGACACCGGAATATTTGGCCGCCTCCATGAAGGTTTCGGCATAACTAATGGTCCTTTTTTTACCATTTTCATCCTTATATTCATAGCTGGTGTTGTATAGAGGTGTTCCCTTCAGGATATTCTCTATTCCCTCAAGCGTCTGATAGTCCTCCTGGAATTTCAGCAGCTCAAACTGGAAAATACCGTTTAGAGTCAGAAAGTTTCTGGGATCCATATAATACTCTATGGCAGCCCTGGAGGCTGTTACCCATGTGGAGCCGTCATATACAACAAAGCTGTCCTTATCCCAGTTATAAGCTCCGGACTCTAGGGATTTCCACTCAATCCCCTTGCTATTGGGTATAAGATTCTTACCCGGAATGCTTTCATTCTGGATTGCCGTTACCCAATCCAGGCCTGTATGGTAAGCCTTAAATATCCAGTTGGGATACTGGCTGTGCAGCTGCATCAGGGGCTCTATGTAGCTTTCAGGAAAGCCCTCGGCCCTAAGCCTCTGCTCAAAATCCATATCTGAAAGATCGGGATCAGGAGTCACAATAGGCGATGGTGCCTCAGTCGGTGCTGCAGGCGGAACCTCAGGAGCAGGGCTGGTGGAGCCACCGCTATCTGCCGGATCTATAAATATATATTCTGCCTGTACATAGCCTGTCTTTAGTATCCCATTGTGCCAGAAGCTCACCTTATAGAATGTACCCAGATCCGAGCTGCTGGCAGCAAACACCACAACCTCCTGACCGGTAAGAAGCAAAACCGGATTATAGGACTCATCAAAAAGATAACCCAGATATAGCCCTACATTATTAAAAACATTTAAAAAGTATGTATTGCATACAATTCCCCTGATAGGATTGCTTATAGTTTTGTAAACGCTGACATTATCCTTTAAAACAAGTCCCTGATCTTTATATTCAGGCGACGGGGTGATCACAGTCGGTGTAGCAGTCGGACCTGGTGTAACCGTCTGTGTAGGCTTTGGTGTGGCAGCAGGGTTTGGGGTAGGAGCCGCCGTTGGTTTTGGTGTAGTTACCGGGGTCGGCGCCGGCGTGGGCTTTGGTGTGCTTACCGGTGTTGGTGCCTGTGTTGGCTTTGGGGTTACTGTTACCTTTGGAGCCTGTGTTGGTGTCGGTGCCTGTGTTGCTTTCGGCTTCTGAGTAGGTGTTGGTGTTGCAGTGGGAGCCGCTGTAGGCTTTTTGGTCGGTGTGGGTGTAGCTTCCTCCTTCTTGGGGAATAAATTGATGTTTATCGCTTCCGTATATCCCACATATTCTACCTTGGAGCTTTTAAAGGATACCTTAAACCATTTCACTCCTCCAACTGTCAGCTCCTCAACTACAGAAAGCTCATGACCTTTATTTAACGACAGAATATTGCCCTTCTTGTCCTTAATATATACCGACTTATTGTCGGCCTTTGTTCTGAATCTTTGCTTGCTGTTTGCTGTTTCCGCCTTTATGGGTTTTGTTAAATCCAGCTTTACATAATCCCCGGAAACATAGCCAGATATTTGCACTCCGTTTTGGTTCAGCTCGATACCATACCACTTTGTATTATCCGCTATTTTCTCACCTGTTACAGTTACCGTATCACCCTTAAGCAGACCGGCCACCTTCTCATATCCTGTCCCTGGTCCGCTTCTTACATTTAATGATGAAGCAGTAACCTTTGCCTTAAGCTTACCGCCGGCAGCTGCCGCGGCCTTTGTTGGTGTGGGTGTGGCTTTAGCTGTCGGTTTGGGTGTAGGTGTAGCGCTTGCCTTTTTCTCTGCCTTTATATAATCCTTATGTACATAACCCTCCAGCTTTTTGCCGGAAAAGATTAATGACACATAATAGAAATCTCCCTTTTCATCAAGAATCTCAACAGTCTCATCCTTTTTAAGAAATACATCTACTCCATTGAGCTGCACCTTTGCACTGGTAATGGACGGCTCTGACCGTACATTAAGACTTGATGCTGTTACCGTACCTTTCTGGGCTGCATAAACCTGATACGGCCTGCTTATCAGCAACTGAGGTATAATAATTGCAACTATCAGTAATATAATCAACCATTTTCTATAGTACCTTCTATTCATCATTACCATGCCTTTCATTAAATACCACAGCCCCTCCGATATGAGCCAATATTATGTAACATATGATGGAGTTAACATAAACTTCGCTGTTATTCTACAAATGAAGTATGGCACTAATGTGGCATATACTTCATTTAATGCTATTTCATGTAATTAAACGTAAATTTTAATAATTCTTTGACATATCGGCATGGCGGAAGCCGGATATTATGCTGAAGTCTGTCAAAATGCAATCTTTGAAGAACCAGCTTTGTCAGCATAGAGATATCAGACTGCAAAAGCAATAAAAAATGAGAAGCTGCTTAGGCTTCCCATCATTATAACTATGATATAGCAAGCAATGACATTGTATTTCCAAAGCATGCTTTAGCTACAGGCTGTATCCTACCTCATAAAAAAGCGAATGCTGTATCCGGTCGGATACTAAGGCAGCAGCTCAACTACCTTGCCTATATCCGTTCTCATATATTTATTGGCAAAATCCACCCAAGCGGTAGCCTCATAGGCCTTCTGCCTTGCTTCCTTCAAATCCTTTCCTTTAGCGGTTATGCCAAGCACACGGCCACCGTTAGTAACAATACTGTCACCGGTTCTTTTGGTACCGGCATGGAATGCAAAGTAATCCGTTTTGTCTTTAAACCTCTCCAGGCCCTCTATCGGCAAGCCTTTTACGTACTTTTCAGGATAACCAAATGAAGCCAGAATTACGCAAACGGCGGCATTATCCTCAAATTCCAGCTCTATACGGTCAAGGCTTCCGTCAATGCAGGCCTCAAACACATCAAGGATATCATTTTTAAGTCTGGGCAATACAACCTGGGTCTCAGGATCGCCAAAGCGTGCATTAAACTCCAGCACCTTAGGGCCATCCTGTGTCAAAATCAGTCCTACAAAAAGAACGCCCTTAAATTCCCTTCCCTCTTTCTTCATGGCGGCTATAACCGGCTTATATATATGCCTTCTGCAATATTCATCAATATCCTTCGTATAATAAGGGCTCGGGGAAATGGTTCCCATTCCGCCTGTGTTAAGGCCCTGATCCCCATCCTTGGCCCGCTTGTGATCCTGGGCGCTCACCATAGGCTTGATTGTAGTTCCGTCACAAAAGCATAGTACCGACACCTCAGGTCCCGTCAGAAACTGCTCAATAACCAGCTTATCACCAGCCGAACCAAATTGCTTATCCTCCATGATAGCCTTAACACCCTCAAGAGCCTCCTGGTGACTGTTGCATATCAACACTCCCTTGCCCAGGGCCAGACCGTCGGCCTTAAGTACAAGCGGATAGCTGCAGTTTTTCAGATAGGCTATTGCCTGGGAAGGATGTTCAAAAACCTCATATTTGGCTGTGGGAATATTGTATTTTTTCATAAGGTTCTTGGAAAAAGCCTTGCTTCCCTCTATAATAGCCGCATTTTTACGGGGGCCGAATACCCTTAAGCCCTTTGCTTCAAAAGCATCCACAATACCGGACACCAAAGGATCGTCAGGTCCTATTACGGTTAAATCTATTTTCTTCTCCAGTGCGAAACCCACAAGGGCATCAAAATCGTCCACCGGAATATCAACACATTCGGCTATTTCAGCAATTCCGGCATTTCCCGGAGCACAGTAGAGCTTATCCAGCCTCGGACTCTGATAAATCTTATGTGCGATTGCATGCTCCCTGCCACCGCTGCCAACGATCAATACCTTCATAGCTAAACCTCCATAACAAAGTTTATCACAATATCTGATACTATGTCCTGTCTATATAAACACGCGAATCTCTTACATGAACCCTGTTTTCGGAAATCAAACGCACAGCCTCCGGCAAAATGATCCACTCGGCTTCCTCCATAACCCTTTTTTGCAAAGTCTCGGCTGTGTCATCCTCAAAAACCTCAACAGGCTTCTGAAGTATAATAGGCCCGGTATCGCATCCTTCATCTACAAAATGTACAGTTGCACCTGTAATCTTCACACCCCGTGCAAGTGCCGCCTCATGCACCTTCAGCCCATAAAAGCCGTTGCCGCAAAATGCCGGAATCAGGGACGGATGGATATTTATTATCCTGTTTTTGTAGCCTTGTATAACCTGCTCGGGTATAATAAACAGACAGCCTGCCAGCACCACCAGATCAACATTATATTTTTTCAGCAGACCAAGCAGGGCATCGCCAAATGCCTGTCTGCTTTCATAATCCTTTTTTAAAATCAGCTCTGTTCTTATACCTGCCTGCTTTGCCCGCACCAGTGCATATGCCTCCGGCTTGTTGCTGATAACCACCTCTATAGAAACGCCTGGCAGCTTATTTTGCCTGATAGCGTCAATCAGCGCCTGAAGATTGGTTCCTCCGCCTGAAACTAAAACAGCTAAGCTCAGCATAGGCTTACTCCCTTCACACCCTGCTGCGTCTCGCCTATAATATAAGCCTTTTCACCAGCCGCCTCAAGAAGGGATATAGCCTTGTCGGCTTCGGAAGGCTCTATTGCAATCACCATGCCTATTCCCATATTATAGGTGTTGTACATTATCTTTTCTTCTATATTTCCGACTTTCCTGAGCATTTCAAATATAGCAGGAATCTCGTAGCTCTTTTTATTAATCCTTGCCTCTATTCCGTCAGGCAGCATACGGGGTATGTTCTCATAAAAGCCTCCGCCGGTAATATGACTGCAGGCCTTTATAGCCACTCCACCCTGCTTAAGCGACCTCAAAGCCTTGACATATATCTTTGTAGGTGTCAGCAGGACTTCACCAAGAGTCGCTCCCAGGGATTCATAATAGGTATCCAGAGTATCCTTTTGCATACGGAAAACCTTTCTGACCAGGGAATAGCCGTTGCTGTGAATTCCTGAGGAAGCTATACCGATCAAAACATCACCCGGCCTTACAGACGCTCCGTCTATTATATCCTTCTGATCTATAATACCTACACAAAAGCCGGCAAGATCATATTCATCCATCGGATAAAAGCCCGGCATCTCGGCCGTCTCACCGCCTATCAGGGCACAGCCTGCCTGTCTGCAGCCCTCGGCGACCCCTTTGACGATGGTTGCAATTTTCTCAGGCTCATTCTTTCCGCAGGCGATGTAATCCAGAAAGAACAGGGGCTCGGCACCTGAACAGGCTACATCATTTACACACATGGCGACACAGTCAATACCGACCGTATCATGCTTATCCATTACAAATGCAATCTTCAGCTTGGTACCTACTCCGTCGGTACCTGAAATAAGTGTCGGCCTTTCCATGCTTTTGAAGCCTTCCAGCGAAAATGCCCCGGAAAAACCGCCAATGTCGCCCAGTACCTCCTTGCGCATAGTTGTCCTGATATGCTCCTTCATCAGATCAACCGCCTTATAACCGGCTTCAATGTCAACTCCTGCCTTTTTGTAATCCATTCAAAAATCCTCCCTATGCCAAATTACAGCTTGGCTGCTCAGTCACATTTTAGCATAATCATACATCTTTGTCGTTATTTTTCCTCGGATAATTTCTTATGTATATTATAAGTGGCACTAATATAATTATGCTTATATCAGTGCCATACCATATTTAAACCTTATAAATATCATGCTGCAGCTAAGCAGGACTTATAAGCGCCGGCTTTAGCGCAGGATTTACAAAGCATTAAACCTTTTAATACCATAACCTTTCAGAATTATATATAAAGTCAAATCTACCAGAAGCAAAAATATAAGATATCCCAGATTTGCCAGCAGCTCAGACGGTAGCAGCGATGCAAACAAAAAGTAAAGCGCAACAAAGGCAAAGCCGGAGAATATCGTAACCATAGTGGATGCACTCTGCTTAACCGCCACAACTGGTGCAGTCCATGAAAAATTAGGAAGCATCAGATTGATAATCAGGCCGTACATGGCAATAAGCAGGGATGCTGCAGCCGCAATAAGCAGCAAAAGAATTATTCCGCCCATGCTCAGCCTGAATATTATACCCAGCAAAACGACATCAAGCAGCGTCGGCAGGCATACAGTCAGGTTGACTGCAATTTTTGAGTAAAACACTTTCATGGGGGCTACAGGAAGGGATTTGATAATCCAAAAGCTCCTACCCTCAAGAGATATTGAGGCCATGGTGGTACATGAAAGCATAATAAAAAATACCAGACACAGGGCGAGGTTATTCTTTAAAAGCTCAAGAGCCTGCTCCCCTCCAAGCATCGCATCAAGATCCACAAACAGACCGGCCACCGACATAACTGTGAGCATCACTATTCCAATGGCTGTATTCAGAACATATATGCTGGATGAAAAGTATCTTTTCAGCTCTCTGATGTACAGGGCTTTAATAGGTGAAGCCGTCTTTAGTTCTCCCAGCTTAAAATCAGCTCTTGCCCGTGCAGTCATCAGCAGGGTATTAATTTTCTTAAACAACAGCTTTACTATAAATGTGTAGACTGCAAAAGCTGCTATTGAAATGGCAATGAACAAAAGAAAATAAACCCAGTCACCGCCTGTAACCGCCCTTGTATAAAGCCTGGCCGGAGGATAGAGCCGATACAGCTGCTGTGTTATAATCTGTCCAAGACTGGCCAGCTTCTCGCTTTCTCCATTTAACACAAATTGCAGACCAACAAAAAGAAATACGATGCTGATTGAAAAAATTATATTCAGAAGATTGCTGTGCCTGAATTTTGATGCCAGATAAGCAATAAATGTACCTATTACCGAGGCTAACACCTGCGGAATCAATGGAGCAAAAAAGATCAGCAGCAGACTCATTATATAAAAGTCTGTCCCGGGGCTTGCAAGCCTTCCGTAAGCAATCATCATGGGCAGCATTAAGATGAAGGTAAACATAAAATTAAAGCAATATAATATTATCAGCCTGCATGCTATTACCGAAGCCGTACTGACCGGCAGGCTCATAAGCAGATCGTAGTCCCGGAAGCCGAACACCGTCCCCTTAACCTTAAAAACCGTGGTTATCAGGGTAGCAAAGCAGGCTGCCGTAAAGATGATAGCCGGCAACAGCTCCAGACTGTCAAGCATCTTAAGGCCTGTTCCCAGCATATAGCTGTAGTAATAGGATACAGCGCTCAATACTATAATAAACACCAAAGCACCTATATAAATATATACCGGCTTCTTTTTGCCTGTTTTTCCTATGACCAGCAAATCTCCCAGGGCTGCCCACAGCTGGACACTAAGCATACGCAGAATCTTTTTCATGACCGTCGTCCTCCCTTCCGGCAGCATCTAGCTCAGTTTTTCCTCTATTAACTCCAAAAAAACCTCCTCGAGGTTTGAATCCCCGATAACCTCTGCGGTGCTTCCATGCGCCACCAGACGGCCATTTTTTATAATAGCTATTTTATTGCAAAGCTTTTGCGCCACCTCCAGCACATGGGTTGAAAAGAATATCGCCCCTCCCTCACTGCATACCTTAGCCATAATAGTTTTAAGCGTATATGCAGCCTTGGGATCCAGACCGACAAAGGGCTCATCCAGAATAAACAGCTTGGGCTTATGTATTAAAGCCGATATAATGGCAAGCTTCTGCTTCATACCGTGGGAATATGAGCCGATGACATCCCCCAGATTGCCCGTAAGCTCAAAGGCATCCGCATATTCCTTTATAAGCTCTGTCCGCTCAGCTTTGTCAACCTGATATATATCCCCTATAAAATTCAGATAGGCTATACCCGTCAAATGCTCGTACAAATCGGGATTATCCGGAATATAAGCCATCCTTTGCTTGCAGGCGACCGGGTCCTTTCTTATGGAGATATTGTCTATTTCTATATCACCCTCATCAAAAGCCATTATACCTGCAATAGCCTTCAAGGTAGTTGTTTTGCCGGCTCCATTATGGCCTATGAAGCCGAAAACATCCCCGCTTTTCACCTCAAGGCTCAGGCTGTCGACGGCTCTTATACCCTTTTGATAGCATTTAGAGAAATTAGTTATCTTAAGCATCTATATATCTCCTTCCGGTGCAGGCTTTATGCTATGTGCAAGCACCCATGTGCAAGCACAATGTGCTTATACATTGTGCTTTCATATGCCGCACTGATGCCTGTTAATTGCTTATGCCATTGTGTCAAAGGCCTCATTCAAGGCTTCGGTTCCCGGCAGGACAAACCTTGAATCCTTTATAATCGGAATAATTCTGCCATCAGCTGTACATACCGATATTTCTTTGATTTCATCATAAGGAAGTGTTATATCAGTATGGCAGTTAAAATAAGCCTTACTGATATCGCTCTTTCGAAGGATTGAAATCTCGTTGTCCCTGGCTACTATTTCCTTGCCATCAGGATTATATACCTTTGTATCCTCACTCATCTTATAGCAGGTATCCCCGACAGCAAAATGGGGACCGGTTTTCTCAGCAATAAGTATAGGAAGCTTTGGTGCAATATCATATTTTTTCCCCATCATATAGGCTGTGGTGTTTGTACCGATGGCAAACTCGCCCAAGGGCAGATAATCACGGTTATACATCAAATTTTCCTTGATATAGCTCTTGTTTTTTGCCTCCTGCTCAAAGTTTTTGCAATTATAGTTAACAATCAGACCATCCTCAAAAACCAGCTCCAGCTCCCTGTATTCAAGATCGTTCAGATAAATCTTGGGAACATGAAGCACTCCCCTTGTTCCTGCCAGCACCGGCGAGGTAAAGACCTCTCCAACAGGAATATTGACGTCAGCCACACAGTTTTCAAACTTCGTCTGGCTGGTAGGATCCTCAAGAGGATACAGCTTTACCGTCATATCCGTATGATTGGCGCCGGCACCGATTATTCTCACATATTCCCCCTGATCAAGGGCATCTATTATTTTTTGCTGAATTTGTCTGTATTGCTCGCTGTCAAGGGTATTAACCTTAACGGTATCTTCAAAAATCCTTTCGAAATCCTTGCCTATCTCCGGAACCGGATAGGCTATTATCGTAAATGATGTCTCATCAATCCTGAAATATTCCTTATTAAGCAAATTTAAGGCATTATAATAATCGACAATAAGCTTTTGCTGACGCTTGTTAAGCTTAACGGCTTCCTGCTTATCCTCCGGTGAAAAAAGCTCCTCTCCGAATACCTCAATTACCGCCGGCCCGGCAAAGACTGCTCCTTCCTCCCTGAAGGTCTCGAGAGCCCTTTTCATTCCCTCCTGCATCCTGACTGTCAGGGCCTTATCAAGCAATAAGCCTATATCAAAGCGATGGTCATAATCATATTGCTTGTTGGGGCTGGTGGAATGATAGCCAATCTTCAGATGCTGCCTTTTGTTAAGAACATTTGGGGCCGCTCTGTATATGGCAGCCTCTAGGCCCATTTTTCTGAAGCCCTGCACAGCATAATAAACCATTCTTTCAAAGCCAATCTGGTATCTTATGTTAACGATTTTCTTTTTCGTTATATCCAGACGATTTGCAATAAAGCCCAGCCTGTATCCTTCGGTAAAGGTATTCGCCATAGCTATCAGCTTTTCTTCCGGAAGGGAATTTAAAAATTGAGCTGTCTTAATCTCATTGTCCGTAATATATTCTCCGAAAAGATACAAATAGCTCAGATCCGACAAGTCCTCATTCATTATGATATCCTTTGCAAATGAGCTGTCGGTATCAAGCATCTCCTGCATTCTTGCTGTAAAAAGAAGCTCGCAGTTATCGCTCAAAAATTCATATATCGCTCTTTTTACATCCTTATAGATATATTCATCCTCATTCTCAAAATAATTATAAATCTGTATAAAAAGCTCCAGATAAATGGTCAGCTCATACAGCCTGTCCTCATAGGCAAACACTATTATACTGCGCAGCTCCGTCATCAAAAAGGCCATAAGCCTGCCCAGCTTGGTGCCAAAGGTCTTGCAGGCATAGCTGGGGTTGCAATAGCTGCAGTTATAATTATCACCGGCAATATCGTCATACAGAGCCCTGTTTAAAGCCTTATGCTCAGCCAGCGACAGCTTTTTAAGCCTGCCCTCCTCCTTCATTTTAACGATGCTGTTAACCAGCATTATCAATGAAACCGTACTTCCAAAATAGGGCAAATATTTTTCTGCAACCGTTTTCTCCTGCTGCATCAGAGCTATCCGCTCCATTGCCAGCTCATATCTTTCCTTAATTTCCTCAAAACTGATATCTTTATTAATCCTCATATATCCAGCCTTCCCATCACAATTATTTTTTCAACAGATAAAAAATCATATCACTGACAGGTCTAAGTAAAGTCTTATCGTCCAAAGAAAACCCCGCACCAGCTTATTCATCTATCAGATTTCCCTTTTTGACCTCCTGAAGGATCATTTTATACTGATAATCCGACAAGACCTTTGATCCCTCGTGATTATTCATATTGCGTCCCATAACCTGGGATTTTGTTACCCCATGCTCCTTCCATGATCTGCCGTTACTGGCCATGTTCAGCAGAAAAGGTTGGAGTCTGTCAAGGACTGAGGCAAATTTGGCCTCAGCTGTACTATTTTCCTCAAACTCGTCCCATAAGGCACGCAGCTCGGCCGCCTGATCCTCCGGCAAAAGCTTGAAAATACGATCGGCTGCCGCCAGCTCACGTTCCCTTTTTGACTGCTCCGCCCCTGTGGTGTCATAGGCATATGTATCCCCTGCATCGATCTCCACCAAATCATGAATAAGCAGCATTTTCATAGTCCTGAGCAAATCGATTTCCTCATTGGCATACTCCGCCAGAATGGCACACATTAAGGCCAGATGCCATGAATGGTCCGCATCATCCTCCTTGCGGCTTCCATCGGCAAGATAATTCTGCCGTATTATACTTTTAAGCTTATCAACCTCAATAATAAATTTGAGCTGCTGCTCCAGTCTGTCCATTCCGCCCTTACCTTCTTTCCAGCCTTAATATTGTATAAGAACATAGGGTTAAAGATTACAGACCCTATAATCCCATCAGATAAATAACAAAAAGAACAATAATCATTAAGCCGTTCAGCACTACGCCTATTATGGGAAAACGATAAAATATATCCTTCTTTTTAAAGGCCTTATATGCCAATACAAAGCCCAATATCGCTACAAAAAAAAGAAACAATCCTATAAGCCCGAGAATAAAGCTGCCATTTCCCTTATTGAGTCCGGAGATCATGCTGATGGTTAAAAAGCCGGCGATAACCGCAACACCAATAATCGTTGCCGCTATACCTGTCTTTGTATGCCTTCTTCCGGAAAAATGAATCGTTTTCTTATTTCGCTTAAACAGCATGGTACCTCACCTACTTTTCTTTTTATTCCCGGACAGTAAATGCACAAATTTATAAAAAATATAGCCTGATACTCCTCCTAAAGTATTAAGGAACAAATCATCCACATCAAAAATACCAACCCTGAAAATCAACTGGATAGTTTCTACAGAAAGACTAAAAAGCAGACTAAGCAGGGTTATAAGATAAAATTTTCTGTAATTCCTGTTTAAAAGAGGCAATAAAAAGCCAAATGGAGCAAATGCAAAAATATTTCCTAAAATATTTACCAAAAATCCTTCAAGACCGATCTGGTGCCGGTAAACGATAAACCGCCTGATTTCACGGAATAATATCAGATTTGACTTATATTCACGTATTATGTCATTCCGTCCGTAATGCTCACTGAAAAACAGAAAATAGCACAGCATGATAATGTATAAATAAAACAAAAGCCATCCCGCTTTTGTTAGCAAAATTCTACTCCTTCTACTCAATTTGCATCTCCATATCTATTTATAGCTATTATTTTATACCTATTTATTTCCAATATCCTATACCCCAAAGGGCAACTTATATACTAAATTCCCTGTTAATTCAAAACACATTTAATCTTGTCCGTTCGCATACATATTGCATACATATTATAAATCAAATCACCTGCCCAGTAAAGTATAATAAATGTAACAGAATGAATAACGAATAACAGCCATGCAGTATCTCATCAGACAAAATATTTTCTACTTGCATAGTATAATCTGGCAGTATTGACATAATATAATAATTAGTTTATCGTGATAATCAAAAAAGAGCTTCGCTTGACAGACTTCAATCAGATTATTTCCAGAATGTAAATCAAATAAACGAAAGGAAGATTTTTAAAAGATGAAATCATTTGAGGACCTTTATTATGAGGTTTTGGTAAGGACTCTAAAGGAAAAGGATGCAGACTTTTTGGAAAAGCTCGAGCTATATGACACCCATCATCTGGACTGTCTGCTGCATCCGGAGAAGCATCCTCTTGTATGGCATACCGGGGAATGCAAATGTGATGATGACGATCGCCATTGTGTCAAGGTATGTCCCTTCCATGCCCTGCATCCCGATGAAGCCGGTGAGATCAAGGTGGATGAGGAATTATGCTCCGGCTGCTCTATATGCATGCAGGAATGCCGTGCCAATAACCTGACCGCCAGCAAGGACATAATTCCGGTCCTGAGGGCGATTCGTTCCCACAAGGGTCTGGTTTATGCATTGGTGGCGCCTGCTTTTTTGGGTCAGTTCAGCAGTGATGTTACACCCGGCAAGCTGCGCAGTGCCCTCAAGGCCATCGGATTTGACGGTATGATAGAGGTTGCCTTGTTTGCCGATATACTTACTCTTAAGGAGGCTCTTGAATTTGATAAAAACATTAAGACAGAGAAGGATTACCAGCTGACAAGCTGCTGTTGTCCTGTATGGATAGCAATGATCCGTAAAATATATAAAGAGCTGGTTCCTCATGTACCTCCGGCCGTATCACCCATGATAGCAAGCGGACGGGCTGTTAAGTCCTTGCATCCCGATGCCCTTACAGTCTTTATCGGTCCCTGCCTTGCCAAAAAGGCTGAAGCCAAGGAAAAGGATATCGCAGGAGCTGTCGATTATGTCCTGACCTTCCGTGAGATTCAGGATGTCTTTGATATAATGGAGATTGATCCTGCCAAAATGGAGGAAAGCGAAAAGGATCATTCGTCACGGGCAGGCCGTATATATGCCCATACCGGTGGCGTCAGCGAGGCTGTAAGCTCAACCCTTCAAAAGCTAAATCCCAACAGGAAAATTTCAATCCGCACCAAACAGGCAGACGGAGTGCCTGCCTGCAAGGCTATGATTAACGATATCATGGCCGGCAATATTACAGCCAACTTCTATGAAGGCATGGGCTGTGTAGGCGGATGCGTAGGTGGCCCGAGAGTACTTATACCTCATGAGGAAGGACGCAAGCATGTAGAAAAATACGGTAATGATGCTCCCTTCTCAACTCCGATTGACAATCCCTATGTAATTGAGCTTCTTCATCGGCTGGGTCTGGATACGGTTGAAAGCCTGCTGGAAAAAAGCGATATATTCACACGGGATTTCGGTGAGGAGTCTCATTCCAGCATAAAGGTTTCACCCGATAAGGACAAGGATACACATGTATTGTAATTTGACAGAATCAGGAAAATAAAGAAGATTTCACAGGCAAAAACTCAGGCTGTATTCGGAGCGGGGCTTCCATATGCAGCCTTCTTTATATTTGCTGCTTTATTAATCACCGCTTTATGATACGCTACTTTGCTTTTCGCTAAAGCTTTACTTTCCCGCATGCACGAGTTTACTGTCCCGGCTCATCCTTATGTCAGCTCTGCTTAATTAAAAGGCTGATTGAATCTTAAATTTAATTCAGAAATATTCCTATAAAATTTTAAC
>ENA-UPSA01000700-UPSA01000700.1-bioreactor-metagenome-genome-assembly--contig:-NODE-700-length-44394-cov-352.027515_pt1 | contig 44394 bp, 44 predicted proteins | sample MGYA00238183_ERZ773288 | MGnify/ENA primary metagenome ERZ773288 (study PRJEB29028, sample SAMN07631243) | bioreactor metagenome | isolation source: Switchgrass digestor | place: USA: Dartmouth... | reverse complement strand
TTCCAGCAGAGAAGTGTCCCCTTTCCTTATTCTCCCCTTACCTTAACAGCGACTCTCCCGTCATTTCCGCCGGCTTCTCGAAGCCCAGCAGTTCCAGCATCGTCGGTGCAAGGTCTGCAAGGCGTCCTTCCTTAAGCTGCCTGTCGCCTATGCCGATGCCTATCAGCGGTACCACATTGGTGGTGTGGGCCGTATACGGGCCGCCGGTTTCGTAATCGATCATCTGCTCGGCATTTCCATGATCCGCGGTTATAAGGAGGATACCGTCCTGTGCCCTGACAGCATCGACTATCCTGCCGACGCATTTGTCTATGGCTTCCACTGCCGCCTTTGCAGCCTCAAATACCCCGGTATGGCCTACCATGTCGCAGTTTGCGAAGTTCAGTATGATCACGTCATACTGCCTTGAGTCGATCCTCTTCAGTACTTCTTCCGTAACCTCGTATGCGCTCATCTCAGGCTTCATATCATACGTGGGCACCTTCGGCGACGGTATCAGGCACCTGTCCTCGCCCTCGTACATCGTTTCGGTCCCGCCGTTGAAAAAGAACGTGACATGGGCATATTTCTCGGTTTCGGCGATCCTGAGCTGCCTGAGCCCTTTCCTGCTTATATATTCGCCGAATGTGTTGGTCAGCGACTCCGGCTTGAAAGCCACTGTTACGTTCGGCATGGTTTTGTCATACTGGGTCATGCAGACATAGTGGACCGGGAAGAACCCTTTTGCCCTTTCAAAGCCTTTGAATTCAGGGTCCACAAATGCCCTGGTTATTTCTCTTGCCCTGTCGGGCCTGAAATTGAAGAATATTATCGAGTCATTCTGGCCTATGGTGGCAGTAGGTTTGCCGTCTGTCAGGATGACCGTGGGCTTGACGAATTCGTCGAACTCCTCGCGTCCATATGATGCCGCAACAGCCTCCGCTGCCGACTCAGCTGTCAGACCCTGGCCAAGCACCATCGCGTCATATGCCAGCTTGACCCTTTCCCAGCGGTTGTCCCTGTCCATGGCATAATACCTGCCCATCACGCTGGCTATCTTTCCTACGCCGATCTCCTTAAGTTTGGCTTCGAGTTCCGCAACATAATCCTTAGCGCTGTCCGGCGGCACGTCCCTGCCGTCGAAGAAGCAGTGTACGAATACGTCCTTCAGTCCGAACTTTTTAGCCATCTCGGCCAGCGCATACAGGTGGGTGTTGTGGCTGTGTACGCCTCCGTCGGACACCAGCCCGTACAGGTGCAGCTTCGTGCCGTTCTTCCTGCAGTTCTCCATGGCGTCGACGAGTTCTTTCTTTTCAAAGAAATCGCCGTCCTCGATGGACTTGGTGATCCTCGTCAGTTCCTGGTAGACTATCCTGCCGGCGCCGATATTCGTATGGCCGACCTCCGAATTCCCCATCTGTCCCTTTGGAAGGCCTACATCCAAACCGCTCGTATGTACGATGGTGTTCGGATATTCCTTCATATAACGATCCAGGTTAGGCTTGTATGCTGCCGCTATTGCGTTGCCTTCTTTCCGCTCGTTGATCCCGAATCCGTCCAGTATGATCAATGTTACCAGTTTCTTTTTCATATATGATCCACTCCTTGTGTTACGGCTTATATAAAATCTCAAAAAGGCTGTCCTTTCAGACAGCCTTTTGATCGTCCATTGCCAGGTACGCTCCTGTAAAGCCGTTTACCGGATCACTGCCCGGAAGAATACCTGTCCTTGTCCATTATGACTTGACTATCTTTTCGAAGTCGTCAAGTTTGAGGCTTGCGCCGCCAACAAGGCCGCCGTCGATGTCCGACATGCTGAAGAGGCCTTCCGCATTGGCGGCAGTGACGCTTCCGCCATACTGGATGCGGACTTGTTCAGCAGTCTCTTCTCCGTAGAGGCTCTTTATGGTGTTCCTGATGATTATGCAAACCTCATTTGCCTGCTCATTCGTCGCCGTCTTCCCGGTACCGATTGCCCAGATGGGCTCGTAAGCTATTATAACGTCTTTGACCTGTTCTGCCGTGAGCCCGAGGAGAGCGATCTTGACCTGGTAGCTTACAAGCTCGGCCGTGACTCCCTGCTCCCTCTGTGTCAGCGACTCACCGACACAAACGATGGGTTTGAGTCCATATTTAAGCGCCGCATGGACCTTCTTGTTGACTGTCTCGTCGGTTTCCGCGAAATACTGTCTCCTCTCGGAATGGCCTATGATAACATATTCCACGCCAAGATCCCTGAGCATCAGGCCCGAAACCTCACCGGTAAATGCTCCTTTTTCCTCCCAGTGCATGTTCTGAGCAGCGACCTTTATATTCGATCCTGCAGCGGCTTTAACAACATCCGGCAGACATACGAATGGCGCGCCGACAACTACGTCTGCCTGAACGCCTGCTACTCTCGGTATCAGAGCTTTAACAAACTCTGCTGCCTCTTTCGCAGTTTTATTCATTTTCCAGTTGCCGGCTATCACTTTTTTTCGCGGGTTTTTATCCATCAGGACTGCAATTCCGGGAAGTACTTTGCCTTCTAGGAATTCCAGCGATGCTCCGCCGCCTGTTGAAATATGGGTGATCTTATCGGCAAAGCCAAGCTGTTCGATTGCAGCCGCAGAATCGCCGCCGCCTACGATCGAAACGGCTCCGGATTCAGCAACAGCCCTTGCTATCTCCCTGGTGCCGTTGGCGAAAGCTTCAAATTCGAACACGCCCATGGGGCCGTTCCATACGATGGTCTTTGCCTTCCTGATCTCTTTCGAGTAGTATTCGATGGTCTGCGAGCCTATGTCCATGCCCATCCAGCCGTCAGGCATATCGTCGGAAGGTACGTACTTGTACTCGGTGTCCGGCTTGAATTCCTTACCGACTATGCTGCCTATCGGGAGCAACAGCTTGACTCCCTTTTTCTCGGCTTTTTCCATCAGGCTCTTCGCCAGTTCTATCTTATCGTCCTCGCATATTGAATTGCCTATTTTGTAACCCTTTGCCTTGAGGAACGTGTAAGCCATTCCGCCGCCTATGATCAGCGTATCAACTTTATCGATCAGGTTTTCGATGACGTTGATCTTGTCGGAAACCTTAGCACCGCCGAGTATTGCTACGAAAGGCCTTTCAGGATTCGAGAGGGCTTTGCCCATTATCTCGATTTCCTTCTGGATCAGGTATCCGCATACGGCCGGGAGATAATCGGCCAGGCCCGCCGTTGAAGCATGCGCCCTGTGTGCGGTACCGAAAGCATCGTTAACATAGATCTCTGCAAGCGATGCAAGTTCCTTTGCAAATGCCGGGTCATTCTTTTCCTCTTCCTTGTGGAACCTGACGTTTTCCAGCATCAGAACTTCGCCTTCCCTGAGCGCAGCTGCCTTTTCCTTTGCATCAGGTCCGATAACGTCTTTCGCCATGATGACCGGCTGTCCCAGCAATTCGCTGAGCCTTGCGGCTGTCGGCTTCATGCTGTATTTCTCTTCAGGCCCGTTCTTCGGCCTGCCGAGGTGTGAAACCAGTATGGTCTTTGCTTTGTTATCAATAAGATACTTAATAGTCGGAAGTGCTGCCCTTATCCTCTTGTCGTCGGTGATGTTGCGGTTTTCGTCCAGCGGGACATTGAAATCGACCCTGACGATGACCTTTTTGCCTCTGACGTCTATGTCTTCGATCGTCTTCTTGTTGTACAATGCCATACAATCCACCCTTTCGAACTTCGATTCGCGGCTGTTTCTCCGCACCCGTCATAATCAAAAGGCCCGCCCTTTGACCACTCACTTAAGGTAAGGGCAAGAGCGGGCCCTGATCAGTCCTTAACGATCAAGCATTATTGTGCATCGACTTTCGCCATGTGCATGATGAGATCGAGGACCTTGTTCGAATAGCCCCACTCATTGTCATACCATGAAACGAGCTTTACGAAATGGTCATTGAGGGAGATACCTGCTTTAGCGTCGAAAATGGATGTGCGGGGATCTCCGATGAAGTCTGATGAAACGACGTCGTCTTCGGTATATCCGAGGATACCCTTGAGTTCACCCTCGGAAGCCTTTTTGATTGCTTCCTTGATCTCATCGTATGTTGCGGGCTTCTCAAGACGGCATGTGAGATCGACGACTGATACGTCGATTGTCGGAACCCTGAACGACATGCCTGTCAGTTTGCCCTTCAGTTCAGGAATGACCTTTCCGACTGCCTTTGCAGCGCCGGTCGAAGAAGGAATTATGTTGTGTGCAGCTGCACGTCCGCCTCTCCAGTCTTTCTTGGACGGTCCGTCGACTGTCTTCTGGGTTGCAGTGATAGAGTGAACTGTCGTCATGAGGCCTTCAACGATACCGAAGTTGTCATGGATGACCTTTGCAAGAGGCGCCAGACAGTTCGTGGTGCAGGATGCGTTGGATACTACCTTCATATCCTTCGTGTACTTGTTGTTGTTTACGCCCATGACGAACATCGGGGTGTCGTCCTTTGCCGGCGCGGTGATGACGACTTTCTTTGCGCCGCCCTTGAAGTGAGCCGATGCCTTTTCAGTTGTCAGGAACACGCCTGTCGACTCAACTATGTATTCAGCACCGCATTCGCTCCAGGGGATCTCATCGGGATTCATGGACGCATAGACAGAGATCTTCTTGCCGTTTACGACCAGCTTGCCGTCCTCGGTATGGACCTCGCCCTTGAAATGGCCATGGACCGTATCATACTTGAGCATATATACCATATAATCGAGATCGATGAACGGGTCATTTATCCCTCTTACCTCAACTTCTGGATTGTCGACCGCAGCTCTGAATACGAGACGTCCGATTCTTCCGAAACCGTTGATACCTATTTTTATTGCCATTTCCTCTTACCTCCTATATAAATTATGGTTATTACTTTCCAAAATCAAAACTATTTTATATTATTTGATATAGTTTTTCAATACCTTGAGCCAAAAATAATTAAATTTTTAACAAAGTCGAATCGCTATATTTTCAATGGCTCCGCAGGCTGCCTGCAATCAACAATATGTTCTCCTGTATCGTACGAAAGTATACGCTCGAAGTATACGCCCGCAGAATGGCCGCGGGTCCGGTGCCAAACTTCCGCCCGTTACTGCAGCCAGGCTGACGTCGTTCATACAGGATACACGTTGAACTTTTCGACAAGCGTCACGGGGTGATATGAAAGCTTGGCTTTCCTCATCCCTTCAAGGCCCAGATCCTGTTCCCTGTTTATATATGCAGTACCGCTCCACTCACGCTGCACAAACTGCTGGTTTATAACAGTGTAAAGGCCGTTTATCGAGCTTCTGGCCTTTTCTATGTGGATCACGGCAGTATCTTCATTGAGCATCTCACCCACCGTGAACGCTGCGAACTCACCGTCTACTTTGATCAGCGCGCCTTTACAGCCAAGAGTTTTGAAATGCCTCAGGATCTCGAGGTTTGCATAACGTTCGCAGTAATCGCCCTCCTGGCAGCTGCAGTCCTTATTCCTGCACCATTCCTCCATGATCCTGGTACATTCGTCCAGCAGCCCGCACTCAAGAGGCACATATTCAAAAGTATGCTCCTTCATGAACCTGTTGATATGATTGCGCTTGCCGTCGTATTTCTTCCCCTTCAGCTCGGCCAGATCCCTGGTATTATACAGGTAATCGCTGTTGTCCCTGTCATATACGATGGAAGCTTCATCGGCCACCTTGTCCCTGAAATATGCCAGTTCGTCCCGGGTGATCCTGCCGAAGCAAAGTTTCCAATCCCTTTCTGCAAAATAGCTCCTGATTGCGTTATATGCTTCTTCGAAATTCCTTTCGTCGACATCTCCAATGGGCATCATCGCAAAGGGCTGTTTTTTGGCCGGAGCCGCTATGACACACAGAAGGTCTGATACGACCGCGTACCTGAACCTGTAGTAATATCTCCACGCAAAAAAGTTGGTAAACGTCAGTTCGGATATCTTAGGCTTATGTTTCTTTATATATTGGTCGAACAGATGCTTGCTGTTCAGCGTTATTTCCGAAAACTCCATATTTAAATGCACTCCAGTCATTGTTCCCGGTCATTGTATAAAGTCAATATACCAACATTCGCCGTTTACGAAACACTGCGTATTATGGAAACCACAAATTCGGCGGCTTTTACCATGTCATTTATCGATATGCATTCCTCAGTGCTGTGCACCTTCTGCATCCCTGAACTGACAGCCACAGATTCGATACCTTTCTCATTGAAAATGTTCGTATCGCTTCCGCCGCCCGTTTCCTCAGCGATCAAACTTATACCGGCATTTTCAGCCGCCCTTTCCAGGATACCCATGATCGGGGCATTTTCAGTTATATTGAAGGATGCGTACATCCTCTCCGCCCTGAAGTCGACCTTACCTCCGAATTCGGAGGCTGCCTGCTCAAACCGTTCCCTCATGTGCCGTGTCTGCTCATCGAGCTTCCTGTCGTCGCGGCTCCTGGCCTCTGCCTTCAACTCAACTCTGTCACAGACTATGTTGGTTTCACGGCCGCCATTTATCACACCTACATTGGCAGTGGTCTCATAATCGATTCTGCCGAGTTTCATCCCTGAAATGGCGGATGCAGCGATCCGGATAGCATCTACTCCCTTTTCAGGAGCGACCCCTGCATGAGATGCTTTCCCTTCCACCGTTACCAGTATTTTGTCCTGTGACGGCGCCTTAACTGACACAGTACCTATCGGCCCGTCGGCGTCCATTACGAAACCGTATTTTGCATATATCCTGCTGTAGTCCAGGTACTTCGCCCCGTATAGTCCGCCTTCCTCGGAAATCGTGAAAACTACCTGTATATCGCCATGTTCGATTTCTTTTTCCTTTATGACCCTGAGGGCTTCCAATATGCTTACTATACCGGACACATCATCACCGCCGAGGATCGTGGTCCCGTCCGTCCTTATCATATCGCCGTCTACGACTGCTTTTTTGCCGATGCCGGGTTCAACGGTATCCATGTGTGCTGTGAACATTATTGCCGGAACATTTTTTGTCCCCTTTACAGTGCAGATGATGTTCCCGGCTTCACCGCCGATCTTTTTGCCCGCGTCATCCTCAAAAACTTCATATCCCATCCCTTCCAGTTTTGCCTTCAGAGCGTCGGCCATCTTCCGCTCCTTTTTCGTAAGGCTGTCTATTGCTGTCAGTTCCAAAAACTCTTTGACCAGTCTCTCCCTGTTTACCAATCGGATCACTCCATTTCATTTCCTTGATTTATACCGCCTTTGAGATTTCGGTCTGATATCCTGTCATATTTTGTTCGATTTTTCATTGCCAGGCTGTTCCGTCAGGATGGAGGACTCCATTTTTCCCTTCATTTGAAAGCCTTCGAAACCATGCTGCCTCAGGACCTCATAAAGCACTATGGCAACCGAGTTCGACAGGTTAAGAGACCGAATGCCCGGTCTCATCGGGATCCTTATGCAATAATCCCTGTTGGATTCAAGCAGACTCTCGGGCAGGCCTGCCGTCTCTTTCCCGAACACGAGGAAGCAGTCTTCCGGGTATTCGACCTCGGTATATGCCCTTGGGGCTTTGGTCGATGTGTAGTAAAAGACATGATCGGAATATTTCTGTCTTAATTCCCCGAAGCTTTCGCTCACGCTGACCAGCACCTTGTCCCAGTAGTCAAGGCCGGCCCTCTTCAGATAACGGTCTTCTATGGAAAAGCCCAGCGGTTTCACCAGGTGGAGCCCTGCTCCCGTAGCCGCGCATGTCCTGGCGATATTGCCGGTATTCTGAGGTATTTCAGGTTCAACAAGCACTATATTTACAGGCAATCCAAACATCCCAGCTTTCACTTTAGTAGTCGGTCAAACCGGGCTTTGAGCCAGCCAATTATGCCGTAGGCCCGGTCATTATATAAATAATACCACAAATACGACAGAATTAATTAACAATTTCAGATTTATGTTACTACGGACCCGTTCTCTTAAAAAACCTTTTGCTCATTTGTCTGGTTTATTGCGGAACAAAATATGATAAATTATACAAATACATTAACTAAAACAAATAATGGGGGTTTTATTATGAAATTAAAAAAAATCGCTTTATTCTTGTCGCTGATAATGATAATGCCGTTACTTGCAGGTTGTATGCACTACATGGTCAGTATTGAGCTGAACAGTGACAGCTCAGGTAAGATAACGTACTGGGAAGCAAGCAATACGGATATGCTTGGGCCTTATGAAGATGATGTTGAATCTTCTGCAGATAAACTGGGAAATGCGGATCCAACAGGTGTCCAAATCACAACCGAGCCTCTGAAATATACAGAGGACGGCAGTAATTATGAAGGTAAAAAAACAATAATAAGTTTTGATGACGCAGATAAATTCTTCAATTCTTATTTTTCAGACGAAAACAGCGAGATAGAAGGAAAACTTGCAGATCTGCCCGATGGCAAAAAGAGATTGGAAATTTATGCGGATATGCCGGAGGATGGAGAAAATAAGGAAGGAAACGGGCCGCAGTAATGTATTCAAGATTGTTGAAACTTGAAGATGAAATAGCAAAGTTTGAAAAGGAAAATCCCGATTATAAAACAGGTTTCACAGATGTTCCGAATCGGGCAAAACCGGCTGTAAATTACTTACATTACAGGAAATTAGTCAATGGAGTCAGCCATGACAAATATGGTTCCGGCAATCTGATGACTGAGGCCCAGTATGCGACGCTGGTATTGAGGGCCTTGGGTTATGACGATTCAGAAGGTGATTTTGTCTGGAATAAAGCAAATGAAAAGTTGAAGGAAATTGGTTTATATAACGGCGACACAGCCGATCCGGATACAATGCTGAGCGGTTCTTTCACGAGAAGGGGCATGGCCTATATATCTTTCAATGCGTTGTTTTTCCCGAATAAAACAACAGGAGAGGTCCTCATAGATAAATTCCTGGAATAATAATATCCGGTAAAACACCTTGTAAAAGCAAGGCGTTTTTTTTATATTTTAGAAGAAATTCCACTGTATCCATAATTCTTGACATGATTTTTACATGCTGATATAATTCAACCAACTAACAACAGGACAGAAGTATCTCCTCTGGACCTGATGCGGTACAGCGCATCGATTCGAAAAGAGAACAATGCCCGTCATTGAAACACAGTTCACAGAAATGTATCTGTGTTTTTATATGATATTTTTTAAGTTAATATTTGATTAACACTGTGAGGAGGTCAATTATGAGCAACACATCCTACAATCCCTATCTGACAGCTCAGGCCCAGTTCGACAAGGTCGCGGAACAGCTCGGACTGGACGAAGCGACAAAGGAACTCCTCCGTCAGCCGATGCGTGAATACCACTTCACCATCCCTGTACGCATGGATGACGGCAGCGTAAAAATATTCAAGGGGTTCCGTATTCAGCACAACGATGCCAGAGGCCCTGCCAAAGGCGGTATCAGGTTCCATCCCAATGAGACCGTTGATACGATCCGCGCCCTCTCCATGTGGATGACATGGAAATGCGCGGTTGCAGATATCCCGCTTGGCGGCGGCAAAGGCGGAATAATTTGCGATCCCAGGACCATGTCGGAACGTGAACAGGAACAACTGTGCCGCGGCTATGTACGCCAACTGGCGCGCAATATGGGCCCCAACCTGGACGTGCCTGCTCCTGACGTCATGACGAATGCCAGGCACATGCTCTGGATGCTGGACGAATATGAAGCAATCAACGGCGGCAGGTACCCCGGAACCATCACGGGCAAACCCGTAGGCATGGGAGGATCCCTCGGAAGGACTGAAGCCACAGGCTTCGGCGTTATCTATGTCCTCCGCGAGGCGCTTAAAAAACTGAATATGAAGCCTGAAAGCACAACGGCCAGCATCCAGGGATTCGGCAACGTCGCCCAGTATGCAGCTAAAATGTACAGCCAGCTTGGCGGTAAGATAGTCGCCATCTCCTGCTGGGACAACACGGATAAGAAAGCATACACTTACCGCAAGGCAGACGGTATCAACTGTGACGAGCTCGTTTCCATCACCGATTCATTCGGATCCATAAACAAGGAAAAGGCAAAGCAACTTGGCTATGAGATCCTGGATGGCGGAGCATGGATCGGGCAGGACGTTGATATCATCATCCCGGCAGCCCTGGAGAACCAGATCACAGCCGAGAATGTGAACAGGATAAGCAGGCAGGTTAAGATAATAGTCGAGGCTGCCAACGGGCCGACGACCACCGAAGCAGACAAGGTCATCAACGACCGCGGCATATTCCTTGTACCTGATTTCCTGGCAAATGCCGGAGGAGTCACCTGCAGTTATTTCGAACAGGTACAGTGCAACATGAATTACTTCTGGGACAAGGACGAAGTCCTGACAAAGCTCGACAGGGTCATGACTTCAGCTTTCCATGCAGTATACGACCTGTCCGTAAGCAGGAAACTCAACATGCGCGACGCAGCTTATGTCATCGCTATAGAGCGTGTGGCCAAAGCAGTGAAAAGCCGCGGCTGGACCTGACATAAATTTCCTTTCGTCATGTGCATCATAAATACACGCTCCTGTACAAAAAATAAGCACAGTCTGACTGATCAATTTTAAGGAGTGATGCACATGATCGACAAAAGGAAAACAGCCGGCATCATTCTTGCCGGAGCCCTGGTTTTCACGGGTACCGTCTCCCTTGCCGCCAATGAGCCGACGCGAGCACCTTCCGGCAATGCGGAGAATGTGCAGGTGCCGGCATCCCCGGTGACCCGGGAACAGGTAAAGGAACGCATCAATAATGCTCTTGACAAACTGGTCGGTGACAAAGTCATCACACAGGAGCAGAAAGACGCGGTGCTGAAGGCAATGGAAGCAAGGCGGCCGTGCAAAGTCAAAGAAAGAGACGGGAAACCGGGAGATAAAGGCGGAAAACCAGGGGACAAGCGCTTAAGATGCAGCAAGCACGGAGTGCTTCAGGACCTGGTAAAGGACGGGACCATTACGCAGGAGCAGGCTGACGCAATCAGGGAAGCGATCAGGTCTGTATACAAAAGCATAAAAAAACCGGAGTGATTCCGGTGAAAAAGATCCGGGCCCTCAAACGGGTCCGGATCTTTTTGGTATAGTTATCAATGCTGCGTTCAAATTCTATAAATGATATAGACCATCATACAGTTGATAATATCATCACAGCCATATCCTGTAGTTGCCGCTGAGAGCCAGCATGGCGAAGAAATACAGGCAGTTGTCGTAATAGCGCCTGACTCCCGTGCGGACAGGAGTATTCCACAGCAGTTCGACGCATTTCCGCCTGTTCTCCGTGTCGTTCGCAGCCAGCGAAGCCATCGCGTTGGTCGCTAACAGCCCGACAGGATGCAATGCTTTCTCCGGGAGCGGCGTACCGTCGATGGCATACATGCGGTAATCGGCATTCGCACCCATCGGGGCAAAAAATGCCTGTATCCTGTCGGCCTCTGTACGCTGCCATTCATCCTTTCCGAACCATTCGTAATCAAGCCCTATATTGGCAGCTACACGGTAAGAATCGCTGTAAAAGTGGTGGTGGCCATATCCCCATGGAGCTTTACGGGGCCTTCCGTCAAACTCCGAATACTCGGGCGCAAGCCCTGTCACAGGATGGCATGCGGTTTTGAGGAAGCGTCTGCTGGCTTCGGCAGCCTCTTTCCAGAAATCGCTGTCCTCCGGATTTCCCATTATGGAAAACAACTCATAGAAATGCGGCAGGTGATACGACGGATCTGTATAGGGGCTTTCGGGAATGAACTTGATCAGTTTAAGGTTCGGTTCCCACATCGGGTCACCGACGCCGTCTTCTCCCTTGTGGACGACTTCCCTCAATATGTTCCTGGCCTGCCTGCTGTAATCGAACGGCTCTGGTCCGTCGCCCCAGCGCTTCGAAGCAAAAAGCAGAGCCATGGCGAAATACTCCTCGCCGTCCGGCGCTGGTCCTTCCGCCCGCCTTGTACCGTCCGAATTCAGCGACCACGCGAAATACCCTTTATATTTGCCGGAACGGTGGAGCATATATGTATATGTCCATTTCCAGATCCGGTCGAACTCTTCCTTCTTGTCCATCTGCACGCACATCATCATACCGTAGGACATGCCTTCCGTGCGCACGTCGTTATTGCCGGTATCCAGTATGTATCCCATGTCATCGCCGACGGGCCAGTAAATCCTGGTGTTCTCATCCCCGTAGAACAGCTTGTTCCATGTATCTTCAACCCTGTTCCGGATCTCTTCCTCATCATACCCGTACTCCATGAAAACATTCCTGTACTTTCCCGTGTAAAACGCACCTTTCATCCGCTCATCCTCCCATAAGCAAAAGATAACCCATATAAAAGCCTGCGCCACGATATGGGCACGATTGGAATACTGCACACTATAATTCTTCCGTAGATATATCCAGTTCTACCGTATCGTCTCCGACCAGCAGGGGAATGCAGATGGTCCTCATCCTGCTCTGAGATATATGGATATTTTCGCCTGTCAGCAGCGACGGCGGCGTTATGTCGATCTGTATGCCCCTGTTGTACAGCAGTGTCGCCGCATTTCCCATGATCATGTTTGCCAGTTCTGCGATTGCGCTTTTAGACATGTCATCCAGTTCGGTCACAGGCATGCCCATCATCATATTGGAAGCCAGCTTCAGCCCGAATTCCTTTTTTATTGAAAAATTCGCCTGTCCGCGGATCTTTCCTGTCAGACCCACCATTATTATTATGTCTTCACTTCTGTAGGGGGAGGTTTTGAGATATACCTTTCCCAGTTTTGCTTCCATCGACGCTATCTGTCTGAAAACTGTCTGACTTGCTTCAATAAATGGATTGATATACTCGACGTTCATTTAAAAACCTCACATTTAAGCATATTTTCTTTCGGATGTACTATTTAGTATTCTATACCCGAGGATAAAATCCTTCCTCTCCGGACTTTTTTCGTTCTTTTTTGACATTTAATTATACTTGTTGCAGAATATATTAAGTTACGTTAATATATAACACCAATTAAGATAACAGTAACATCCGATAAAACAAAATTTTATCAGGTTTTCGCCTTGGGTTTGACTGCAACAGCCGCAAGATATGAAAAGAAAACGGCTGCAGCGACACCGGCGGCAGTAGCCCTGATACCGCCCGTAAACGCGCCCAGCATGCCGTATTTATCGACTTCGTTGAACGCCCCCCTGGCAAGGCTATATCCAAAGCCTGTCAACGGGATAGTAGCGCCGGCGCCGCCGACTTCCACTATGCTCTGATATATCCCCAAACCGGTCAGCACCACTCCGAGCGATACAAACAGGACCAGTATCCTTGCCGCCGTCAGTTTGGTCTTGTCGATGAGCACCTGGCCTGCCGCGCAGATAAGTCCCCCTACTGCGAAAGCGTTTATATACTGCAAGATCGTTTCCCGCATCACTGATCTCCTCCTTCGGTATTTTCCACTGCAACCGCATGGGCTATGCACGGGATCGTCTCTCCCTGCTGGACGCTTGTCGGGCTGAGCAATGCCCCCGTAGGCACGAAAAGTATCCTGTTCAGTTTACCTTTTTTCAGCCTGTCATAAAGGTATCCGGCAAAAACCGTCGCAGCACAGCCGCAGCCGCTTCCTCCCGCATGCGGGTCCTGCTTCTGGTCATAGATCATAAGGCCGCAGTCGTTCAGAATACCGCCGATACGTATGCCGTTCGAAGAAAGCAGGTCGTCAAGTATGCGCTTGCCGACCACGCCCAGGTCGCCGGTCACGACCATGTCATAATAGTCATGAGGCAGGCCCGTGTCCTCGAAATGCGCATATATCGTGTCGGCGGCCGCCGGCGCCATCGCCGCGCCCATGTTGTTCTGGTCCTTTATGCCCATATCCACTATTTTTCCTGTCGTGATCCTGGTTATATACGGACCGTCCCCTTCCGCCGACAGAATAACGGCGCCCGAGCCCGTCACTGTCCACTGCGCCGTCGGCGGCCTCTGGGATCCCAATTCCAGCGGGAACCTGAACTGCTTCTCCGCAGAACAGAAATGGCTCGATGTCAGGCATGCCACGTTGGAGGCAAAACCTCCGTCAATCAGCATCGCCCCAAGCTGCATAGCCTCCCCTATAGTCGAACATGCGCCGTATATCCCGTAAAATGGCACGTTGGATTCACGTATGCCGAAATTTGCGGCGATACACTGGTTCAAAAGGTCGCCGGCAATGACAAAGTCAAGCGCATCCATCGGCATGGACGCTTTTGCGACGACCTTTGCAAGCACTTCCCTCACGAACTTGCTTTCTGCCTTCTCCCAGCTTTTTTCTCCCCAGAATTCATCATCCACCGCCTGGTCGAAATAATCTGCGAGAGGCCCTCTGCCCTCTTTCGGTCCGACAATGGACGCAGCTGCATATACCGATGGAGGGTTCTGCATCCGAAACGTCTGTTTACCGGATTTTTTCTCAAACATGCACGTTTCTCCTTTACAATATCAGGATCTTAGCAGATAATGGATTATTCCGAATATGATTGACATGGATATCCCGTATACCAGGACAGGCCCGGCTACCAGGAACATCCTTGCGCCTACTCCGAGCACATATCCTTCGCTCTTGTATTCTATGGCCGGAGACGCTATTGAATTTGCAAATCCCGTGATCGGCACTATGGACCCGGCTCCCGCGAATCTGCCAATATCATCGTACAGGTTCAGCGCCGTCAGTGAAACTCCGATCAGTATCATGACTATCGATGTGAGCGAAGACGCGGTATCCTGGTCGAGTCCCATGTTTTTGAAGGAATTGAGGAAAAACTGGCCGATTACACAAATGAAGCCGCCGACCATAAATGCCCTCAGGACGTTCCTTGCCGTTTTTGAATCAGGGGACACCTTGTCGACGTATTTCCTGTATTCGTCTTTTGTCATAACTCGCTGCACAGGCTGTCTCCTCCTTCGATCATATTGGTAACGAAAGCCCCTTAACGACGAATACCCCGTTCGAGGGGATCCTGCTGCTCCTGGCCGCGAGCGTCAGCCAGATCACCGCTGCGATCAGGATCATCAGAAGGATCGCAAAAAGCACCTTGTACCTGTTCAGAATGATAAGCATGATATACACTCCGATTTATCCGATTTTTAATTTTATTATTGGAACATTGGAGAAAAGTATGCGCGGAAATTTTGCGCCGGCCGCAATATGTGCCGGCAAGCCGTGCATTTGCATTTAATATGGCTGCGTCATCTGATGCTTATGCGGTTTCGGATGTCTTCGAGTATCTTTTTTTCGATACGCGAGACCTGGACCTGTGAAATACCAAGCATCCTTGCTATCTGGACCTGTGTCTTTTCCTTGAAGTACCTGAGTATTATGATTTGCTTTTCTCTCGGTTTCAGCGTATCCATAACTTCTCTGAGCGCTATCCTGTCGATGATATCCATCTCGTCGTCACTGCATTCGTCATTGAGCTTGTCGATAAGCAGCAGCGAAGAACTGTCCCCTTCGTTTATCGGGCTGAACAGCGACTCCGGCGAATGTCCGGCTTCGATAGCCATAACGATCTCATCCATCGGTATATCCAGGCGCTGGGCCAGTTCGCTTATGGTAGGCTCCCTTCCGAGTTCCTTGACAAGTATTTCCTTTACTATCCGGACCTTGTTGGACACTTCCTTCAGCGACCTGCTCACCTTTATGATGCCGTCATCCCTGAGGAACCTCTTTATCTCGCCTATGATCATGGGAACGGCATATGTGGAGAACCTGACGTCGTATGATGTGTCAAACTTGCTTATTGCTTTTATGAGCCCGATGCACCCTATCTGGAACAGATCTTCCGTCTCATGCCCCCTGTTCTGGAACCTGCGCACGATGCTCCACACAAGGCCTATGTTGTTCTCGACAAGCATGCTCTGGGCCAGCCTGTCTCCCCCCTTGGCCAGCAGTATGAGCTCGGTCGTATCTTTGTCCTTATATGTTTCTTTGTCGTTATATGTATCCTCAGCCATATATCTGAACTATCCCCCGCCTGATCATCATTCGTACAGGGCATTATGTCTACTATATGCATTTAATAACATTATTGCCAATAATTAACTGTTTCATGCAAAAAATAAAATTCCCAATTATCAAGCAGAGAGCACGCTTCTTCTCCAAGATGTATGAATGCCTGCTCCTTCTCCTAAAAGTACCCTCACTTCTTCTCCGAACTGAATGTCTTGAAAAGGGTGACAGTGGTCCCCTCTCCCGGTTTCGACCTGACTTTTACCCTGTCCATAAAGCTTTCCATGACGGTGAATCCCATCCCGGAACGCTCCATTTCCGGTTTTGAAGTATACAGCGGCTGCATGGCAAGTTCGATGTCCTCTATGCCCTTGCCCTTGTCCGTTATTTCTATCTCGACGCTTCTGTCATAAAGCCGGCAGACCATCGTGATGATGCCGATCTCGTTCTCATAGCCATGTATTATCGCGTTCGTAACGGCTTCAGACACCGCTGTCCGTACATCCGCCAGTTCCTCTATGGTAGGATCGAGCTGCGAAACGAAAGCGGCCGCCGCCACCCTCGCGAAAGCTTCATTGCTCGATTTGCTCAAAAATTCAAGTTTCATTTCATTAACAGGCTGCATATGATTTTCTCCCCTTCAGATTCACTTAAGCAAAGAACATACGGCAATAACGAAGAACATGGTCCGTCAGGCGCTATGAAGCGCTCTCATGGCATCATCCAGTTCATCATACACCGGCATGAGCTTCAACACTCCTGATATTTCGAGTATCTTCCTGATCCTGCTGTTCCTGCAGATGATCGCCGCCTTTCCCCCGAGCTTGCTTATGTTCGCATACCTGCCCACCAGGACGCCGATGCCGGAACTGTCCATGAAACTGAGACCCGTGAGATCGAATATCACATCTCTCGTCGTAGCCTTGAACAATTCCCTTTCGATTTTATTTCGGGCATATTCGGCAAAGTGGTGGTCAAGTTCGCCGGAAAATGCTGCGATCAGGGTGGACCCCCTGTTAGAAAACCTTATTTCCAATACTATCCCTCCGAAAATTCCTTTGCGTTACTGTATTATTCTTTAAACGCCAGGAATTTCCTTCATAGAAAAATGGAAATTTTTGTTATGGGGCTAAGATTTTTATTTCAAATAACGACAAACTTCAGCTATTCATCTTCGCCGGCCTCATCTCCCTTATGCTCAGGCGGTCCTCCCCTGTGTTTTTCCGCTATCCTGTCGAGTTTCCTCAGCCTGTGGTTCACACCGGACTTGCCAAGCGGAGGGTTCAGCATCTGTCCCAGTTCCGTCAGGCTGAGGTCCTTGTGTTCCAGCCTGAGTTCCGCGATTTCACGCAAGCCTGGCGGCAGCTTGTCCAGGCCGATATTTTCAACGATATAGAGGATGTTTTCCACCTGCCTGACTGAAGCGTTCACAGTCTTTCCAAGGTTGGCCGTCTCACAGTTCACTATCCTGTTCACATTGTTGCGCATGCCCTTGAGGATGCGCACATTCTCCAGTTCCATCAACGCCTTGTGGGCTCCGATCACGTTCAGGAAATCCACTATGTTTTCCCCTTCCTTGAGGTACGTCACATAGCTTCCCTTTCGTATGATCGTCCTTCCGTTCAGCCCGTAAAAGCCCATCAGGCGTCTGAGTTCATCGGCCTGTTCGGCGGTCCTGGACGTAAGCTCCAGGTGATAAGTCTTTTCCGGGTCGCTTATGGAACCTCCGGCAAGGAATGCACCGCGCAGGAACGATTTGACGCAGCATGCCTGCTGACCGATTTCCCGGGCAAGCATCAGTTCACACCGGTCGCCGTACGTCACAGCAGCCATGCCGGTCTTTTCCAGCAGTACGTCGGAACCGGACACCGATGTTATGAACAGCATATATGTTACATGTTTCTTAAGCTTCCTGCTTTTGCGGATCGTCACTTCAGGAACGATACCGCAGTATTTCCTTATGCTGCTGTATATCCAGCGGGCAAATGCCGCATTTTCCGTGGTTATCCTTATATTGAAGCCGTCTCCCGGCGCCGGCGCTGCTGCGCCGTTGAGCCATATCACCGCGGCAAGCTCCGACAGCACGCAGCACTCGTCCATGTTTTCCAGCCTGCACAGTTCGCCTTTGACCGACGACGAAAATGACAATTGAATCACCTCTGTTTCATCTTATCCGTTAGCACGGTCCATGTTGATGTCGGCTGAGTCAATACTAATGCTTATACTTGTATCCGCCCACATCTTTTCCGGCGTTCCTGCCTGCGCGTCAGCGCTCCTGCCCGTGTCCGCCGCGTTTCAGCACATAACCGGCATACGCACGGAGCACTTCCGCCACACTCCAGGCCTGCGCGAAACAGCCTCTCGGCATATGCGGCTCATCACCGTCGAATATCTCGGAGATGCTCCCAATGCAGGCATGGCGCATGTGATCGATGAAGGGCGCGATGAATTTCGCAGGCATATCGGCATAAACCGGGTCTCTGCCGAATGTCCTCGCAAACGCCGTGATGAAATGGCCGATCAGCCACGGCCACACGGTACCCTGGTGATATGCCGAGTCCCTCTGGTACATACCGCCCAGGTAACGTCCCCTGTAATCTTCCGAGTCCCTCGAAAGAGTCCTGAGACCGTATGCGGTATATAGCTCCTTCCAGACCTTCGCCACCACCTGCCGTGCCATTTCTCCGTCAATTACGGGATAGGACAGGCTCACGGCCAGGATCTGGTTGGGCCTTACACTCTTGTCCATGGTGCCGCCGACAACATCGTACAGGTATTTGCCTTCTTCATACCAGAATACCCTGGCAAAGCTTTCCTTCACACAGTCTGCGATCCGTCCGTATCTGCCGGCGTCATATCCAAGCAACCCGGATATATTCTCCATTACTCTCAGCGCATTGTACCACAGCGCGTTTATCTCCACAGCTTTTCCATGTCTTGGCGTGAACACCGTATCGCCCGCTTTTGCGTCCATCCACGTCAGTTGGGTATCCTCGCTTCCGGCAGCTATGAGCATGTCTTCGTCCATGTGTATGCCATAGAGCGTTCCGTCGATATAACTGTCGATTATCTGCAGCATCGAATCATATAATATATCCTTCACCAGGGCAGTGTCGCCTGTTTTCTCCACATATTTGCAAATCGCCTCAAAATACCACAGGGCGGCGTCAACCGTATTGTAGACGGGCTCGCCTCCCCTGTCGGGGAACATGTTCGGTACAAGGCCGTGCCTTACATACCTGCTGAATGCTGCAAGGATATCGGCTGCATCTTCGTACCTGCCCGTTGGCAATGTCAGCCCCGGCAGAGAGATCATCGTGTCCCTTCCCCAGTCGGTGAACCATGGATATCCGGCGATTATGGTCTTTGAGTTGGTTGAACGCCTGTGTACGATAAAGTGGTCCGCGCTTCTGACCAGTGCCCGGTGGAAATCGTCGCTGCAGCCTGCGGTGAGGGACCCTATCCTTTTTATCTCGGCCTCGACGGCAGACTTCCCATACTGCGGATCCATGTATCCGCCTGCATTCCAGGCACGGCTTGCAAGAACGTCGGGCCCGTCCTGGCAAACGGTGCAGATGAAGTAAAAACATGTGTCGCTGCCCGCTTTTGCTGTTATCCTGAAAACACCGGGTATATAGTGGTCTTCGAAGGCATTTAGCCCCCTTTCACTCTCCACCGGGTAATACATGCCCTCGAACCAGCAGTCATCCAGGGCTTCGTAGCTGCTGCCGGCACATCCGACCAGTATCCTGAGGTCCAGGTCATAAGGCCGGATGACCGTGTGGTCATTCCCGTACGTCTGGTTGAACTTCATGTGATGTTTTGAGGAATCGCCGTGATAATCCCTGAAATTTACGAGCGGTGCAACTTTGATCTCTGCATCGTCGTTTCCGGTTATGATCCGGTAGCAGACTACCGCAGTATTTTCACCATAGACAAGCGAGACTATTTTCTCGATGAGAACGTCCGCGATAGCATATGTGAAGACAGGCAGCGGATCAAGTTCGAAGCTTGCCTGGAAAAGGTATCCCGTATTGATATAATTCCCGGTGGAAAAAGACGAAAGGCTGAATTCCCGGCCATTGACGGCTGCTGTCTCATGCAGTTGGGACAGGACCAGGCGCCTTTCAACAGGAGGTTCGAGTGATGCGACCAACAGTCCGTGATATCTGCGGCTGCTGGCTCCGATGACCGTCGAAGAGGAAAACCCGCCTATGCCGTTCGTAAGGAGCCATTCCCGCTCGATGCCCCTGTCAAAGCTGCTCCATTCCGATTTGCCGAACCTCATCCGCCCGCCCCCTCCTCTCGTTTCAGTCCGCCATAAGCAATATCAGCATGCCGGAATCAGTTCATCGTCTTTTAATGGCCATGTCTTCAATGGCGGCCTTGATCACGGCTTCCGCAAGCTTGTGCGGATCATGCCTTACAAGGTTGTTCCTGAGCGACGCATAATCGCCTTCTATGATCCTTATGCCTGCGTTCTCCACCGTCTCCCGGTCGATGACCACCTGGTCGGCACCGTCGTTCTGATATTTTTCCCTGATGTCATCAGGAATAACCGAGTTATTGACGATGCACAGGTCGATGATGCCCTTGCATGAATGGTCCTCCAGGGCCCTGATATGGTCGGAAACACTGTAATCTTCCGTTTCCGACGGCTGGGTCATCACATTGCATACGTATATTTTAAGCGCGTTGCTTCTTTGTATTGCCTGACAGATCCCCCTGACCAGCAGGTTAGGAAGGATGCTCGTATAAAGGCTGCCCGGTCCGAGCACTATAACATCTGCCTGGTCTAACGCATCGATTACGTCTTCAAGCGGCTCGGCGTCCGCAGGCTCCATGTACACCCTTTTTATCCTGCATTTGTTGAAATTCCTGTGCTGCCCTATGCGTGATTCGCCGCAGACTATGCTGCCGTCCTCCAGTTCGGCGCAAAGCGTCACATTTTCCAGCGTGACAGGAAGGACCCTGCCTGTAACCGCAAGGACGTCGCTCATCCTTTTGACCGCTTCCACGAAGCTGGAAGATATGCCGTCCATGGCTGCAAGGAACAGGTTCCCGAAACTCTGTCCTTTCAGGTTTCCTTCCTTGAACCTGTACTGCAGGAGCTGTTCCATCAGCGGTTCCGTATCCGCAAGCGCCAGTATACAGTTTCGTATGTCACCCGGAGGCAGCATGCCCAATTCCTGCCTGAGCACGCCCGAACCGCCTCCGTCATCGGCTACGGTGACGACAGCGGTGATATTCGATGTGAATGCCTTTAATCCGCGCAGCATCGTCGAAAGGCCTGTGCCTCCCCCGATCGCGACGACCTTGGGGCCTTTCATGAGCTGTTCCTGCCGGGGATCATTTCTTCCGTCTCCCCGCAAACCATCACCCTGACGGGCTCTTTTTCCGAATATGCTTCCGGTGGTTTCCCCGAGCATCATCTGCCACCACTCCTGCCATCCTTATCGATATCCCTGTGTTCTATGACTACCCTGTGTTTTTTCTCTGTCAGGGTTTTCATAAGTTCATCGGCAATGACTACCGAGCGGTGACGTCCGCCGGTACAGCCTATACCGATCACCAGTTGGGACTTGCCTTCCTTTACGTAGTTGGGTATCAGGAAATCCAGCAATGCGTTCAGCTTTTCGTTGAATTCTCTGGTCTCGGGCATCCCAAGCACGTAATTCCGGACATCTTCATGTTTCCCGGTGTGTTTTTTCATGGATTCTATATAATACGGATTAGGAATGAACCTGACATCAAACACCAGGTCGCATTCTATCGGTATGCCATATTTGAACCCGAAAGAAATTATATTTATGATCAGGCCGCCGAATTCCTCGCTGTTGACTATGATGCCTGTGATGGCTTCCTTCAGCTGCTTCGGCGTCAGGTTGGAGGTGTCTATGACATAATTCGCATGGTCCTTTATTTTTTCAAGGACCCGCCTCTCTTCCGCGATCGCCTTTTTCAGGCTTCCTTCATGATCAAGCGGATGTGAACGCCTGGATTCTTTATAACGCTTTATGACAACGTTGTCTGAAGCTTCCATGAAAAGGATCTCGTAGGTATGGCCGTCTTTTTTCAGAGCGTCGAGCGCAGGGAACAGGTCGTTGAGAAGCTCCCCGCCGCGAATGTCGATGACCAGCGCTATCTTGTCCATCTTCCTGTAGCTCTGCGAACATATCTCGGCTATCTTGGGTATCAGCAGCGGCGGGAGGTTGTCTATGCAGTAGAATCCCGCGTCTTCGAGATAATTGGCCACAAGGCTCTTTCCTGCCCCCGATATCCCGGTTATTACGATAAATCTCATACTTGATCTCTCCGTTTCTTACCGCCGGTTTTTGCTTTTGCTCTCAGTCCTCGCCGATTATCTTTACTTCCGTCTCGAGAACTACTCCGAACTTCTTATATACGGAATCCCTGATATATTCTATCAGAGATATGACATCTCGTGCCGTCGCGTTTCCGGTATTGACGATAAAGCCGCAGTGCAGCGCCGATACTTCCGCCCCGCCTATCCTGTACCCTCTGAGGCCGCAGTCCTGGACAAGCTTCCCGGCATAATAGCCTTCCGGCCTTTTGAAAATGCTTCCCGCGCTGGGCATATCCAGCGGCTGTTTCTCGTGCCTCCTGGCATTGAAGTAATCCATTTTTCCCTTTATTTCTTTTTTATCGCCCTTTTCCAGCCTGATGACAGTCCGCAGCGCCGTTCCGCCGTCAGCCTGGATGATGCTCGAGCGTCTCCCGAACCGGTGCTGCTCGTTGTCAAGCCAGCAGATAGTTCCATCCGGCCGGAGGTACTCGGTACGGCTGATCACTATCGACATCTCTCCGTCATATGCCCCTGCATTCATGGTGACAGCCCCTCCAAGGGTCCCCGGGATGCCTTCGGCGAATTCCAGCCCGGAAAGCCCGTGTTCCAGCGCTATCCGGGACAGCCTGGATATGAGTATGCCTGCCTCAGCGGTTATTACTTCACCGGTTACCTCATATCCGCTGACATTGTCGGCCAACTGGATAACTACTGCCCGGATGCCTCCGTCCCTCACTATTAGATTTGTGCCGTTCCCGATGATTACTGCCGGTATGCCGTTATCCCTGCAGGTGTTAATTATCTTAACGGCGCTTTCGATGCTCCCGGGCCTTATGAATATATCGGCAGGCCCGCCGATCCGAAACGATGTATGCCGGGACATGGGCTCATCGATCAGGACGGTCCCGCTGCCAGGTATCTGTCTTATCAGTTCTGCTGCTTTAAATTTATCCAAACCGGATTCTCCCTCGATAATATTCTCTTAAAATATATTTTCTTAAGTCATATTTTACCGGTACATTCTATCCAAAAAACCGGATCCAGCCTTTTTACTTTTGTTTCATTTATCTTTTTATAATACAGCCCTGTTTATTTCTCTCATTTACGTCTTATCCCGTTATTACGGCTGCCTCAATCCGGCTATGCCTGTTTCCCGCTCAATTCGGCGGCTGCCGATTTCTTGGCAGCTTTCCTTCGTTTGACGAAGTCCTCGACCTTTTCCGGGGATGTACACAGCACGAGTTCTTCGGGCATCTGTCCTTCGACAAGTATCTCAAGCACCTTTCCGAATTTCCCTATATCATAACATATATGAGCGTCGGTGCCGCAAGTGACACTCACGCCATATTTTTTGCATTTCTTTACGAACTCGAAGCAGTTATCGTAAGACCCTTTCCTCACCCTGAAAGAGCCGTTGTTGATCTCTATCAGCTTTCCGTACTCCAGCGCGGCTTTCACGACCCTGTCGATGTCGACCTGGAATACTGGGTTGCCCGGATGGGCAACTGCGTCGACAAAGGGATTTTTAAGCGCATTTATCATGCCTTCCGTATTCTCTTCGACACTGCCGGGCCTGATCACGATGTCATGGTAGCTCGCTATCACAAACTCCAGCCTCGAAAGTATTTTATCCGGTATGTCAAGGGTACCTGAAAAATCCATTATATCAGTCTCGGCTCCCCTGAATATCCTTATGCCGTCTATGTATTCAGGTATCACGCCAAGATTCATGAAATGCACTTCAGTGGAAGCCCCTCTCAGGGCAGGCCCGTGATCGGTCATCGCTATGGCTTCCATACCGTTTATCTTCGCCTGGGCGGCGTTTTCAGCAATCGTGCTGTACGCGTGCCCGCTTGAAATCGTGTGTGTATGTGTATCTGCGACCAGTTTCAAAACGTAACTCCTCCTGTTTTCCAGTTTCATGTGTGTACTAATGCACGGATCAGTATTTCCCCGCCGCTGTCGTGCTGCAGGATACCAGGCCCGGCTGCTGCGGTTTAAGTCATCGGATTTGCCGAGCCTTCAGTCGTCGAACTTGAAGAAGCGCTCGCTCAGAAACTTAGCCGCATTATAGCCCATCTTCTTCTGCCTGTGGTTCATCGCCGCAACTTCCACGATGATGGCGAGGTTCCTGCCCGGGCGCACCGGTATGACCAGGGACGGCACGGAAATGCCGAGGATATCCGTAAAGTGGTCCTCCAGGCCCAGGCGGTCGTACATCTTGCCTTCTTTCCAGAGTTCCAGTTTTATCACAAGGTTTATATTCTCCTGCATCTTGACCGCGCCCATACCGAACAGGTGCTTTACATCGACTATCCCTATGCCGCGTATTTCTATCAGGTGCCTTATATTCTCAGGCGCTGCGCCCAGCAGCGTAGTATCCGATACTCTCCTGATCTCCACCAGGTCATCTGCGATGAGCCTGTGCCCTCTTTTTACAAGCTCCAGGGCCGTCTCGCTCTTACCGACGCCGCTTTCTCCAAGGATCAAAATGCCCTCGCCATATACCTCCACGAGCACTCCGTGCATGGATATCCTCGGAGCCAGCATCACATTGAGATAACGGATGAGGCCGCTCATGAACCTGGATGTTATATCCTTTGTCCTCAGGATAGGTATCGAGTATTTCTCAGATGCCTCCATCATTTCCGGGAACGGATCCTGGTCCCTCGCGATGACGAGGCAGGGGAATCCCGTGCGGAAATAATCGTCCAGCCTCTTTTTCCGCTCCTGGGGCGACAGGCTTGCAAGGTATGTCATTTCCACCTTGCCTATGATCTGGATCCTGTCCGTGCCGAAATACTCCATGTAGCCCGAAAGCTGAAGGCCAGGCCTGTTCACGTCGGATGTGGTGATATCGATATCGCCTGCAGATTCCGACATGCAGACCGGTTCCAGGTGGAATTCCTCCATAAGCGTTTTGAGCTTTACAGTAAACATCAGCCGCCCTCCGTACAATGCTTAATGTATATAACAGCAAAACATGCTGCATGATACACTGTGACGTGCATAAAAAATTATCTTATTCTGAAACACAGTTATCAGTTAGATTATATACCATCATGACAGAATTTACGAGAGCGATATGACAGATGCCGTGCAAAGCCTCTGATGTAAAGATTTGGTCCCGGCATCCGGTCCGAAAGAAGATTGCCCGGGTTTGACAAAGATTCCTATAGGAGGGTGTACAAAATTTTAATTATTGTGTGGATTTTTCAGCTTATAAGCAAGAAAAGCTGTGTCATAGCTTTACATAAGTCATGATAACGATGTATTATGTAGTCTGATAACTGGAAAAATATGCAAATATTATTACAATAGTCGATTTTTTGTACACCCGAATCCTTATTTCCCGGGGAAATAACGTGTTCGGTACAGGCTCCGTGATCAAAACCGTAACAGAAGCAAACAGGCACAATACCGTGAAATGATTTGGCCTGGTCCTGAGACCAGGCCGAAGTTAAAGGCTGAACCCTTAAGAAAATGTGATCCGGAAAATATCCTGCATTTAAAGCACTGTGCACTGTAAATGTTTATGCACTTAAATCTCCAGGATGCTCCCGAAGACCTTCAGGCGGAACACACCCCGGCTCAATGCGGCACATCCGGTCCTTGTCCCGCCATGTACTTCTCCCTGTAATGGTGGGCCTGCTCAAGCATCATGTCCTTGACCTTCATGAGCCTTGTCAGGTTGCCTCTCTCGTTCTCGTCCAGTTTCATGACGATATATCTGATGGTTTCCTCGAGGTTCGGAATCAGGACATGCTCCAGTGCATTGACCCTGCGCCTCGTCTTTTCTATCTCATCCGCCAGCAGCTGCGCAGATTTCTCAAGCTCCGCCAGCTTCAGAAGCGTCGGCGTCAGTTCGGAGAGAGTCGCTATCGCTGCGTCCAGTTCGCTCGATGTATCCGCAAAGCCATAGGGATATATATCGAATTCGTCGTCGGAGACGGCATGGAACTCCAGCACGGGCACGTCGACGCTCATGATGTTCCTGGTAGACGCTTTCAGTTCCACCTTCTGCTTCGGGAACATGAGAGCCTCCTCCATGACCTCCGTGCTCATCCCGGCTCTTGCCATGACAAAGCGCGAATGGACTTTCATGAGCTTCTCCTCGGCTTCCTCCCTGAGGGCCTTGTTTTCCCTGACTATCTCGAGGAATTTCTTCATAAGCTCGTCACGCTTGTCCTTTAGAAGCTTATGCCCTCTTCTTGCAGTACTTAGCCTTTTTTTCAACCCGGTCAGCACCATCCGGGTTGGGTTGACATTCATTCTTGCCATCGGCTGTTGCTCCTCTGACTCGTTTTGTTGGTTATTGCCCACACCATTTTACTTGCTGCAGATCTCGTTACTTCGTACCTGGTGTCGAACTCGTCGTTTTTCGGTTAACGCTTTATTGCTTTTATCTGACATTAACCCGGCCGCGATTGCTTTGGCCTTTTATCCGCCATTACTCCCCGTATTTCTTTGCAGGCAGGTACTTATCGATGTACTCCTGCTTGATACGTTTCAGTTCGCCGACAGGCAGTATCGAAAGCAGCTTCCATCCGAGGTCGAGGGTCTCCGTGATCGTCCTGTCGGTATCGTACCCCTGCGAAACGTATTCCGCTTCGAATGCATCGGCAAATTTGGCGTAGAGCTTGTCGATGTCGGTCAGCGCAGCATCTCCGAGTATGACTGCAAGCTCCTTGGCCTCCTTGCCCCTGGCGTAAGCCGCGAAAAGCTGGTTCATGGTATTGGCGTGATCTTCCCTGGTCTTGCCCTCTCCTATACCTTTGTCCTTCAGTCGGGACAGCGACGGGAGCACGTCGATGGGCGGAGTGATGCCCTTCTTGTGCAGTTCACGGCTGAGTATGATCTGGCCTTCCGTGATGTATCCCGTCAGGTCGGGAATCGGATGGGTCTTGTCATCTTCAGGCATCGAAAGTATCGGTATCAGCGTTATGCTGCCCTCATAGCCCTTTTTGCGGCCTGCACGCTCATAGAGCGTCGCCAGGTCCGTATACAGGTAACCGGGATATCCGCGGCGGCCTGGCACTTCCTTGCGGGCTGCCGAGACTTCACGGAGCGCTTCGGCGTAGTTGGTTATGTCGGTGAGTATGACAAGCACATGCATGCCTTTCTCAAATGCCAGGTATTCGGCAGCCGACAGGGCCATACGCGGCGTCGATATACGTTCGATGGCCGGGTCGTTGGCCAGGTTCATGAACAGGACCGTCCTGTCTATGGCTCCTGTCCTCTTGAAATCGCTGATAAAGAAGTCGGCTTCCTCGAATGTGATGCCTATTGCTCCGAACACCACCGCAAATTTGCTGTCGGTCCCAAGGACCTTCGCCTGGCGGGCTATCTGCGCCGCAAGCTGCGAATGCGGCAGGCCGGAACCCGAGAATATTGGCAGCTTCTGTCCGCGGACCAGTGTATTGAGCCCGTCTATTGCGGAGATGCCGGTCTGAATGAACTCCGAAGGATAATCGCGGGCTGCCGGGTTCATAGGCACGCCGTTGATATCGACCCTTGCCTCAGCGATTATTTCAGGTCCGCCGTCTATCGGCCTGCCAAGGCCGTCGAACACTCGCCCCAGCATGTCCATGGAAACGGGCAGTTCCAACCCGCGTCCAAGAAAGCGGACTTTGCTCGACGAAAGGTTTATCCCGACAGCGCTCTCGAAAAGCTGCACCAGCGCATTGGATCCGTCGACTTCAAGGACCTTGCATCTGCGGATCTCACCATTGCTCAGTTCTATCTCGCCGAGTTCGTTATAGGTGACGCCTTCCACGTTCTGCACCAGCATAAGCGGGCCGGCGACCTCGGCTATGGAACGATACTCCTTCAGCATGGTTATTCATCCTCCTTTGAAAGCAGCGCATCCATCTGGCTGGACAGCTCCTGTTCGATCATGTCATATTCCCTGTCTATCATATCCTGCGGTACATACTTGGCGCGCCCGATCTTCTCCCTTACAGGCAGTTCAAATATGTCTTTGAGGGCAACGCCCTTTGCTACCGCTTCCTGCGCCCTGTGGCAGTAATCCAGTATAAGTTTGAGCATCCTGTACTGTTTCCTCATGCCGGCGTAAGTATCTACTTCATGGAATGCGTCCTGATGCAGATAGTCCTCGCGGAGCGACCTTGCAACTTCCATCGTCACCCTTTCCCTTGGTGAGAGCGAGTCGATACCTACAAGTCTGACTATCTCTTCCAGTTCCGCCTCTTCCTGGAGTATCCTCATCATCTCGGTCCTGGAGGCATTGAAGTCCCTGGAAATATTCTTTGAATACCAGTCCGCCATCCTGTCCACGTAAAGCGAGTAACTCGTCAGCCAGTTGATGGCAGGGAAGTGTCTCCTGTATGCGAGGTTGGCGTCAAGCCCCCAGAAAACCTTGACTATACGCAGCGTTGCCTGGGTGACTGGTTCCGAAAGGTCGCCGCCGGGAGGAGAAACCGCGCCTATTGCCGAAAGAGAACCCATGCGTTCTCCCGAGCCCAGTGTCACGACTTTTCCTGCGCGCTCATAAAACTGTGCCAGACGCGAAGACAGGTAAGCAGGATATCCTTCCTCGCCGGGCATTTCCTCGAGCCTTCCGGACATCTCACGCAATGCCTCGGCCCAGCGTGACGTGGAATCAGCAAGCAGGGCTACCGAGTATCCCATGTCGCGGAAATATTCGGCTATCGTAATGCCTGTATAGATCGATGCTTCACGTGCTGCGACCGGCATGTCCGACGTATTTGCTATCAGCACCGTCCTCTTCATCAAAGGCTCTCCGCTCCTCGGGTCCTTCAGTTCCGGGAACTCCATGAGAACGTCGGTCATTTCGTTTCCGCGTTCACCGCATCCTATATATACGACCAGGTCGGCGTCGGCCCATTTTGCAAGCTGATGCTGCACCACCGTCTTGCCGCTTCCGAAGGGTCCGGGCACTGCCGCCACGCCGCCTTTCGCTATCGGGAACAGCGTGTCTATGACCCTCTGCCCTGTTACAAGAGGTTCATCCGGCGCAAGCTTCTGCTTGTACGGTCTCTCTTTCCTGACCGGCCATTTCTGCATCATCGTCAGGTTCCTGCTTGTCCCGTCCGGAGTTTTTACGACAGCCACTGTTTCCTCGACAGTGAATTCGCCTTCACGGATCTCTTCGACCACACCTTCAACTCCTACAGGGACCAGTATCCTGTGTTCAAAAATCACATTCTCCCGGACCGTCCCGAGTATATCGCCCGGAACTACCGTGTCACCCCTGGAAACGGCGGGTTTGAACGGCCATTTCCTGCTCCTGTCAAGAGCCGGGATATTTATGCCGCGGGTGATGTTGCTTCCGACTGTCTGCCGCATCACTTCCAGGGGACGCTGTATACCGTCGAATATATTCTCCAGCAGTCCCGGACCCAATTCCACGCTGAGCGGCTCTCCGGTGGATACTACAGGACTTCCCGGCCCCAGGCCGGATGTTTCCTCATATACCTGGATGGACGCCCTGTCCCCGTGGATCTCCAGTATCTCGCCGATCAGTTGCTTTTCGCTGACACGGACCACGTCGAACATGTTGGCGTCCCGCATCCCCTCAGCTATTACAAGAGGGCCCGAGACCTTTATTATCCTCCCTTGGCTCAAACCAATCCCTCGCTTTCAGATAGTATCATAAGTTCGTTTATGACGTTTCGGTATAATACGGATCATTTCGTTCAGGGCAAATCGTTCCGTGTAAAACAGATCACTCATTTTGAGGTCGATCCCTGTCCGAGCCGGATTCCGGCCCGATGTAAGTCCCTGCCCCGGCTGTGATCCGGCAAGGCAGCAAATGTACCTTCATTCCCGGAAAAGGATGTCCGCTCCGACAGCTTTCTCGACACACTTCTTTATTCCGTTCATACCGATCCCCAGGCTCCCATGTATCCCTGGAATCGGAATCACGGCAGGGAACCGGCTTCCCCGGTACTTGTCGATTTCCTGCTCTATTCCGGCCGCCGTCTGTTCAGTAATGTAGATCACGGCATACCGGTCCTGAGCCAGCTTCCTTAGCGTTTCAGCAGCCTGTTCGCTGTTTTCTGCCGGGAAAACGGAAAAACCAAGTGCTATGAAGCCAAGCACCGCGTCCTTTTCCCCGATCACTCCGATCTTATACATAAGACTCCCTCAACCTTTCCCTGATCATATCCGGCGGCAGGTTGTTGATCTTGCCCGTCATGATCATTCTGGCATTCCTGATTTCTGTCTCCTTTGCAAACAGGTACGCTATGAGCGGCTCGACGCCTATGGTGACCAGCTTCGCACTGCGGATGTATGACATGAGCAGGTCATCCAGCGCTTTTTCGAGCCCGGAACTGTTCTTCCCCGATTTCACCAGGTCAAGGCCTTTGCGCACCGCATCACCGTACCTGCTTTTGCGTATATCCTCGACAAAGCTGTCCACCGGCTTGTCACTGTTCCTGTAATACACGTCCCTGTCGAGGGTGCCGCCGTCTATCAGCAGCTTCATGATAAAGTCCCAGGTCTTGTCCAGCGACCTTGAGCGGATGAACATCCTGATATTCGTCATATCGACGATGAGATCCGACAGTTCCTGCAGGAACGGGCTCTCTATGTTCCTTATGTCAGCGACGAATTCCTGGTACGATGCCTTGTCCAGTATCAGGTCCACCACCTGTGGATCCTGCATCCTGGCAAAAACATCATAGACTTGCGTGACAGCATCCGCCATCGACGGAGTCAGACCGCTGTAATCCCGTTCCCTGATCATCCGCGTGATCGAATCGCTGCCGATGGTCCCCGTGTCGGCAAGGATCGGCGGTATGTCCTGCCCGGACAGTTCCGCCTTTAGCAGGACCTTTATATTGAAATAATCATAGCGTTTCTGAAAGATTCTTATCACATCTGCCTTCGGGGCGATCTCTTCCAGCAGCATGAAGCATTTCTTCATCTCGTCGGCCAGCAGCTGCTCGAAAGCGAACACGCTGTGCGTACTGCCACTGCCGAGCCCGTAACCTGCGTCCGTCAGCACCTTGTAAGCCTCTTCTGCGGAAGAGGCGTCCAGCATCCTCGCATACTGGCTGTCGGTAAGCAACTTCGTTTCCTTTGCCCTTATGAGGCCGGAAGCATATGAATAATCACCTTCGTTGATCCTAAGCATCGTTATCCCTCAATAACTCCATCATCGATCTGCCGCCTTGTTGAGCCGTTCAGAAGTCAGGTGCCGAACAGTATGCCGACAACATCGCTTTCCAGCTCCGTGCGGAGCATGCCGAACAGTATTTCGAACGTACTGTTCATCTCGACGTCCCCGATTTTCAGTATGAATCCTCCGGCTGTCCTGATCCTCTTCTCCGACAGAGTTACGGTCCCTTTCTTTCCGAGTGCCGAAAGCCTCCTGTTGATATTTTCGATGAACTGCCCGTCCATCCGCGCGGCGTCCCTTTCATTCAGCATGATTTCCGCTATGAAGCCGGCCTGCGGGGCATGCGCTCCGTCAGGCTGTGCCGACGGGTCCCTGTATCCTGCCGCGGCTTCGGAGATCATTTTTTCCAGGAGTTCCTGGTACTGGCGGTCAGGCAATCCCTCGATCCTTTCCAGGGCTTTCGAGAATGCCTCATCGATCATCTCCTGCCTAGCGGCAAGCAGCTTCTTGCGGCCTTCAAGCCCGGCTACGGCCAGCATACGCCTGTACATCTGTCCACCGTCAGCTTTTGCCTTATCGAGAAGCTCCGCCCTTTTCTGTGCAGCCTCCTGCTCAGCCTGTTCCATGATGTCCCGGGCTTCCTGCTCGGCCTGCTCCAGTGTGGCCCTGGCTTTCAGTTTTGCATCCTCAAGGATTTTCTCTTTTATCCTGTCTATTCCTGTCATCTGGATTGCTCCTTTTTCACATAAAAGCTCTGATCAGCCTGTTCCCCCGTGCGGCCGACCAGGTCCCTGATACCGTCGGGGCCTTGGATCCCCGTATCAGCCAAGCATCAATATGGAAGTGATGAGAGACAGGATGGCGAACATCTCGACCATCAGCGCCAGTGTGATGGCACTCACCAGCGATCCCGAGTGTTTAGCTATCAGCTGTATGCCTGCTGACGCGACTTTTCCCTGGTAGATGGCGGAAATAAAGCCTACAATGCCTATCGGAAGAGCAGCAGCAAACAGGTGCAGTCCCTCCGCGATGGTCATGGCGGGATCGATCCTGCCTATGATAAAGAATGCGATGACAAACGCATAAATCGTCTGCGTACTCGGAAGAGCTTCAAGGATCATAACAGATACGAATTTTGAAGGATCCTCAGTCAGGACTCCCGCTCCGACCTGCCCGGCAAGTCCGACTCCTTTTGACGATCCGATGCCTGCCAGCAAAAATCCCAAAGCAGCTCCCAGTAAAGCAATCAACTGTCCATCGATAATTTTCATCGTTCTTTTACCTCCATCCTGATTTTTTCCGCAGCGGCTCCGAAGCCTGTCCAGGCAACAGGCACTCAGGCGTCCGCATCATGCTTTAGTGTGATGTATTTTGTATTTGGTTTCAAAGGTCTGAAGGGCTGGCCTCCGCCTGTGTAAAACTTGCCGAAGAATTCAAGGTATTGCAGACGGCTGGAATGGACATATGCACCCAGCGCATTTATCGCAAAATTGATCACATGGCCGATCAGCAATATGACCGCAGAGACAATTATCTTTACAATGATCGGGAACGAAAACGTGGCGCTGAGCTCATTCAGTATCGCCGCGATTATGCCGGTCGCAAGCCCGAGGGCGACCAGCCTCGAATACGACAATACGTCGCTGAGGAAGCTTACGGCGTTATAAAGGCTGGGCAGACCTCCGAAAATCTTGCCGAACAGGTTCTTCGAGTTTCTCCCCTGCGTGGCGAGCAGCAGCACAGCGCCTGCCACAGCCACATATTGTCCGATCCGTACAAGAGGAGCCACTGCATCACCATCCACTTCAGGCACGTATGGGAGCAGTACCAGGATGATGCCTGTGTAGAATATGAGCACGCCGCCTACATCAAACAGTGCGTCCAGGTACTGTTTTTCCCGTATGAGGTTTGCAGCTTTGATCCCAAAACCTACATACATATGGATAACTCCGAAAAGAAGGGAATAGCTCAGGAAAAGTTCGGTCTGCTCGACCGGGTTGAGCCACAGTGCATACTTCGACAGTGACTCTATCCCGAACCAGCCCCCAAACATGGCTCCCCAGAATATCGTCGAAATGCCGCACCAGAATATCAGCTTGATGAACTTGCGGGTCTCGTCCTCAAGTTTGAATTTCCGGAGCACATAACCGGCAAACAGGGCCATTATGATCCCATAACCGCCATCACCGAACATGATGCCGAAAAAGTTGACAAAGAAGATCGTCATGATAAAGTTGGGATCTATCTCCCTGCTGTTGGGAAGGCTGTACATTTTCGACACTGGTTCGCCTGCTTCCGCGATGCCCTTGTTCCTTAAAAGGACAGGGGGCTCCTCGTCTTTTTCCGGTTCTGTGATCTCCACACTGACAGTGAACTTCGACTCGATGGATTCCTTTGCTTTTGAAGCCAGTTCCGCAGGGATCCACCCGTTTATGAGAAATGCTTTCCTGGTAGCGATTATCCTGCTGCTTGCCAGCAGTTTTTCCTGTTCCATGATAAGGCTGTCGTACAGGACTTCGATATCTTTCCTGCTGTCAGCCAGGCTTTTGACGCGGTCTGCCACGCTTTCCTTCTCTGCGGCGAGCTCCATGAGTTTTATATCGAGCTTCCCGATGATCTCCCCGACCGTTCCGGTCAGCGCCGGGAACGTTGCCCCGGCAAAACCGCGCATCTTGAGATATGACAGGCATTCCTGTTCCGAGTCTTTGTGGACCAGCACACAGACATAATGCTGATCTTTGTCTGAAGAGATCACTTTCAGTTCGGAAAACGGCACTTTATCTTCCAGTTCATAAAAGAGGCGGTCCATATCCATGGCGCTGGGTATGGTCCCCGGCACCACCGCCGTTTTGCACGTTCCCTTGACTTCCAGCGGGAACGGGTATTCCTTCCACGGAATGAGAGATGACTTCAGGTTTTCGGCCCTGTTTTCCTCGGTCCTGATCCTGATCATCTCATTCTCGCATCCATTGACCGCTTTGACGGCGTCCCATATTTTGCCCTCATCCTGAAGCAGATCAGTGAACTCCCGGCTGGTCAGTTCCCGTCTGCTCGAAAACAACGGCTTTTTCTCAGGGCAATATTTATTGAGGATGTCAAGTGCCGCATGCACGTCGGATATCCTGTTTTCCACATAAGACAGTTGCTGCTGTACGTCAGGGTTCTCCACAGGCTCATCCAGTTCGCCGGCATCCACCGAGCTTATCTCAACGGCTCCGATATCCATCAGGCTGGTGATCAGAGCCTCCCGCTGGTCCTCCAGGCCCAGCATTGCGATTTTACTCATTTTGACGATCACGGCTTCACGATCCTTCCGACTATGAAATCAACTGCCTTTTCGAGCCTTTCACCGGCTTGTTTCCTGATATCGTCACACCGGGCCTGTATCCCGGTATCTGCCGCGCTTATATCCTGGTGCGCCTTTTCCTCGGAGGCTCTCAAAACATTACGAACTTCATTTTCCGCCTCTTCCAGCAGCCTTGCCTTCAGATCGGCCGCATCATTCCTGGCTGCAGCGACCAGTTCCCTGGCTTTCCGGGCAGCTTCGGATTCGATCTGCTCAGCCTGGGCTTCGGCTGCCCTGATATCCTTCAGAACATCGACTGACATCCTACTACCTCCTGATGACCTTTTGATTGTTGACCCATTGCCGCGCAGGTATCACAGCGGCGGACAGCACTGCTTGTCCTAAAAAAATCATTTATAAAGCCCGATATATGACCGGGCTGTCGCAATGGTTCCGGCAGCGCCTGTGATATCCTGTCAATATTTCCATTATACATATTTCTATTCTATTTAAATTGTCAAAATCCTTCATAAATCATGCGCGAAATGAAAAATTTCAATCCAGGCCATGATCGGCCTTCCATGCATGTTCCGGCTATAGAAAACAATTGAACGCATCATGCCATAAGCGCAAGTGCACAGGATACTGCAGAATATAGATAAGCTGGCATAGTGCAGGCAAACAAATCTTGTCATAACTTTTTGATGTCCGTTAAAATGCGCTGAGATATTTCGAACTCATTTACCGGTATGCATTGTATACGACGGACACAATGCATGCCGAGTACTACACTATAAAAGCCGGTGGAATGACGGACCATTCCGCCGACTCTACATGGAGCGGGTGATGGGAATCGAACCCACGCAATCAGCTTGGAAGGCTGATGTTCTACCATTGAACTACACCCGCATATAAAAAACCAGTTGAACTGGTTTTTTGCACTGGAGCGGGATACGAGATTCGAACTCGCGACTTTCACCTTGGCAAGGTGACACTCTACCACTGAGTTAATCCCGCATATATTCCTTTGTGGCCTGAACAGTTCAGGCAGAAGTTATTATACAGGATACCGGGAACTCTTGTCAAGGGTTCCTGAAACAAAGCCGCCGGAAGATTTTTCATCTCCAGGCGACTGTTTCACTCTCAGGCGCAATAAAGTTATATTCTGCTATTTACTGCCCAGGTATTCGTCGATCGCCGCTGCTGCTCTTTTGCCGGCACCCATGGCCAGGATGACCGTGGCGGCGCCAGTGACCGCGTCACCGCCTGCGTAGACTCCATCAAGGCTGGTGGCGCCGGTCTCCTCCTCCGTGATGATGCCTCCCCACGATTGTGTCTCAAGTCCTGGAGTCGTCGACTTGATGAGCGGGTTCGGCGACTGCCCGATAGCTATGATGACAGTGCCGACATCCAGCAGATGCTCAGAACCCGGCTTCGGTACAGGCTTTCTCCTGCCCGAGGCGTCCGGCTCGCCAAGCTCCATTTCCACGCATTCCATCGCCCTGACCCAGCCGTCGTCAGTGCCTACGATGCGGACCGGGTTGGTCAGCAGCTTGAATATTATGCCTTCTTCCTTCGCATGGTGCACTTCCTCAAGCCTTGCAGGCATCTCAGCCTCGGAGCGCCTGTATACGATGTATACGTTTTTCGCCCCGAGCCTTTTTGCGCACCTTGCGGCATCCATTGCCACATTCCCGCCGCCTACGACGGCAACGCTTTCGGCCACGCTCACAGGAGTATCGTATTCAGGGTACTTGTATGCTTTCATAAGGTTTACCCTGGTCAGGAACTCATTAGCCGAGTATACGCCGTTCAGGTTTTCGCCGGGGATGCCCATGAAATTGGGCAAGCCTGCGCCGCTGCCTATGAATATGGCTTCGTAGCCTTCATTCCTGAGATCCTCGAGCGACAGTACCTTGCCTATGACCATATTGGTCATGATGTTCACCCCAAGCTTGCGGACCGTATCTATTTCTTTCTGCACCAGGACCTTCGGCAGCCTGAATTCCGGGATCCCGTACATCAGCACGCCGCCGGGCACATGGAAAGCTTCGAATATCGTGACTTCATATCCTTTTTTGGCCAGATCGGCCGCGCATGTCAGTCCTGCCGGCCCGGATCCTATAACGGCCACCTTCTTTCCATTCTTCGGGACAGGCTGGATATCCATGTCCCCGTTTGCCATGTACCAGTCGGCAACGAATCTTTCCAGCCTTCCGATACCGACAGGTTCGCCCTTCTTTCCCCTAACGCAGAACTTCTCGCACTGGGACTCCTGCGGACATACCCTTCCGCATATGGCTGGAAGGTTGTTGGTCTCCTTTATCTTTTCATAAGCCCTTTCGAAATCTCCTTCGCTTACAAGCCTGATAAATTCTGGTATCTGTACGTTTACAGGACAGCCGGCGACACACGGCCTGGTTTTGCAGTTCAGGCACCTGTGCGACTCCTTTACCGCCATTTCCTCAGTATATCCGAGAGCTACCTCGTTGAAATTCCTGATCCTGGTTTCCGGGTCTTGTTCCGGCATTTTTACCTTTTCCAAAGACATATCAGCCATTCCGGACACCTCCCAACCTGCAGACGTGCTCTTCCATGGACCTCTTTTCCTGTGCCCTGTACATGGCCTGTCTCCTTATCGCTTCGTCGAAATCCACCTCGTGGCCGTCAAAATCAGGTCCGTCGACACAGGCGAATTTTACTTTGCCTCCAACCGTGACACGGCAGCCGCCGCACATCCCGGTGCCGTCTATCATGACAGGATTCATGCTGACGACGGTCTTAATGCCATACTCTTTCGTCAGCAGCGATACCATCTTCATCATTATAAGCGGACCGATGGCAATGGCCAGATCGTACCTGTTGCCTTCCTCAAGCAGTTTTTTCAGTACATCCGTAACAAAACCCTTGTTGCCGTTGGAACCGTCGTCAGTGGTGATGAACAGCCTGCTGCTTACCTGTTTGAGTTCTTTCGAAAGGAGGATCAGGCCGCTGTTCCGAAAGCCCGTGATGACATCCACCTCTGCACCCAGTTCGTGCAGTTTCTTTGCCTGCGGATATGCTATGGCCGTACCAAGGCCTCCGCCGATGACCACGGCTTTCCTCACTCCTTCCAGGTGGCTCGCTTTGCCAAGAGGGCCTGCAAAGTCCAGTATACAATCGCCTTCCTCAAGCATCCCCAGCATCGAGGTGGTCTTCCCCACTTCCTGGAATATGATGGTAACCGTTCCTTTCTCCCGGTCGTAGTCGGCAATCGTCAACGGGATCCTTTCGCCTTCTTCGCTTATCCTCAGTATTATGAACTGGCCAGGTTCCGCTTTTCTGGCCACATACGGCGCTTCTACCTCCAGCAGCTTCACTGCCGGGTTGAGTACTTCCTTCCTTACGATTTTATACATAAAAACCCCCATTACTGATGCCGGACAGCTGGCTGCCGACATAACATACGATTCATGCTTATACATGTCACCTGATATTTTAAACTACTGTCACAAAATCCGCAATAACGATAACATCCATTCGCTATAAAGCGGGAGTAATTGGAGATATTTACATGTGTGTCCTGTCCTGAAGAAAGCTTATTGAGCGCTTGTCCGCAGAAGTGTCCCACTGCCGGAAATCCCTTTGGCAGATATTGATTCCCGGAAGCAAAAACCTGTGCATGCCGGGGCTGCTTGAATGAATATAACTGCTTTTTAATTGTACTTGACAGCTATTTAAATGTTGTTATAATGTAGTTAGCTTTATTTCGGGAGGTTGGATGTGTGAAAATAATTGATATTTTCAATAGAAAAAGGCCGGTACTGTCCTTTGAAATATTCCCGCCCAGGCCGGATGTTCCGCTGGAAACGATATTCGACCATCTTGAGCAGTTCGAAGCGCTCATGCCGGACTTCATCAGCGTCACTTACGGGGCCGGCGGGAGCAGGAAGGGCCGTACGCTTGAAATAGCGGCCAGGATAAAAGGTCTCCACGGCATCGAGAGCATGGCCCATTTCACATGCGCAGGTCATACCAGGGAAGAAATAGACAGCATGCTGGAATCGATGCACCAGTCAGGCCTTGAGAACATACTCGCGCTGAGGGGCGACCCGCCGGCAGACCAGCCCGGTTTCGACTTCAGCAGGGGGGCATACAGACACGCCAGCGAATTGGTGCGGCACATCCGCAAAATGAATGATTTCTGCATTGCCGCGGCTGCATATGTTGAAGGCCATGTGGATTCCAGGAGGATCAGCGAGGACCTGTCACACCTGAAGGAGAAAGTGGATGCAGGCGTCGATTTCCTTATTACGCAGTTGTTCTTCGACAACAGACTGTTTTTCGACTTCATCGAAAAGGCAAGGGCGATCGGAATAAAGTGCCACGTATCAGCGGGCATAATGCCAATTTTCAAAGCTGACCAGATAAAATCGATAGCGTTGAAAAGCGGGTGTTCGATACCTGCAAAGGTGGTTCTGATGATGGATAAATATCAAAACGATCCTGAAGATATGAGGAAGGCCGGTATAGAATACGCATCGCTCCAAATCAGGGAACTGATCGAAGAAGGGGTGGACGGCATCCATCTGTATACGATGAACCGTCCAAAATCGACTCGGGAAATAATGAGCAACATCTCAGAGCTGCTGTGAAGGACAGCGGGTATCGCTTTGACCGGGAGACATTTCTTTACATAGACCTAAACCGGCAGAGACATTCATTGCCAGGGACTAGATCAGGCAGCCGCAATCATTGCCAGGATTCCCGCTGCCGGCGGCGCCGCTGTTCATTGAGGGCATTGTCAAGGGCGGTTGCCTCGTTTATCGCATTTTCTATCTCCTCGTATTCGGTATCGGATATTTCATTGGAGAGTATCCGGTGCCTGAATCCGACTATGCCGCTCTCTATCTGGTCGAGCCGGACACTTGCCGTCTCCAGGTTCCTTCTCTCTTCTTTCATCATTTCGAGCAATTTCTCGTCCATCTCTATGGTTTTGGACAGTTCAAGCACGGCCTGGTAGCTCTTCAATGTGCCAAGCCTCCTGTTGTTTGCATTTATCCGTGCCGTAAGCTCATTCATGCTCTTCGGCGAAAGCTCCCCTGCCCTGTCGGCAAGGCTGCCTGCCAGCTTCAGGTACGCCATGACAAGCTTCAGGGCCTGCTGCACTATCTTCTGTTTTACAGGATCATCGTGATATTCATTGAAATAATGCAGCAACTGGTCTTTATGCCTGAGGACCCTGGCGGCTTTCTGCCTGAGATTCTTCCCAAGCCGCCCGGATATATGCCTGTACTGTTCGTCGATCTCTCTGTTCAGCCTGTATATGCCCTCCAGTTTCTCAGACAGTTCCAGTTCCTTTTTGAACTCCCTGCTTCTCATCGTTGCGGCGACCGCACCAACATATGCGGCAAGGCTTGCCGTTCCGGCCGCGATCCGGACCCATCCGGCATCTGGCGCATACCCGGCAGCGCCGGCAATCAGTGCAATGCCTGCAGCCAGTATCAGTATGTTCCTGAATTTGAACGCCGCTTTCAGCAACATGATAATCACCATATATATTATATCAGCAAAAAAGACGCCAGGCACGACAGATAAGGGGTCGGTACGGAGGGTAAGGCCCCTCAGGCATGAGAACCATTCCCGTTTCTCAGGAACCGTCCCCGTGTCTGCGTGCCAACGAATTTGCTGTCATGCCTATCCCTGGCACCTCATTTCTATAAGTCGTTCAAACGTCAGATCGTCATTGCTGCCGGTAAGGGCATCCATTATTTCGCTTTCAGTGAACGTGCCAATGATCCTTAGCGAAGCATCAAGTACGTAAACGATATGGAATCTGTCAAAATCCATGCTTTTCAGAATGTCGCTGAGCCTGGTGCTTTTCAGCACAACCAGGTCTCTTGCGGGATAAAAACCTTTCTTAAGGAGTCTGGATCTCCTGAATAATATCTGCCTTATATTCATTAAAGCGTTCTCCACCTTCCCGGTCATGGTAGTCAGTAATAAGTACAGCCCGATTATGATCAGGCTCGCATTGTATGACGAAGCATACAGCTGGTATCCGCCGGCAAGCAAAACAATTATCGAAACAATGCCTGCAAGCACACGCATGACCCTGCCGGCAGCCAGCATCCCGATATTGCCCGCCAGCAGCACAAGTATAAGCCTGCCGCCGTCAAGGGGCAGTGACGGCAGCAGGTTTATGAATGCAAGAAACAGGTTGGAAGCAGACAGCAGCCTGAGAAAGCTCTGGTCACCGGGAATCAGATGCTCGATCAGCAGCGCAGCGGCAAAGAACAAAAGGTTGAAAGCAGGTCCGGCAAGGCAGATAAGAAATCTTTCCGCTTTGCTGCACCCGCCGTCCGGGATCACAGCCGAAAAACCAAGTATCGTCACGCTTACAATACCGGCCTTAACACCGCAGATCCTTGCCGCCAGTATATGGCTGAATTCATGGAGCAGCATTGAAAAAAACGCAGCCGCATATTCCGCTGCAAGGCCCGCTATCAACATGAAAACAGGCATAATTGCCGCAGTTATGTTTATTTTGATCTCAGTTTCGCCAATAACCAGTCTCACCTGTAGTCAATGCTTATGTAATCAAGCGGATCTGCAGGGACGCCGTCCTGCCAGACCTCAAAATGGACATGGCTCCCGCCTGCCGTACGTTCCCCTCCTGCGACAGCGATTACATCTCCTTTTTCCGCGAATTCGCCAATACCGGCAATAATGTCCGAACAATTTGCATATACCGTTACAAGGCTGTCGCTGTGTCTTATCTTTATAAACTTCCCGTATCCCGGAGAAGAACCGGCATCCTCAACGCGTCCGTCAAGCACGGCTTTTATGCCGCTCATTTTCCCGACTGCGATATCGACGCCGTTGTGCATTTTCAACATGCCTGCCGCCCCTTTTGTTTCGCCGAATGGCGTTACGACCTTTCCTTCCACGGGAACAGCCATGTTGAAGTCCCCGCGTTTCTTACCGAAGTCCCCATACTTATCGGCATCTGACACAACATTTTTTTGGCCGGGTGATGTGTCTTTTGCCGAGTCATCGCTATTATCCGGCGGATCATGGGTATTTTCCGCTGAATCATCAATTTCGCTGCTAGCTGCAAGTACCCTGGTTTCAGACTCATTTTGCTGCGGTGCATCTGTGCTGTCGGCGGTTTCCTTGCCGTCAAACCCCTCATGTCCGTCAGGTACAGTTTCGCCGTCGTGATCAATGTCGCCGGTCAAATCGCTGTCGCCGCCTGACTGAGTCCAATTATTACCGGACTGCGTCATTTCATCATATATACCGGAAGTTGCATCCATTGTATCAGGCAGTGCCATTTCTGCTGACAGAGTGGCTGTATTATCCGAACTGTCTGCCAGGGAACCGTCTGTCGAAGCAATCGCAGGATTATCCCGGATATCGCCGCCGTTTCCTCTTTTATCATTTTCTGTATCTCCATCGATACTGCCATTATTGCCGGTTCTGTCTCCATCCCTGTTAATACTGCTCCTGATATCCGAAGCAAGCGTTTGCGCATATGTGTAGATGCTTTTCAGTTCCATGTCATGCTGCAGCACATACCGGACTTTTTCTGTTATATACCCGGCAACGCCGATGTTGAGGACCCTGGCCAGGACGGCAACAAACAGCAGTATCGAGCAGACAAGTGCCTGGAATGCAATGACCCTGCCCAGCCTGCTCTGCCCGAACCTTCGCAGCCTGCCTTGCCTGGAATATCTTCTGAGCCTTCTGTGCGGATATATGCGCCGCGGCGTGTATCCCCTGCCGGTCATACAGCTTTCCATATCGTTTCATCTCCGGTATTGTTGTTATTCAGCCTTGGTAAATTATATTGATCCACACGGCCATTTATGTATACGCAGTACATTCGGATAAATGCTATTCAGTGCTTACATTGGCAGAACCAGCCGGTATTTTGGATCGATAAACCTTGTGATAAAATATGCATGGTATATGGGCATATATTGATCCGGATAAGGAAGCAGTCAAAACAAAGATTGAAAAACGCAGGCGCCTTCCGGCCGCCTGCGTCTTACGCATAAAAATATTCCTGGCTGTCGTAACAATACTCCTGATTGTCGTACTGTATGTTATGTCCGTTTCAGTATATTCACCTGACATGTTCACGCCACTGGAGGTCGCCTCTTTCGAGACCTTTGATCAGCATCTCGGCAGTGGCTATATTGGTGGCAAAAGGAACATTGTTCATGTCGCAAAGCCTCAGCAGCGAATACATTTCCGCCTCATTGCTCCGCCCCTCGACCGGATCCCTCAGGAAAACCACCATGTCGATCTCGTTGAGCGATACCCTTGCAGCTATCTGCTGCGTACCTCCGAGCACGCCGGGCGAAACACTGTACACCGGCAGCCCCGCTCCCTCCGAAATGAAAGACGCCGTCGTTCCGGTAGAGTACAGGGTGTGCTTCTGCAAAATGGTCTTATAGGCTATGCACAGATCTACCATCAGTTCCTTTTTATTGTCATGCGCTATGAGAGCAATATTCATAACTGGCTATACCTTTATTTCCCGCTTTTTCTTATATTCTTTATCGGTATATTGGCGTAAAGCGCAGGCACCACGCTTTGCCCGTCATCGCTTTTTGTCCTCGTCAGCTGTATTTCCAAAGCGCTTTCATCTACGTCCATATAATTGGTTATGACCTTTATGATCTCACTCTTCAGCATCTCGAGAAACTGCGGCGAAACATTGGCACGGTCATGGATCAGTACCAGTTTGAGCCTTTCCTTTGCGACATCCTTGGAATTCTTCGATTTCCCAAATATTTTCCCTAAGTCGAGCAGCATCGTATACCTCCCCTTCAGTTCGCCTTCAGGCCAAACAGCTTTTTGAGCTTCATAACGAAGCCCTCATCCTCAGTGAACGACATAAAGGGTACTTCTTCGCCTTTTATCCTTCTGACAACATTCCTGAAAGCCTGTCCTGCCAGCGATTTGTTATCACATATAGCGGGCTCGCCCCTGTTGGTCGAAACAACTATCTTTTCGTCATCGGGGACGACTCCTATGAGCCCTATAGCCAGGATGTCGATTATATCATCTATGGACATCATGTCTCCTCTTTTGACCATGTCGGCACGCAGCCTGTTGATCAGGAGTTTCGGATTCCTTATCTCATTCGCCTCAAGCAAACCGATGATCCTGTCCGCATCCCTGACGGCGGAAACTTCGGGGGTCGTCACTACTATTGCCCTGTCGGCGGCAGCTATTGCATTTTTGAATCCCTGCTCTATACCGGCCGGACAATCTATCAGGATATAGTCGAATTCCTCCCGCAGTTCTTCACAAAGCGTGATCATCTGCGACGGCTTCACCGCCGTCTTGTCCCTGGTCTGAGCGGCAGGTATCAGATAAAGCCCATCGAAGCGCTTGTCCTTGATAAGTGCCTGTTTGACGCGGCAGTTGCCTTCGACTACATCCACGAGATCATAAACGATCCTGTTTTCGAGACCCATAACTACATCAAGGTTCCTTAACCCGATATCGGTATCTATCAACACTGTCTTGCTGCCCGATAATGCCAGACCCGTTCCTATGTTTGCCGTCGACGTGGTTTTGCCCACTCCGCCTTTTCCAGATGTGATTACAATGACTTCGCTCATCCAAATACCTCCTATGTGCCTGTATGGGCAATTTGCGGTGATGCTCAGATTGTCGTTGAGACCTCGTACATATGTAAAATATACAGTTTTAAAAGTAATTTGTCAATTAAAGCACTTTTTTGGGTCGTGTCAACTTGTTTTAGGTTTTATGTCACTGTCTGCCCCTCTTTTTGGG
>ENA-UPSA01000697-UPSA01000697.1-bioreactor-metagenome-genome-assembly--contig:-NODE-697-length-44562-cov-14.273238_pt1 | contig 44562 bp, 37 predicted proteins | sample MGYA00238183_ERZ773288 | MGnify/ENA primary metagenome ERZ773288 (study PRJEB29028, sample SAMN07631243) | bioreactor metagenome | isolation source: Switchgrass digestor | place: USA: Dartmouth... | reverse complement strand
TGGACTATGAGGAGATTACAATAAATACCGGGAATTGCCCCGGTTTACCCGATGAAGAAAAGTCTGCCGCAAAAATCCTCAGCCTTGTACTTGAACTGAACACCGAAAAAATAGCAGAGTATCTGCAATTTATCCGGAAAAGTTTTACTGATTGCAGTATTACTGATATAAGCGCAGTAACTGACTTCGTCGCAAAAGTGGCTTTGACGGTTATTAACGAGATCAGAAAAATGAGGGTCAATGCTGACGATGAATTGCTCCGCAAATCATCTTGCCTGATCAAAACTGTTGGATTATGCGATACCATTGGATCAGCCCTGAGGCAATTGGAGTTATTCCTTAACGAGGTTGTCGTCCTGCTGTCCGGCAACCTGGAGCAAAACAGCAAAATAATTGAAGAAGCCTTGCTGTATATCCATTCAAACTACTCAAAACAGATTCTGCTTGAAGATGTTGCGTCCCATGTAAATTTGCACCCTGTGTACCTTTCAAGACTGTTTAAAAGTGAAACGGGAAAAACATTTAAAAGGATATTGACTGAAATCAGGATAGACAAGGCAAAAGAATTACTGGTTGGCACCCTGGACAGTAAAGTATATGAAATATCCGAAATGATAGGATATGAAAAACCGCGCTACTTCAGCAGCTTGTTTAAGACTATGACAGGACTGACACCGCTGGAATATCGTGAAAAGTATAAAGTTTAAATCGTTGTCGGTGGGACTGTTATGAAATTGTTCGGTTTTAAAGGATTGTTTGAAAAACGGCTTGTTATATATGGTGCGGTTCTTTCGGTGATTTCTGCAGTAATTACTGCATTCACATGCCATTTCGTCAGCTACGGCGTTATATTGAACCAGTTTGAATATGTTAACCGGATAGCTACAAGCGCTGCAGAGGAAAAAACCAATACTTATCTCGGAGAGATTGCCAATATTATAAATCTTTCCATGAAGAGCCCTTATTTCAATACTATAATTGATTCCGACAGTCTATCCCCGGATCAGATTGTAAGTGTCCAGCAGAACTATACAGCTTACCTAAGGGACATGATTTTGTACAATGACAAAATTGATGCCCTTCTTGTAGTAAAAGAAGATACGAATATTTTCATCAGCGCAGCCAATTCTGTCGGTAAGGAATATACAAAATACCGGTTGCCCGAGTTTTACAGCAACATAAGGAAATATTCGCAGGAGAATCCAACCAGCCAGTTTTTCCTTGATAAGTACGAGGAAAGGGATTATGAAAGGATAGCAATCATATGTCCGGTTCTCGAGCCTTACGGAAGCGGTGTGCGGGCCTGCATTGTTGCGGTTTTAAGCAGGAAACTGTCTCAAGACTTAAGTTCTTCGGGAAACCGGATCATACTTACCGATAATATAGGAAACTCCGCCGTACTGGTCGATATTTCAAACGGCAGGCCTTCAAATGACCGGTTTATATACAGTAACAGCCTGAATTTTATGGGCTGGACCATTTCAAACATATATACCTTTGAAAACATATATAATATTATCCTGGAAAACCTGTTTTACAATTTTTATATCGGTATTGCCTGTTTCCTGCTGTCATTGATTTTTCTTTTCTTTATGGGAAGAAAAATTGTAGCTCCGGTCAAACAAATGGAAGAACAGATTAAGCTATTAAACCATAACGATATAGAAAACAAGCCCATTACATTCAGACCACGAAAGTTCAGTTTAAGAAAATCCATGTTTCTTCTTTACTCCATTATGGTAACAATCCCTGTCATATTGATTACCGGTAACTCGTACATATGCTCAAAAACCATAGTGGAAAGCAGAATAGGTTCGGTTTTCGAATACAGCGCTGAAAGCCTGTACAAGCAATTGGATTTCATTTTCCATAATTACAGCAGTACGGCTATTGAAATATCAACGGTAAACCAGGCAATACAGTCATGCATGCGCGAACCGGCATCTCCTGACGTAAGCGAGAAGATGCAGCATGAACTGAACGAGGTAATTCTTTCGAATAACCTGCTTGGCCGCAAAATAGCGAATATATCGGTTTATGACACCTCATACCGTCTGATATGCTCATCCACATATGGACATCCGTTTACTACGCGCATGGATAATAAAAAAGATCTTGATTATATCGCGGATAATTTCGGGTCCCAGTTGTGGCGCAGCTATCCCGATATGTATTTCAATTTAAACTGTTTCCGGGTGGGCATGCAGATAAGGGATGTATCCAGCAATGCAGGTGCAGGAAAACTGCTGGGTTATATATTAATCGACTACCAGGCCGACAATATTCAGACAATGCTGAACAGTTTCCTGCAATACAGCAATGTGCAGGTTGGCCTTGTTGATTCATCGGGTATTGTTACTATGAAAACCGGAATGGAAAGCAACCTGGATTCTTTGCTGGAACAGGGAAAGGTTAATATGGCAAAAGGCAACGGAAGGTATTCTTTTAGCAATGACGGGGTAAATTACCTTGCTGTGTTTATGGAGTTTGCCAACAACGGCTGGAAACTTATATTCCTGCTGAAGAACTTCAATGAGAGCAGGCAGATCCTTTATTACAGCATAGCTGTACTGTTAGGGTTGCTCATGCTAAGCTTTGCTTTTTCGTACGGCTTTTCGAGAATTCTTTCAATAAACATATTAAAGCTTGTCAAAACCGTAAGGCATGTAAAAGCCGGAGAACTTGGAATACGTTTTTACAGCAGAACCAGGGATGAGATAAGCGAGCTGGGAAACAGTTTTAATGAAATGCTGGATCGGTTGAACCAGCTTATTGAGGAAAAGTATATTTCAGAGGTAAGGGCAAAGGATGCCGAACTCAAAATGAAGGAATATGAACTGAACCTTCTTCAGGCGCAAATTAATCCCCATTTTTTATACAACACCCTGAAAACCGCCCAGTATATGGTTTATTTAAAGGACAGCCGCGCTGAACAGATGATAAAGCTTCTTATAAAGCTTTTCAAAACCGGTGTTTCAAAGGGTGAAAAACTTGTGAGCGTGAAAGAAGAAATCGAACATGTCAGAACATACATAGATATTCAGCAAATGCGTTTTTCAAACAAGTTTAAAGTAAACTATAACATTAATGAGAACGTAATGAATCTGAAAATATTAAAGCTTACAATCCAGCCCATAGTTGAAAATTCTATTTATCACGGGCTTGAACTGGCTGAAGGCGAAGGAATTATTGATATAACCGGTACTATAAGGGAAGACAGGCTTGAGTTTATTATCCGTGATAACGGGATTGGTATAGCGGAAGAGAAGCTTATTGAGATAAAGGATCAGCTAAATGGGCTTAAAGCAGGAAAAAGTGTCGGCCTGCTCAATGTCCACGAACGTATAAGGCTGTATTTCGGAGCAAATTACGGTCTTGATATTGAAAGTAAACCAGGGCGGGGAACAACAGTCAGGGTATTTCTTCCGAATTTAACCGAGGAAACTGTGCAAATGGTTAAAAAAACGAACAATAAGTTATATTAGGGTCATGTTCATCCAGGCACCCTCCTGTCTATAATTAACATAGGACCATTCAATAACATGTATCAGGGGGAAATGCCTGCATGTCACGAAAATTTTTGTTCACTTCAGGCAAAGCTGAAAAACAGCTTTCCCGTCCAGGGAATCTTTTAAAAAAGATTGCAAGGTACAAATACCTGTATATTATTTTTATCCCGGTGCTGGTTTGGTACATTATATTCTGCTACATACCGATGTATGGAATCATTATGGCATTCCAGGATTATACAATGAGCAAGGGCTTTTTTGCCAGCCCATTTGTAGGACTGAAAAATTTCAGGGAATTGTTCCGGGATGAATACTTCCTGAGAGCTTTCTCCAATACGGTTATAATTGCTGTATACCGGATGCTTACCGAATTCCCGTTCTCAATCATACTGGCGCTTCTTTTGAATGAAATACGGCATATAGGATACAGGAAAACAATTCAGACAATAATCTACCTGCCTCACTTCCTGTCATGGGTTATTGTGGCTTCCATATTCATTACTGTTTTCAGTCCCGAAGACGGATTGGTGACAACATTGTTCGCCGCCATGGGAGTGCATATCCCCGATGTCCTGACCAAGTCAGATTCATTTCGCAGTGTCCTTATTCTGACCGATATCTGGAAAGAGTCGGGGTGGATGACTGTAATATATGTTGCGGCAATTGCAGGAATTGATATTCAGTTATATGAAGCTGCAACAATCGACGGAGCAGGGCGCTGGCGGCAGATGTGGAATATAACTCTGCCGGGTATCCGCAGCACCATTGTAATCATGTTTATTCTTACCCTGGGGCAGATTCTGACATGGGGTTTCGACCAGGTTTATAATTTTTACAACCCTTTGGTTTATGATACCGGTGATATATTGGATACCTACATTTTCAGAACTGCACTTGCGGATATTCGATTCAGCTATGCTGCAGCCGCAGGCCTTTTCAGATCGGTCATTTGCACAGCACTGCTGCTCGTGTCAAACAATGTGGTCAAACTGCTTGGCGAGGAAAGCATTTATTGATTCGAAACAGGGGGTCGGCATTATATGGTATCAAGGAAAAAAATCAGTTTTGCAAATTTTTTGATTTATACGTTCTTAACCCTTTTTGCCCTGATCATATTGATACCCGTATGGCATATATTTGTAATATCCACTTCTTCACCAACGGTATACATAACAGATCCCTATCACCTGGTACCGAAAAGTTTCAGCCTCGCTGAATACAAAAGAGCCTTTCACAGTATCGGGGGAATAGCAAGAGCATTACTTATATCGGTGGAAACGACGGTTTTGGGAACTGCGTTGAGTATGCTCCTGACATGCTGCGGGGCATACACATTATCCAAAAAGGATCTCCCCGGCCGATCAATACTGTTCCGGATACTGGTTTTTACAATGTTTTTCAGCGGAGGGCTTGTCCCTTTCTATATTCTTGTTCGAAATTTAAAGCTTAATGATACAATTCTTGCACTTACTTTACCTGTCGCAATTTCAACATATAACCTGATTATCATGAAAAACTATTTTGCCGGCCTGCCTGTCAGCCTTGAAGAATCGGCAAAAATTGACGGATACAATGATATACAGATTCTGTTCAGGATTATCATACCGATCTCAAGGCCCGTAATTGCCGCCATAAGCCTTTTTTACGCCGTGGGGTACTGGAATGATTATTTCATGGCCACTCTTTTCATAAGCTCAAACAAAATGTTTCCTCTGCAGATAGTTCTAAGGCAGATGATAATTCAGAACCTGGTTCTGGCGCAGGTAGGTGTTCAGACTGCAGGCTCGAATCCGGAGCAGTTCAAGATGGCCTGCATAATTATTGGTATTATTCCCGTGTTGTGCGTATACCCGTTCGTCCAGAAATATTTCACGAAAGGCATTATGCTCGGTGCTGTCAAGGAATAGAAATAATTCGCGGTCAGGCGGATTATGGTATAAAATATTAAATGTAAAGGAGTGTATAAAATGAAAAGAACATTTTATGTCAGGTTATCAACGGTCTTCATTTCTGTATTGATTCTCCTTGTGTTTGCAGCCGGATGCGGCACTGCCGCCGACAAAAACGGTGGTACTCCGGCAGGGTCAACCGGGACAGATTCAAAAACGACTGCAAAAGATACCGGCAACGAAGCACCTGTGCCAATACGATGGGCGAGAGCCGGAAACGAACAGGATCCGGAAAAAGACAGAATACTCCTGGAGCTCCAGAAAAGGCTGAATATTAAGCTGGAAATAGTAAGCATACCATGGGATCAGTTCCCGAACAAGCTGAATATTATGATGGCATCCGGGGAACAGCTGGACCTGGTGAACGGTGAACATGGAAAAACATTGATTGAATGGGCGAGAAACGGAATTATACTGTCATATGACGAATTCCTGGAAGACGGGAAATACCCTTATGTCAGTTCGGTAATCAATTCTGAAATGTACAAAGGACTGAAAATTGACGGTAAGGCATATTATAAACCATTAGGCCTTTGCCCGCAGCTCTTTTGAGCATATTTGCCGAGGGATGGCTGAAATCTGTCGTTGACTACGATAATTTTGACAAGCAATGGGACGAAATGGTTGAGAAATGGCTGAATGCAGGGGGAAGGGAAATCATAGAGTACGGAAACAGGTACTATAAAGACAACAAATAAGGCTACTGAAAAGTGGAAAAGCTAGGGTTCTTGTCCCTGGCTTTTCCATATAATGAAACTGATTTCCGGGTAAACTGCAATACATGAAGATGATATGCATATGAATCATGTTTTACTCATCGGGTCCTGATATGACTATATACATGGTATCACCGAAAAAGGCAAAGCCATTGTACATATAGAATTTCCGAAGGTGTTGCATTTTTTTCTATTCCCGCAATTCGGAAAGCAGTCTTTAACTGCTTTTTGGTAAACAAGCTGCGAAGACCATGCTTAAATGATGCGGAGATAAAATGCTCATAGGCTTTCCATTGGTTATGTGGTACATCGGGCTGTGTTTTTTTCTTCATATGAAATAATACAACGTCTACACCTGGTTTAGGGTGAAAATCATTCCGATCAAAACAATAAATTATGTTCATGTCAAACCTGGGTTTAAGAAGCAGTGAACGCAAAGATTCCGAAGGTTTTCCCATGAAACGCTTTGCGGCACCCTTCTCCATTACCAGCCATGCTTCGGCAGGCGTATTTTTGCACTCTGTAAGTTTTTTCAAAATACCTGTGGTAATGGAAAAAGGTATGCTTGAAAAAACCTTGTAATTACCGGATTCAGGGAGCTTCCAGCGCAAAAAATCATCATGATATAACCTGATATTATCTGTATATCTGAATTTATCTTTCAGTTTGTTATATAAACGGCCGTCAATACACTTTTTTTACAGTTAATCATTCCCCGGGGATATAATACGGAGCTTTTACCGCTTACCACTCCGGTCGCATCTGCGGCATGATATTTCCTGCATTGTTACTGTTTAAATGTTAATATAACAGCGGGTGATTCGGGTGCCTTGACACAGAGCGGCGTGCTTCGAAGCCATGTTGTGTTCCGGCAAGATGGAGCGTGGAACCGATCCACCCCGGATATGGAGTCTGAACTGTAACCATGCATCGTTGCCGATTCCTTTATACGGCTGATGCTTTGCTTCATAAAATTTTTCTGGTATACTGGGATATCGGAAGTATCAAACTTTCTTTGTTGATATTGGTTTATCCGTAAGAATGATATTTCGGGTAATGAAGGAGACGTATATGAAGTATAAGGCAGTTATTTTTGACATGGATGGGACCCTGGTTAATTCAATACACGCCATCATGTACTCAATGAACAATGTTCTTGCAAGGCATGGACTGGAAAGAATAAATATGGATCAATGCAAATCATTTGTAGGAAACGGGATTAAGGAACTGGTAAGAAAGGCTGCAAGGGTGGAAAGCCCCGGTGACGAAAGGCTGAATCTTTACTATCATGAGATGGTTGAAGATTACTCGAAAAACTGGGATTATCAAATGTATGCCTATGACGGCATTGCCGGGCTGCTGGATTCACTGGTGCAGAAAAACATAAAGCTTGGTGTAAACACAAACAAGAACGAAGACATAGCAAAATTAATCATTGATAAATATTTTCCGGGGTACTTTTCATACATGGCAGGAGGAAGGGATTCCATGCCCAAAAAACCTGACCCTTCAGGCGCTCTTTTGATTGCTGAAAAGCTTGGGGTAAGTCCGTCCCAGTGCATTTATCTGGGTGACAGTGATGTTGATATCAAAACGGCAAAAAATGCGAAAATGTATGCCGTTGGGGCATTATGGGGCTTCAGAAGCAGGGAGGAACTGATTCGCGCAGGCGCTGATGCTGTTATTGCCGAACCAATGGAACTTCTGAAAATTATATATTGATCTGATAAAATATCAGCCTGGTAAGCTCAGGATAACCCGACTGCAGAAACCATGCTATAATTCTTTGCCGATCCAAAGAAAGATTTGCATGTTGGTTGTTTCAATATCCTGTAATTTTTTCTTGACCAGGAACATATGTTCGTTATAAAATAAATATGAAAATAATAATAAATGAGGTATTATCATGGTGGACTATGTATTGAATGCCTCAAAAGATAAGGATTGCTTGATTATTTATATGAAAGGAAAGGAAATAACACAAAGAAGAATTCATATAACAGGAATTGATGCCGAGCATGTAAGGGCGTATTGCTATCTGAGAAACGGACCAAGGGTATTTCTCAGAAAGAATATCCTTGCGGCTTCATTCTGCTGAAACTCATGCAGGAGTCTTATAACCGCCGGTTCAATTTACGTTGGAGCCGGACGGTGCGAATCCATGGCAAGCAATAATTGCAGGCAGGATGCCTGTACCTTTTCGAAAAACATGTCACACGATGGCTAAATTATCACGTTGGCGGGAAAAAGCCCATATATAAACCTTGATGCAGCGTACCTTAATCGTGCAATAACCCTCCAAAAGCTATAACCTGATGCTTCTCCATAATTTCCGGTTCTAAATTGATTATAATGTTAAAAAAGTAACTTAGAATCCGGTTAGAAATTTAATAAATAATTAAGCAGATTTAAATCATGCATAAGCTTAGTTGTAAAAAAGTAAATACTAACCGTTATTTGCCTGTGCACAATTATGAAAGACGAAATTTCAATCCTTCATTTATCAGTCTGTCCCGCTATGATAACGGTATTTGGCATCGCAACCCGGTTCCGGTATATAATAATATGCCGAACATTTTACTGTTACTATGGAAAAATATTTGAAAGTATTTTATAATATAAAAATGATATAAGGTGCATTGAATCCTTCATCTTATTAGTAGACTTAAGGGAGACAGTATGGAAGTTAAAAAAATCCTATTAAACTTTATTAAAGAGCGTATTTTGTCTTACATTGCAGGTATCTTGCTTCTTATTGCCGCATCGATAGTATCACTTCGTATACCGAAAGTACTCGGAAAAGTCACTGATATGCTGAATAAAGGGCAGGGAACCGTTAAGGAAATCCGCATACAGCTCATAATAATGATTGGGCTGGCTGTGTTGGGATTTGTGCTTCGTTTTTGTTGGAGGTACTTTCTTGTCGGGAATTGCCGGCATGTTGAAAGTTACCTCAGAAGGAACCTTTTTGCGCATCTCCAGTCATTGCCTGTTAATTTTTACAATAACCACAGAACGGGAGACCTTGTTGCTTATGCAATAAACGATATAAATGCGATACGGAGGGTTTTCGGGTTCGGATTTGTAGCGCTGATAGAAGGTGTTCTGATTAACACTGTGTCTGTTTATTATATGGCCGAAACAATCGAACCGGTTTTGACACTTATGGCATTGGGTCCGGTACCGTTGGTAATAGCTGTAACGATACTTCTCAGGAAGACAATCCGAAGCAGGTTTGAGAAGGTTCAAAAAGCTTTTGCCACCATTTCAGAGCGGGTCCAGGAAAATATAATGGGAATCCGGGTTTTAAAAGCGTTTGCCCAGGAAGAACATGAAATGGTTAAATTCAACAAGCTGAGCAGGGAAAATGTACATACCCATATGCGAATGGTAAGGGTTTCAGGTGCACTTGGACCTGTTACGCAGGTGTGCTTCAGTTTCAGCTTCCTGCTGTTCATTATTTACGGGAGCAAACTTGTGGCGGCAGAGACCATATCCCTTGGTGATTTTATAGCATTTAATACTTACATGGCTACCATTATGAGGCCTGTCATAAATATCAGCAGGATTGTTGAAGTATGGCAGAGAGGTGCGGCTTCAGCAAAGAGACTTAACGATATATTTACCGAAACCAGCGATATATTGGATGGCGAAGAAAATAATATTAAAAACTATGATATAGAGATTAAAAACTTAACATTTATATATCCGCAAACAGAGATGCCCGTACTTAAAAATATAAATCTGACAATCCCTTCGGGTACAACTCTCGGTGTTATTGGCAAAACCGGAAGCGGAAAAACAACTCTTGCCAATCTTCTGTTAAGGCTGTATCCCATACCAGACGGACATATCTTTATTAACAATATTGATATTAATCAAATCTCATTGGAAACATTAAGAGGGAAAATAGGGTTCGTACCGCAGGATAATTTCCTTTTCTCCACAACAATTAAAACCAATATAGGATTTTATCATGAAGGTATTACCGACGGGGAGATTGAGGAAGCAGCAAAAATGTCGGGTGTTTATGATGATATTCTTGAGTTCCCCGACGGCTTTGATACTGTTGTCGGTGAACGTGGAATTACGCTGTCGGGAGGTCAGCGGCAAAGGGTGACGATAGCCCGCGCGCTGGTAAAAAATCCGTCCATATTGATTCTTGACGACAGTCTTTCAGCGGTTGATACCGAAACAGAAAGAGAAGTCCTGGGGAATATAAAGAACATTTTAAAACACAGGACCGGAATCATCATATCCCACAGGGTGTCAACAGTGATGAACGCTGATAAAATAATCTATCTTGAAGACGGACAAATAATCGAAGAAGGCTCCCACCAGGAGCTTATGGATCAAAAAGGGGCATACTACAGGCTTTACATGTCCCAGACAGAAAAGACCGATGAAAATATGGGGGCGGAGCAATGACAGACCTGGGCAGTAAAAGATATGACAAAAGTGAGGAAAGTATATACAGTAAAAAAGCTAATGTCGGAAGATTGTTATCATATTTCATACCGTATATTCCGCACATTATTCTTGCAGTTATCATGGCTTTTGCGATTAATGCAACTGTCATTATCAAGCCGAGGGTGCTTCAGAGGGTGATTGATGATTATCTCGTACCCGGAATATACGACAAGTCAGCAATAAACCGTCTTGGTTTCATTTTCTTCGGGCTTATACTGCTTGGAGCCGGACTTGATTATGCCCAATCAATCCTGTTGAATTTTGTTGGGCAGAATATTATGCACAGGCTTCGTACCGAGCTGTTTAACAAAATTCAGCATATGAAAATGACTTTCTTTGATCACTTTTCATCAGGGAGGCTTTTAACCAGGGTAACAAACGATGTTGAAGCACTTAATGAGCTGTTTTCTGGTGTGTTAATCAACCTGTTCCGTGACGCGGTCATGGTTATAGGATTGGTATGGGTAATGTTTTCAATGAATACAACCCTGGCCTTTGTCGCTATATGTACCGTTCCTGTAATAGCGGTCATTGCAGTAATATACAGGAAAGCGGCAAGGAAAAACTTCATACGCATGAAACGGGCCGTGGGAAGAATAAACGGGTTCCTGGCCGAAAACATAAGCGGTATGAAAATTGTCCAGATTTTTCACCGTGAAAAGCAGAAATTCGACGAGTATAACCAGATTGAAAAGGATTATTTTGAATCCAGCCTGCGGGAAGTAATACTGAACAGCCTGGGAAGACCTATTGTTGAGGTTATTAACAACCTGGCCATATCCGCACTTGTCTGGGTTTGCGCCGGGGATATTCTTTCCGGGGTATTCGAATACGGTGTGCTTTATACGTTTATTTCGTATGTTCGTGAGTTCTTTCAGCCAATTAACGAAATTGCCGATAAATATACCGGGCTGCAATCGGCTGTTATTTCATCGGAAAGAATATTTGAAATCATGGACATCAATGATAACATGGAAGATTTGAAATCCGGCAGGACATGCGGAAACATCCGTGGGGAAATAGAATTTAAAAATGTTTGGTTTGCCTATGAAGATGAGAACTGGGTGCTGAAGGATGTAAGTTTCCATATAAAACCCGGAGAAACCGTTGCGTTTGTTGGTGCAACAGGCGCCGGAAAGTCAACAATAATAAGTTTGATTACACGTTTCTACGATATCCAGAAGGGGCAAATACTGATTGACGGTGTTGATATTAAGGAATACCGGTTGACCGACTTAAGAAGAAGAATAGCCGTAGTGCTTCAGGATGTTTTTCTTTTTACCGGTGACATAGCGTCGAACATCAGGCTTAACAATGATGAACTTACCGATGATGAAGTTTATAAAGCGATAAAAACAGCCTGTGCCGACGGTTTTGTCGATTCTCTTCCGAATGGTATCAAGTCTGAAGTAAAAGAACGCGGGTGTACTTTTTCTTCAGGGCAGAGGCAGCTTCTTTCCTTTGCCCGCGCTGTAGCATTAAATCCTGCTGTTTTGATACTTGATGAAGCAACGGCTTATATAGATACCGAAACAGAGGAAATGATACAGAGGTCAATGGAGGGTGTTATTTCAGGAAGAACTTCGATACTTATAGCTCACAGGCTTTCAACAATCCGCAAAGCAGATCGCATTTATGTCATTGACCAGGGCAGGATTATGGAAGAAGGAGACCATGATACTTTAATGGGTTTAAACGGATTATACAGGAATTATGTTGAGCTGAGCCTGAAAAGCAATGAAAAAAATGATATATAAAACAAATTGTTATGTTTGGGGGAAACTATGTACAAAGAATTTATTTTTAGCAATGGTCTGACCCTGGTTTACGAGAAATTGCCTTATGTACGTTCTGTTTCATTCGGGCTTTGGATTGGAACAGGTTCACGTTATGAGACGTATGAGCAAAACGGGATTTCACATTTTATTGAACATATGCTGTTCAAGGGAACCGAGACGAAAACCGCTAAAGATATAGCAATGGTGATAGATAACGTGGGAGGGCAGCTTAATGCTTTTACCGGAAAGGAATGCACCTGTATTTACACCAAAACACTTGATGAGGACCTGAAAACCGCGGTGGAATTAATTTCCGACATGCTGTTCAATTCGACATTTGAACCGTCCAGTATTGAAACCGAAAAGAAAGTTATTGCGGAAGAAATAAGCATGTATGAAGATTATCCCGAGGAACTGGTCCATGATATGCTGTCCGAGGAGGTATGGAGCGGTAATCCGTTAAGCTATCCGATACTTGGAAGCTATAAATCGGTTGCATCAATTACAAGGGAAAAAATAATTGATTACATGAAGACATTTTATGTTCCCGAAAACAGTGTTATTTCAGTTGCAGGCAATTTCGATGAACAATACCTTCTTGAACTGGTCCAGAAATATTTCGGAGGATGGAAATCAAACAGTTTTAATGAAATAAATGCGGATAAACCATGGTTTAACAGGAGTATGAAGGTCAGAAGGAAAGAAACCGAGCAGGTTCATATGTGTATTGGTTTTCCCGGCATAAAGCACGGTGAGGAGAGTTTGTATTCACTGCTGACGCTTAACAATATTTTAGGCGGCGGAATGAGCTCCCGCCTGTTTCAAAAGGTTCGTGAAGAACTTGGCCTTGCTTATTCAATATATTCATATCCTACCTCTTACAAGGATGTGGGGATGTTTGTGATATATGCAGCCTCGAGTCCCGGCAGCTATATGGATGTAGTAAAACACATTCAGAGCGAGCTTGTATCATTGACCAGGGACTTTCTGACCGAAGCTGATGTTGAGAAGGCAAAAAACCAGTTAAAGGGCAATTTTATAATAAGCCTGGACAGTACCAGCGGAAGAATGAACAGCATGGGAAAATCCCAACTGATGCTGGGAAGGGTTCAGACCCCTGAAGAAGTGCTGGAGTGTATTAACAGGGTATCCCGTGACAGTATAAATGAAATTATTGAAAACATCTTCAAGTCCGAGCAGATGGGGTTGTCAGCCATCGGCGACGTGGATTTTGACCCTGATCTGCTGGACAAGATTGGCTTCTGACAAGCAAACTTGAGAAGGAAATTTCACAAAAAGGAACAAGCACTTGAACCCCCTGGTTTTCATAGGATGGAATATACTTAAGATCCTAGTATGAATTCAGGGGGTATTTTAATGCAAAAACCTAAATACCTTATAATCGGCGGTGATATGAGGAACTTCTACCTTGCCGAGTTATTGAAAAAGGAATATCATCGGGTTGAAATATATGGTTTTGACAAGAAAAATGTAAAAAAGAACAATTCAAGTCTAGCCCAAATGATTGCCGACAGTGACGTTATAATTTGCGGGATCCCGCTGATGTCTGCCAACGGGTATGTTAATATGCCTTTTTCCGATGAATCGCTTCCTGTTGACACCCTTATAGAGATGATACCGAAGGATGTGCTTTTTATAGCCGGAAAAATTGAAAAAGAAATAAAAGAAAACCTTGACGGCAGAGGCATATCTTATATCGATTTGCTGGAAAGGGAGGATATGGCCGTGCTGAATGCCATACCGGCTGCTGAAGGTGCGGTGGAGCTTATTATGCGGTCAACTCCGAAAACAATCCATAACAGCAGGATACTGATTATGGGTTATGGGAGGATCGGTAAGGTGCTGGCACGCATCTTATCGGCGTTTGGTGCCGAAATCTGGGTCGCTGCCAGGGCTTATTCCGATCTCAGCTGGATAGAAGCATTTGGATATAAACCCGTTCATCTGAATGATCTGGAGCGATATATAACAGACATGAATGTAATCGTAAATACAATACCATACCAGTATATTACGGCAGATATACTGAAAAAAATACGAACTGACTGTTACCTGATAGATTTGGCTTCCCATCCCGGTGGAATCGACTTCAATTACGCCGGGAAAATCGGACTGAAAGTGGATTGGGCGTTAAGTCTTCCGGGAAAAGTAGCCCCTCTTACTGCAGCAGAGATAATTAAGAAAACTGTTGAGAATATACTGATAGAAGGGGGAAAGAGAAAATGAGCATATCCGGGAAAAAAATCGGGTTTGCACTGACCGGCTCTTTTTGCACCCTGCAAAGCGCCCTGATACAGATGGAGAAGCTTGTTTTCCTTGGGGCTGATGTGCTGCCGGTGGTTTCGTATTCAGTTAAATCGACAGATACGCGGTTTGGAACTGCACAATATTTTCTTGAACAGATAAAGGCAATTACCGGGAAAAACTGTATAGATACAATTGTTGATGCAGAACCGATAGGGCCGTCCAAAAACCTTGATCTTATGGTAGTAATGCCATGCACCGGAAATACACTGGCAAAACTCGCCAACGGTATAACCGACACACCCGTGACCATGGCATGTAAAGCCCATCTGAGGAACAATAAACCGGTTTTATTGGGTATTGCAACAAATGATGGTTTAGGTGCAAATTCAAAAAACATAGGGCTTTTGCATAATACAAAGAACATATTTTTTGTTCCATACAGACAGGATGATCCCGAAAAGAAATTCAATTCTCTTGTGTGCCGTATGGATCTCTTCATACCTGCCGTAGAAGCAGCACTTAACGGCAAACAGATAGAACCGGTGCTTGTATGATTTAAGTTAGGAAAACCTCACTGATATGGAATAAAATAAGAGGTTTTCTTCTTTTATTTCCACTTGTACGGATATATATGATATGCTACTCTAATAATGAGTTAGTGCTTTTTTTTATTCCGGTATATTGTACGTTACTGTTCGGAGGTTCGTATAGCAGCGGGTGATTCGGGTGATCTGGTGCAGATCAAAACACTTCAAATACACGCTTCGATTATAATCCCGAAGCAGAACCCGCAGATGGACATTACAATTTAGTTCATTCGGACAGTATCTATTAACAGTATAACGGGATTTGTTCTTTTTTAGCCTGTATATCCGGAGGGTTCATTCAGGAATGGCAAGAAGCAATACGCCTATGTGGATTACAATTCCTGTCAGAGATAAAATAAATGGCAAGGCCTTATTCACAACGCGGCACGGAGGGGTAAGCAGTCCTCCATATGACTCGTTGAATTTAAGCTTTCAGCGTGATGACAGCAAAGAAAATGTAATGAAGAATTTTAAGCTGCTGTCTGAAAGTACCGGAATACCCATGGAATACATGGTTCTGACAAGGCAGGTTCACGGCTCGGATATTACTGTAGTAAATAAAGAACATTGCGGTATGGGGCTGCTGAGAGACAGGACTTTTGGAGAATCTGACGGACTTGTTACTGCAGACAGGAATGTAGCCCTGGTCACTTTCCATGCCGACTGTGCTCCCGTATACCTGTATGACTGTTCAAAAAATGTTATCGGGCTTATACACTCGGGTTGGAGAAGCACATTGCTGAAGATATCTGCAAAGGCAGTTAAAATTATGAAGGAAGAGTTTAACTGCAATAGTTCTGACATTTGTGCGGTTATAGGGCCATGTATTCATAAATGCTGTTTTGAGGTTGGAGCGGATGTTTATGAGAAGTTTTTGGAAACTTTCCCGAATTGCACCGGTGCTTTGGTAAATATTGACGGCAAATTCAGGATTGACCTGGTAAATTTAATTATAAGCACTTTAACCGGTGAAGGCTTAAGCCGCGGGAACATTCATGATGTAAACAGGTGTACTGTTTGTGAGAATGAGCTTTTTTTCTCGCACAGAGGGGGTCGCGGATTAAGCGGGACCGGAGCCGCCCTTTTTATGATGATGGATTGAGGTTGATTTATGAGGATAAACAGAAGTTTCATTACCGTTATTTTAATAATTTTAATATGTGTTATGCTGACAGGTTGTGATTCAAGCCAGGTTTTCAGCGAAGGACCCGAATTAATTACGTCGGTTCCGGGCGTTTCGGTAACCCCTGTTGACAAGCAGGTTAAACTAATTGACAGCGGGCCTGTTTACGGGGGAACTCTTATACTTGCAACAACTCCTGTAGATTCTCTTAATCCGCTGGAAACTGCGAGCAGGTATGTTAATTATATTTCGCTGTTTATTTATGAATCGCTTTTTATCCAGGCAACCGAGAATAATTTTGAGCCGTGGCTTGTAGACAGTTTCAGCCACGAAGGGTTTTTATCGTGGAATTTTAAGTTGAAAAAGGACGTAATGTTTCATAACGGGAAGGAATTAACCTCTTATGATGTAAGGTATACCATCAGGGAGCTTGAAAAGTCGAACAGTCCGTTTTATAAAACCAATATCGTTGATAATATCAAGGAATTTAATATAATTAGCAGTTCCCAGTTTGAAATTATATTAAACAAGCCCGACCAGGCTTTTATTAAAAAACTGGTTTTTCCAATATTGCAGCAAACCTATGAAGACAGTAATGATGTCGTGGGAACCGGGCCATATCGTTTTGATACCATGTCGGAGAACGAACTGAAGCTTGTAAAAAATGATAAATGGTGGTATGCTGAGCCCTATATTGAAAATATAGTTTTTAAAATATATGAAGAAGATGAAATGCTGAATGCATTTCAGAATAATGAAATAGAAGTTGCTTTTGTCAGGAATGTTGATTTTTCCAAGTACCAATACAGGACGGATTTGGATTTCAGGGTGTTTACATCAAATGAAAGCCATTTCCTGTATGTAAATCCTGACAGTATTTTTGGCCAGTTCAGAAGACAGGAAGCCCTGTTCAGATATGTTGCATTCAGGCTGAATGAGTTGAATCTGGGCCAGGTTCAATATTTTGATCAATATAGCCGGGAACCGGTAGACATCGATGGTTTCAGGGAGGAATTAATCAAATCCGGACTTAGCTATGATGAAGAAGAGAACAAATTCACTTATTACGGCAGAGAACTGGACAAGATTCGAATTGCAGTGCCGTACCAGGATCTTCCGAAGCTTCATACCGCGAATTTCCTTGTTAATATTTTGGGTGATGCGGGGATTTCAGCTGAGATTGTTACAATAAACAGGAATATTTACAAAAGGGAAATACGTAACGGCAAATACGACCTGTCCCCGGTTTCAGATGTATTAAAACCGTGGGAGGATTTAACCGATACATTAAAAAGAATACAGCAGGATTTGGGATACGGGAGGGAGGATTCCTTCATTCTGCCTCTATATCGGACACAGCAGGCTGTCCTGTTTAAAAACAGCATACGCGGTGAAAAGAACTCAAATTATTGGAATCCATATCAGGGTTTTTATTCATGGTACAAGCCTGTCTTAAATGATGGCAGTTGAGAATGCATTTTAAATTATGCAGTTATATATAGAAGGTGAAAAAGTAATTATTAAGCCGATTGACGTGAACAGTGTAAACATGGTTAAACTTTGGTATCATCAATGGGATTCTTATGGGTATGCCACGGGTGGAAAAAAAACCGATGAGGCCTGGTCAACGCGTTTGAATTCATTTGTTTCGGGCATATACACCAAGAATGAAACCATCATAGGCCTTATAACCGGCGAACTGAAAAGGATAAAAGAAAACGTGCTGTGGATACGGACATTCTTGATTGATGCCGCCTGGCAGAGAAAACAATTTGGGACATACTCCTTTAACCTGGTATGTAATCATACGGCAGAATATTTAAATGTTAAAAGGGTATACCTGTCGGTTTCTGAAGAAAACACAGCAGGGATAAACTTCTGGAGAAAAATGGGGATGACATGTGTAAAAACCATTGGTGGTAAAGACCCAGGAAATAACAGGGGAATACTGATTTTTGAAAAGGTATTGTAACAATGATGAAAAGGCCCATGCTGCAAATTGCAACAGCCTGTTGCATTGGTACGGTACTTGCCTGTTATATAAGGCAGGTCTTTATTGTCGTTCTGATATTCCCGGTACTGATTTTTCTTTCGTGGCATGGAGCAACAAGGAATATTCCTGCTGCAAAGAGCTTTTTGCTGTACGGGGTTTTTATTGTTTTCGGTTATGCAAATTATGCTTTTCAGTATACAATTCTTTCAAAACCACTGATGCCGTATTATGAGGAAAACGTATCCCTGGCGGGTTATGTAAATAGTGAATGCAGAACAGAGAACGGCAGGGTTACCTTTGAATTTTTTATTGAAAGGCTTGAAAATTCCGGCAAATATGTCGGGAGGACGATATTGGTCAACGTATACGGCACTGAATCAATTGAAGATTATACATTGGGCGCGCGCCTGGTATTAAGCGGAGTTCTGATGAGCCCGTCAGCATCCAGGAATCCCGGGGGATTTAATTATAAAAATTATCTATACACCAAAAGGATTCCGGCCACATTGTCGACAAACGGGAGTAACGTGAAAAAAACCGGATCTGCCAAAAGTCTTCCTCTGAAAAGGGTTGGCATTAATCTCAGGCAGTACATACTCACTTCGCTGGAGAAAAATCTTAGCAGTGAAAAATCGGCATTAATAGGTGCAATGCTTATCGGGTACAGGGAAAATCTCACCGAACAGATGGAAAATGCTTTCAGTGCTGCAGGTTTAACTCACATAATGGCAGTTTCGGGTGCAAACCTTGCGTTCCTGGTTTTTCCGCTTCTCTGGGTGTTGAGCTGGATTGGTGTAGACCGCAAAGTGAGCGCTGTAATAGCGATACCGTTTATTTTCCTGTATCTTTTGGTTACCGGATTGGAGTCATCTGTTTTAAGAGCATCGGTGATGGCGGTTGTAATATTGCTTGGAAAGGCATTGCACAGGAAGGGCGAACTGGTAAACTCGGTCGCTGTAGCTGTTTTTATTCTTCTGTCTGTAAATCCTTTCATGTTTTTTGATGTCGGGTTCCAGTTATCGGTTGGTGCAACACTTGGCCTTGGCATTTTGTATAAAAGGGTGAGAAATATTTTCCCTGCAAAGGTGCCCGGGTTCATCAGCGAAACTTTGGCTGCCACAATATCAGCCCAGGCAGGGGTATTGCCGCTTTTAATTATGTATTTCAGCAGGATATCGCTAATATCGCTGGTTTCAAACATGCTGGTAGTACCTGTAACAGGAATTGCCACATGCCTTGGTGCGGTATGCATTATAGCCCGGACCATCCACCCGTTTCTTGGAAAAATAACAGGCTATGGTCTTGAAGCCGTTTTGCATTTCATTCTTTTCGTTACCGATAAAAGCGCATCGGTTAAATGGGCTGAAATATATATGCACCATTGGGATTACCTGTTGATATGCATTTATTACTTATTGGTATTCCTTTGGGGTATTTTCGGAATCAATTTTTTCAGGAAACATAAAAATGCGGTCATTGCCTGCGTTTTTACCGCAGGGCTTGTTTTTGTTGTAAAAGGAATCGTGCCTGTACCGTTGAAGGTTATTTTTGCAGATGTGGGCCAGGGAGACTGTATCCTGATACAAACGCCCGGAGGAAGAAATTACCTTGTTGACGGCGGCGGTGCATATAATGAGGATGAAACCGGTTATTACGGCAGGAAAATAATTCTCCCGATGCTGATGCATGAGAAAATTTCCCGGATTGATATGGCTTTGGTAACCCATGCCCACTCCGATCATATGTCCGGAGTATTGACATTGATTGAGATATTCGATGTTAAATCGGTTGGATTGCCTGACTATCCCGGTGCCAAAACCGATTTCGGCAAGCTGGTTGAACTTTGCGAAAGCAGGAACATCCCGGTTGTTTTGTATAATGAAGGTGATGTTATAAGGTTTGACGATGAAACAGTCTTTGAAGTGCTGAACCCTCCTTCGATGAACGCACCTTATGGCAACAACCTGAATAATACTTCGCTCTGCGGCATGCTGAGGTTTAAAGAACTGAGTGTTCTGTTTACAGGCGATATTGAAGCAGAAGCAGAAAAAACTTTACTGAAATATGGGGACGGTATTGACTGTGATATACTGAAGGTTGCCCATCATGGCGGTGCTGAAAGCACTATACATGATTTTTTACGTTTCGCAAGGCCCAAAGCGGCAATTATCAGTGTCGGAAAAAATAATTACGGGCATCCGTCGGCAGAGGTAATTGAGCGTTTGCACCGGTCAGGAGCCAGGATTTACACAACCAGGGAAAAGGGAGCAATAATTGTCACCAGCAATGGTAATGATTACCGGATCAGATCGTGGGTATCAGATGAACGGTATACTTTTTTCCCGGATGATGGCGGCGATCCGAATCATTAATATAAAGATACGGTGAAACTCTGTGTATGTTATAATAAAATACAGTAAACTGATGCGGGGAATATTGCATGTCAAGGCTGTATACAAATGACCTTATAAACAGTGATGAAAATATTACTATGATAACGTATACCTCTTCTGAAAAGGAGCCCGAGCATACCCATGAATTTATTGAAATACAGTATATCTGGAACGGAAGCGGATACCAGGTTATCAACGGCGAAACCACATATGTGGAACGGGGAGACCTCCTGTTCCTGAATTTCGGAACCAGTCATTCCATAGAGGCATTGCCCGAGCTGACAATTACAAACTGTCTTCTGAAGCCTGAGTTTGTCAGTGAGGAACTTATGGACTCCGATAATGCCCTGGATATGCTGAATCTTTCACTTTTCAAGGATTTCAGGCAGGGCACGGCCGAACACCTGGTGCCGAAAATAAGGTTTCACGGCAGGGACATGGCAGAGATGGAGATTGTTATTAAATCCATGCAGCACGAGTTTGACGGGAAAAAGCCGGGATACCGCACAATTCTTAAATCATATGTTTATATTTTAATGACTAAAATTTTCCGTGCCGTGAAAGAATCGGATTCCCTGAATATATACAATGAGGTGGGCAGGATTGCACCCGAGGTCCTGAAATATATTGAGGAGAATTATAACAGGAAGCTTTCATTAAGTGAGCTTGCCAGGATCGGATGCTATAACCCTTCATATTTCAGCCGGATTTTCAAGGAGTGTTTCGGCAAGTCTGTTACCGAATATATAAACGGCAAACGTATAGCTGCTTCGGCAGAACTGTTGGAGAAAACCGACCTTTCCATAGAAGTAATTGCAAGCAAAACGGGTTTTAACGACAGCAAGAGATTCTATTATCTTTTCAAAAAACATACCGGGATGACACCGCACAATTACAGAAAAAATATCAAAAAAAACTCCGGCATCAGGTAAAGAAAAACCAATGAATCAGTGGTATGCCAGGTGATACAATGATTGTTGCAATATAATAAAAGGAGGCATACTCAAGTGGTTTTGAGCGTGAAAGAATACAGGGATAAAGTATTGGGATGCTGGACGGGAAAAAATATCGGTGGAACTTTGGGAGCCCCGTTTGAGTGCAGGCGCGGGGTTTTTGAGTTTGACTTCTATACGCAGGACCTGGGGGGCGAACCTTTGCCGAATGATGACCTGGACCTTCAGCTGGTGTGGCTGAATGTTGCAGAAAAGTACGGGAGGTTTACCAATGCGGCAATATTGGGTGAGTACTGGCATTCATATATAGTACCTAACTGGTCTGAATACGGGGCTGGTAAAAATAATATGCGGATGGGTCTCCTGCCGCCCCTTTCCGGGTATGTAAACAACAACAACCGGGACAGCTGCGGGGCCTTTATACGCTCTGAAATCTGGGCGTGCCTTGCTCCGGGGCATCCTGAGATTGCCGTAAAATACGCATATGAGGATGCAATAGTTGATCACAGTCATGAAGGTGTTTATGCCGAAATCTTTTTTGCCGCGATCCAAAGCTCGGCTTTTGTTGAAACCGACATGCACAGGCTGATTGATATCGGGCTTTCATATATACCCGAAGATTGCGGTATTGCAAAAGCCGTAAGGTGCGTTATCGATTGCCGTAATGCAGGACTGGACTGGAAGGAAGCACGTAAACGGCTGCTGAATGAGGTGCCTGGAAGCTTTGGTATGCTGACAGGCTATGAGACAAGGGAACCTGAAACAGATGTGCCAGTGGGAAGAATGGGCTATGATGCGCCCAGCAATGTAGGAATTACAATACTCGGATGGCTGTATGGAGAGAATGATTTTGGAAAAAGCCTCTGCATTGCAGCCGGCTGCGGTGAAGATTCCGATTGCACCGCAGGAACGCTTGGAGCCATACTTGGCATAATAAACGGGTACCGGGGCATACCTGAGAAATGGCTGGTACCCATAGGCAAATCGATTAAAACCATATCGGTAAACCTGGGGGATGCTGGAATTACAATACCAAAAACGGTTGACGAATTAACCGACAGGGTGATTAGGCTGACGCCGTTATTTCTCGGAAGTGATTTCTGTGATACCATAGGTTCAGCCAACGGGTATTCGGTTAAAACGCTGGAGCCGCAGTTCCTTTTTAATCATCCTGTACGAATCAATTCCTATGCCTGTTACAGGTTCGAAGATGAATTAATGCTGCAGCCCTTCCAGGTAAAACACCGGTTTATTCTGTTTGATGTTGTGGTAAATTATTACGAAGAGCCTTACGTCAGGGAGTCGGAAATGAAAAAATTCAGGCTTACGATAGAGAATAACATGCGCATTCAGCAGTGGCTGGAAATTAAATGGTACCTTCCTGACGGGTGGCAGATTGCCCCTTCGGAAGAGGTCAGCCTTTCATTGGAACAGTATCATGGAAACATAGGCAGGGCTGAAGTGGAATTTGAAATAACACCGGCAGGCCTTAACCGCGCAAGGTACGACCTGGTGGTGGAAATACGTTCAAATGGACGGCATTCGAAAGGACTGATACCAATAGTCCTGCTTAACGGTTTGAAGAGTGAAGTTTAAATGTAAACATTATATTTCACAAAATGCTGACGGGACTTTCAGGTTCCCTGCGGCCTTTTTCCTTATATTTTATTATCCTGCCCGGTTTATGACCGGAACCTGTATAACAATCCAAGCCGGTAAGCCTGTAATGAATCCGGGGCTTTTTAACCGGGATATGCTTGTTGTTAAAATGGTAGGAGAATCGCAGGAAGGGGAATTGTTTTTCATTTTACAGGTTATAACATGCAAAAACCCATAATTGGGAGTCATTTTCTTCAGTAATCAGAAAGGAAAGTGAAATGATATGTTGCAGAAGCTGTTCGGGAAAAAGAGAAGTGTCGTGTATAGCTGGAGCATATCCTACCTGCTTATCATTCTCATACCTCTGATTGCTACTGCTTATGTCTATGATGTTGCCAGGAATATTATTGAAGAAGAAGTAAACAATGCCAATGCTCTCATGATAGAAAAAATGAGGGATGAAATAGACGGTGTGCTGGAAAACATTCAAAAATTCAGCATAGAAATATCACTGAACCAGAGAATCAAGGATGTGGCGTCTCTGAAAAGCATTGAAAGCGGAGTGCAGAGTTACGTGTTATATGAAGCCGGCCGCCAGTTGGGAAGCTATAAGACCTTCACCAATTCCTTGAAAAGATATTATATTTATTTCAACAAGCTGAAAATGGTGATTGCAGCCAATGCTGCCTATACTGAGGAAGATTATTTCAATTTCCACCTGTCCGGGGACGGTTATACCATTGAACAATGGCTGGAAACCGTTGGGAAGGTATACACCGGTAATTACCTTGTAATGCCGTACCATGAAGAAGACCTGGGAAAAACGAAAGGTGTGGCATTTATTCGCTCAATTCCGCTTCCCGCATTTGGCGAACCGCTTGCCAATGTGGTGTTTATTTTGAATTTCGATGAAATACTGAAGAGAAGCTCGGACGGGTATTCCGATGAAATAAAGCTGCTGGTAGTGAATAGCGATGGAAATGTACTTGCGGGGGAGGCTGCAGGATATAGTCCGGATGAAATCGACTACGGCGGTATGAACAATACCCAGGGCAGCATATATCAAACGCTGGACAACAGGAAAGCTGTAATTACCTATACCTCATCAAGGGTTACAGGCTGGAAGTATATCACCATTACACCCGAATCGGTTTACAGCCGGAAGGTAATAAGGATCCGCAATATCATGCTCGGAGGACTGGCTGCCTGTTTGGTGCTGGCTGCTTTGATCTCATATTTCTCTATAAAAAGGAATTATGACCCGTTAAGGGAAATTGTGTCCTATTACAAAGGTGTTGTAAATGATGAAAATGAGAGAAACGAATATGGTTTTATAAAACAGGTGCTTAATGAGACCATAAAGCAGAAGGAGAACATTCAACTGAAGCTTAACAAGCAAAACAGGGTGATGAAATCAAGCTTTATTGAGTCTTTGCTTAAAGGCAAGACAGCCATGGTGCCGATGCATGAACTTATGACTGCGTATAATATCCGGTTCGACCAAAAATATTTCGTTGTGATTTCCATATATATCCAAAATATGGATGAAGGGTTCTGGAACGGGGATTTTGAATCGGGAATACAGGAGTACAGCCTTGCCCGGTTTGTAATCATCAATGTAATGGAAGAACTGCTGAACAAGGAAATGCACGGATACATGACAGAAGTCGATGACATGCTTGCATGCCTGGTAAACACAAACTATGGCACCTGTTACAGGGAAAAACTTCTTGGCATTATCAATGAGGCCAGGAGTTTTATTGAGGAAAATTACAGGCTTACGCTGTTGTTTGCAATAGGTTCACCGCATGAAAGCATTGAAGGAATTCACGATGCTTATGCAGAGTCGGTGGATGCAATGGAATACGCAAAGGTTATGGGAATGCGTACTCCCGTGTTTTACGATGAAATAAAAACCGCAGGAAATTATTATTATTATCCGGTTGAAAAAGAATACCAGCTTATAAATTGCATTAAATCCATGAATTACCAGGGGGCTGTAGATATAATCGAGGATATATTCAAGAACAATCTTGTCAGCAACACGCCTTCCCTGGAAGTAACCCGATGCCTGATGTTCGACCTGATTGGCACCATACTTAAAACCATTAATGTGCTTGATAAAAAAGAGCTCAGTTTTTTTGAAGGCATGGATGTAGTCAATGTCTTGATGAATTGTGAGTCACTGATGGAAATGAAACAGAAAATAAACGAAATAATCAGGAAGACCTGCGATTATGTTGAAAAAACAAGCTACGTCAAGGATTATTCGATAAGAGACATGGTTATTGATATCATTGAGAAAAACTATAGCGACGTAAACCTCGGAATAGCATCAATTGCGGAAAAAATAGGCAAATACCCGTATTATGTGTCGAAGGTATTCAAGGACCAGACCGGTGAAGGGATCCTGGAGTATATAAACCGGGTTCGCATTCAGAGGGCAAAAGAACTGATGCAGAAGGAAACTGGACTGACCCAGGAGGAGATTTCCGAGAGAGTGGGTTATTCCAGTGTAAGGACGTTCCAGAGGGCATTCAAGAGGTTGGAAGGAACAACTCCCGGAAAACTGAATTCCTGAAAAATTTCAAAGACAATTGTATAAGGAATCTTGTGGATGGATATAAGATTCCTTTAATTTTGACGCAGTACAATCAAAATTGTCGTATAAAAACATGAGGTCCTGTAAATCTTTATTTTCAAGGAATTGAAGGGATTCCTAATAGTGTCGCGCATAGACTTAAGACTGTCACTTTACTTTTCAGGGTAACTGTTTTACTGTGAAAACAGAACGCGTTCTGCAATTCCATTTATCAATGATATTAATAAGGGGGATGATCTAGTGAAAAAATTATTAAAAATAAGCTGTTTAATAATCAGTATCCTGTTAATTGCTTCTTTAACAGCGGGATGTTCCGGTCCGGCAAGCCAGGGCAGCCCGAAAACCCCGACAACTGAACCCGGAACTGCACAAACCGGAACAGAGCAATCAAACGAAACCGGTGAAATAGGAAAATATCCTGTAAAAACCGACGTAACACTTACGTATTGGTCAATACTCAATGCAAATGTATCTTCAAACTACAAAAGTCTTGCCGATACTCCTTTCGCAAAAGAACTGGAAAAGGAAACAGGTATCAAGGTTGAATACCTGCATCCTTCTTCTTCGGCAAATGAAGCGTTCAACCTGATGATAGCTTCTGAGGATCTGCCCGATATTATCGAATACTGGTGGCTGGATTTTCCCGGAGGTCCTGAACAGGCAATCCAGAACAACATTATCCTGAGAGCCAATGATTATATTGATAAATATGCTCCTAATCTCAAAAAATTTCTCCAGGAGCATCCTGAAGTGGATAAAATGGTAAAGACCGACAACGGTTCCTATTATGGATTCCCCATGATTAGAGGTGATGAACTCCTGCTGACATTCCAGGGCTTGGCAATCAGGAATGACTGGTTGCAGGAGGTTGGCCTTGAAAAGCCTGAAACAATTGATGAATGGTACGTAGTACTGGAAGCATACCGTAAAGTATTTAAAAATCCCATGGTTTTGCAGGGATACATCAACACATTTCTTGTTGTTGTCGTCGGGCTTATGTTCAACCTGACCCTTACATCCCTCGGAGCATATTTTTTATCAAGAAAGAACCTGATGCTGAAAAAGACCATCATGTTCCTGATTACCTTTACGATGTTTTTCAGCGGCGGTTTGATTCCCTTTTATTTAACGGTAAAGGAACTGAAAATTGACAATACATTGTGGGCATTGATTATCCCCAGTGCCATTAATACATTCTATTTACTGGTTATGCGCACATCCTTTCAAAACATACCCGACAGCCTTGAGGAATCGGCGAAGTTGGACGGAGCAGGGCATTTTACAATTCTTGTGCAGATAGTTCTGCCTCTTTCCCTGCCGACTATAGCCGTCATGATCCTGTATTATGGCGTGCAGCACTGGAATGCATGGTTCCATGCCGCCATCTTCCTGAGGCAGCGTGAAAAATTTCCGCTTCAGCTGGTGTTACGGGACATCCTGATTGACAACAAAACCGAAGAAATGGCATTGGGTGTGGATACTGCCGACAGGGAAAGCGTGAGCCAGACCATAAAATATGCAATCATTATAGTAGCAACAGTTCCTATTCTGACATTATACCCGTTTTTGCAGAAATATTTTGTAAAAGGTGCCCTTTTGGGAGCAATCAAGGGATAGAGAGTGAAGGTGCCCGGATTTTGCCATGATAGATATGAATATAAACGACATGATAGTGTTTCCGCATTTTGGAACACCCGTATTTGTTGAGCCGGGAGCTTCTTTCCGTATTGAGTTTACACTGAGTGAGAAGCTGCCGGGTAACGGATGGAGCGCATGGGTCGAAAATGACCTGAAAAGATGGTGCTGTACGATCAGCAATGTGGAAGCAGGGGAAAACAACATATATCTTGGATTGAAATCAGGATATACCGCCGAGGTTACCCTGCCCGGCAATGTATCACCCGAGCTGTGTACTCTCGTTATTATGCACGAGTCCGGGAAAATACTCAGGTCAGCAGCATCGGTAAGCGTTGTTCCCGAACTTGACGAAAACTTTTATATAATTCATACCACCGACACCCACCTGGTTGCATATGACCAGGACAGGGAGGATGGTGCTTTGCAGGGAAAAACACTGGGAATGATGGCACGGGTTGCAACTCTTGCAGGGGCGCGATTCTTTTCCCATACGGGGGACGTATCGTTGAGCCATAATGAAAGCAGGGCGGTAAGTATCCGGGATTTCTTCATAGCACCCATTATGCGGATGGGGAGGGTTCCCCTTGTTTTTGCTCCCGGCAATCATGAATATGATTACTGGGTAACTCCGTGCCCGTCCCTTGCTTCGGGACTTCGTGCCGGTGAGTTCAGCCAGGAGGATTGTGACAGGTACTTTGGCATGAGAAGCCAGATTATCAATATGGGTTCGTTTCTGGTCGCCAAGCATGATTTTGGCGGGTATTGGGACTTCCCCGAACTCAGGGCAGCATTAACCGCAAAGTGGAACAATCAGCCCGAAAACATTACGTACCGCCTGGTGCTTCAGCACACCCACGATGGGGCGACCGCCCTGTTTCACAACCAACTGCCGGAGGAAATATACCCGTATCCGGACCTGATGCTGAAAGGGCACGATCACGAGTGGAAATCGGTTGGCCCCTGTTCCGAATACCCGTTTCAGATTATTTCCTGTGGTGGCGGAGCAAAAAGAATGAACGGCCAGGAACTGCCGCCGGTTGTTGAACCATACTGGGTCTGGGGGGACAGTGCAATCTTTGATTTCAGAATTGATCGGAATAAACGCTGGACATGCCCTTCTGCAGAAAACTGGTCAGAAGAAACCGGAAGGTTCCAGCTGATTGAGGACGGCAGAACCGGGAGGGAGAGAAACAAGCTGCGTGACAGTTTTTTAAATGACAATACAACAGGCACTGCCAGGGAAAACCTCTGCGAAATTACCAACAACCTTGATTTTAATTTCTACAACGGCAGAGTGCGTTTTCTTATGGAACAGGGCAGATACCGGGTAACCGGAGGAGAAATTCTGTCCCAATATGATTACAGGAATGAAACCGGCATGCATACCGCGGTATTGGTAAAAGTAAGCATTCCCGCAATGGATGCAACCTGCGTGCGTATCTCGGGAACCGGTTAAGCAACGGTCAGTGTACTGCCTTTTACTCAGCTTTATTTTTTATAGCCCTTAACCAGCCTTACGATCTTGATTTCAAATGGCCTGAAACCCAGTTTTACCCGGTTGTTTGTTACATCCAGGTTGACCGGGTTTCTTTCCAGCATATTTGTCTGGTAAGCCTGTGAAACATTATAATACAGCTTGTCATTGGATATTAAGTGTATCAGATGAAATTATTTTAGTTTGATAAAGCTTTATTGCTTTTCCTTATCTAAATGATTTTCAATGCATCGATTATTAACGATATATACGATTGTGTTGATTATTTTGCTATAATATATTAAACCGTGCAGAAAGTAATAACGGGACAATCCTGATTTCATAAAAGTATAACCAGGCAAGGGATGAACCATGAGTATGAAAGACCTGAAAATGCAGCTTAAAGAGAAAAAAATCGGGAAGCTATATTTGTTTACCGGACCAGAGCAATACCTGGTAAGATATTATGTTGATGAAATTGTGAAAACGCTGCTTCCCGAAAATGTCAAGTCTTTGAACTACAGTGTATTCGAAGAAAAAGCAACGTTTAAGCAGATTGAAGACGCTGTCTCAATTTATCCTGCTTTTTCTGAAAGGCGGGTCATAGTTGTAAAAGAAAGCAACCTTTTCAAATCTGGAGAGAATCAGCAGCGATACGATGATTTTTTCAAATCCCTTCCCGATTATATATGCCTGATATTCATCCAAAGCGAGCCTGACAAAAGGACTTCACTATACAAGGCGTTGAAAAAACATGCCCTGGTTATTGAATGTGACTGGCAGAAAGCAGATGCTTTAACCAAATGGGTAATGAAAGTTTTTGCATCGTATAAAAAGCAGATAAGTGAAAGTGACGCTGCCTTTTTAGTAAACCTGCTTGAGCCCGATATGACTTTTATGCTTCATGAAATGGATAAAATTGCCTGTTACATGGGAGAAAAGATCCTGGTAACCCGGGACATAATATCCGATGTGGTTACAAAAAGCGCTAAGGTGAAAATTTTCGACCTGATAGATGCAATGTCCCAGCGGAGAATGTCAGAAGCAATACAAATTATGGATGAGCTTATAGAAATGAAAGAGCCCGTTCCTTTAATAATGGCGTTAATCGGAAGACAGTTATTTATATTGTTAAAGACAAAGAAGCTGGAGGGAAAAAAGGTGCCTCAGGCCGAAATGGCAAAGCTTTTGGGTATTATGCCGTATTTTATGGAGAAGACCAGGAGACAGGCTGCTAACTTTTCGGAGGATACCTTAAAGCGGCTGGCGCTTAAATGCACAGAAACCGATTTGGCTGTCAAAACAGGCCGGATTGACGGAAGGCTTGCCATTGAACTTTTATTGATGGAGATCAACTAATTTGGTAAAATATAAAATGCAGGCGGTTTTATTTAAACTTAAGATTTATAAAAACATAATTACGAAGGAGAGCTTGACATGGGATACATAAGGGATCTGTCCATCCAGTTTTTACTTGGATGTACCTTGACCAACTGGGTAAAACTGCTCTGGCAGAACAGGGATAAACCTATTTACTGGAAGAGTCTGCCCAAATTCATATACATTACTGTCGTTATAATCCTGCTTACACCTGTACGAATTATTGAAAAACTGCTTTTTGACATAAAAGTCAGGAAAACGAAAATAGATTTGGATCCTGTTTTCGTTCTCGGGCATTGGCGCAGCGGAACAACCTACATGGTTAATATGCTGTCCCAGGACGAGCAGTTTGGAGTGACAAATGCCATACATTGCTTTTGTCCCAATATGTTCCTGAGCTGTTATAAAGCTCTTGAATGGATTATGAGCAAAATACTTCCCAAGAACCGGCATATGGATAATGTTCCCCTGGATACGGTTTCATCCCAGGAAGAGGAGTTTGCCATAGCAAATATGTCCACGCTGTCTAACTATCACCTGGTTTCCTTTCCAAGAAATCATCTGAAATACCAGAAGTATGCATACTTCAGGGATATGTCCGACGAAGAGATAAGAGAATGGAAGGAAAAATACCTCTTTTTATTAAAGAAGGTAACTTACCAGTTGAAGGGTAAAAGGCTTCTGCTTAAGAGTCCGACCAATACAAGCAGGGTAAAACAGCTGCTGGAACTGTTCCCGAATGCGAAATTTATCCATATATACAGAAACCCATACAAGGTATATGTATCAACCAAAAGATTATATGAGAAATTTTTCCCTGTGTTTGAATTGCAGAAGCCAATCCCCGATGAGGAGGCTGACGAGGTTCAGCTGAATATTTATGTGAATATGTATAAAAAGTTCTTTGAAGAGAAGCACCTGATACCCGAGGGGAATCTGGTGGAAGTGCGTTACGAAGATGTAGTGAAAGATCCGCTGGGGAACATTGAAATGATATATAAAAAACTCGGGTTTGAAGGGTTCGAGAAGGCTAAGCCCCGCATTGAGAAATATATTGAATCGCAAAAGGAATATAAACCCAACAAGTATAAAATTGATCCCAAATTAATGCAGAAAATATCAAGACGGTATGATTTTACATTTAAGGAATGGGGTTATCCGAAGGCATAAACAGTTACTGATCAGAGGTTTCCATAACAGCAGGTGATTCGGGATAAGATGGATTTTGCAAACTAAAACCTCTGAATTGTACCATAAATATGTCTGTTTGTAACGAACCAATCATGGAAGTTAAAAAACGGTATTAAGGTGTAAATATGCAGTTGATTACAAGCCGTCAAAATAAAACAGTTAAAGAGGTTATTTCACTCCAGGATAAAAAGTATCGAAGGAAACTGCGCAAATTTCTCATTGAAGGGTACAGGATTATTCATGAGGCCGTTAACTCAGGTTCTGCTTTGGAGAAGCTCTTTTTCTCCACCGAAACCGAGCAGAAAAATAAAAATGAACTGGTTAGCAGATTGAACCCCGAAATACAGCTGTATGAAATACCCCACGAACTATTCATGCAAATGTCGGAAACCGATTCACCACAGGGTGTTCTTGCAGTTGTCGGAATTCCCGAGGTAAGTCTTGATAGCATCTACAAAAAGGGGTTCAGGGGTTTGGTTCTGGATTCTGTACAGGATCCCGGAAACGCAGGAACCATGATTAGAACTGCCCATGCCCTGGGCTTTGACGCCGTTGTAGCCACCGAAGGCACAGTTGATCTTTTCGGGGGAAAGGTTTTGCGTTCCACGATGGGTTCAATTTTTTATATACCGGTATTGGAAAATATAAAATCAGAAGATATTTTTGCCTTTTGCGGGGAAAACTCAATACGGGTGATATCTTCAAGACTTGAAGACGCAAAGCCGTGTTATGATGTGGATTTATCGGGTGATTTCTTTATTGTGATTGGCAATGAGGGAAACGGTATTTCAGAATGTTTTCACAAGAGATCCTCCGAATTCGTTAAAATCCCGATGCCCGGGGGCGCTGAGTCCTTTAACGCGGCGGTTGCAGCATCCATACTTATGTACGAAAGCAACAGGCAGCGTATTGTGTAAATCGCTTAATAAGTTTATTGGTATACTGTCAAATTTTTACCTGATTATACTTGAAAATTGGGTAAAAGTAATATAGAATTATTTATTGATTGTTATTTTGTTAACGATAGACCCGAAATGGTCAAAATATATGTTCAGGAGGAGATTAATATGGCAATTAAAATTGGTATTAATGGTTTTGGAAGAATCGGCCGCTTGGTATTCAGAGCAGCTATGCAAAGATCTGACGTAGAAGTTGTAGGTATAAACGATCCGTTCATTGATTTGGCTTACATGCAATACATGCTCAAGTACGATACCGTTCATGGACATTACAAGGGAGAAATCGGCGAAAAAGACGGAAAACTCGTTGTTGATGGCAAGGAAATTGCTGTATTTGCATCAATGAAGCCCGAAGAAATCGACTGGAAGAGCTGCGGTGCTGAATATATCGTTGAATCCACCGGAGTATTTACCACGGTTGAAGGTGCTTCGGCTCACTTCAACGGCGGTGCAAAGAAAGTTGTTATCACTGCTCCGTCAAAGGATGCTCCGATGTTCGTTATGGGTGTAAACAACAATAAATACACAAAAGACATGAAAGTTGTTTCCAACGCTTCATGTACAACAAACTGCCTTGCACCTGTTGCCAAGGTCCTGCATGAGAAATTTGGTATTGTTGAAGGCTTAATGACAACCGTTCATGCTATTACCGCTACTCAAAAGACAGTTGACGGTCCTTCCAAGAAAGACTGGAGAGGCGGAAGAGGCGCAAGCTTCAACATTATTCCTTCATCCACCGGTGCTGCAAAAGCAGTTGGCAAGGTTATTCCCGAATTGAACGGAAAACTCACAGGTATGGCATTCCGTGTACCTGTTGCTGACGTTTCAGTTGTTGATTTGACATGCCGCCTTGAGAAACCTGCTACCTATGAAGAAATCTGCAAGGCTATGAAAGAAGCTTCTGAAAACGAATTAAAGGGTATTCTCGGATACACCGAAGATGAAGTGGTATCATCTGACTTCATTGGCGATAAGAGAACTTCAATATTCGATGCCAAGGCAGGAATTTCCCTGAATGACCACTTTGTAAAAGTAGTTTCATGGTATGACAATGAATGGGGTTATTCAAACAAGGTAGTTGACCTTATTGCCCATATGGCAAAGGTTGACGCTGAATAATGAGATTCACTTTAATGTCAGGCATCCTTCAGGGGATGCCTGTTTAAATTGAGGATAAATGACAGATAATAAAAATCCTGACAGGTATGAATATTTGTAAAGGAGATGGAGAATAATGGGCATTTATAATAAAATGAGCATTGAAGACATCGATGTCAAAGGCAAAAGGGTCATTGTCAGAGTTGATTTTAACGTGCCGCTTGACAGTGAGGGAAATATAACCGATGATAAACGAATTGTTGCTGCATTGCCAACTATAAAATACCTGGTTGAACACGGTGCAAAAACAATTCTTGTATCCCATCTTGGCCGTCCCAAGGAAGGATTTGAACCGAAGTACAGCATGAAGCCTACTGCAATAAGGCTTAGTGAGCTTTTAGGGCAGGAAGTCATAATGGCAAATGACGTTATAGGTGAAGACGCAAAGGCGAAGGCAAAAGAACTGAAGGAAGGCCAGGTTCTGATGCTCGAAAATGTTCGTTTCCATAAGGAAGAAACGAAGAATAATCCCGAATTTGCAAAGGCATTGGCTTCAATGGCTGACATTTTTGTAAATGATGCATTCGGAACGGCTCACCGCGCTCATGCATCCACCGCCGGACTGGCTGACTATTTGCCTGCGGTGTCGGGATATTTAATCAAAAAGGAAATAGAAATAATGGGCAAGGCGCTGTCCAATCCTGAAAGACCGTTTGTTGCAATCCTGGGCGGTGCAAAAGTTTCCGATAAGATAACGGTAATTGAAAACCTGCTTGACAAGGTTGACGCCTTGATCATCGGCGGAGGAATGGCTTACACATTCCTGAAAGCAAAGGGTCTTAGTATCGGAAATTCAATCTGCGAAGACGACAAGCTGGATTTTGCCAAAGAACTTATGGAAAAGGCTGAAAAGAATGGCGTTAAACTGCTGCTTCCGATTAGTAATGTAATCGGCAAGGAATTCAACGCAGATACCGAATACAAGGAAGTATCCTCCGATGATATTCCCGACGGATGGATGGGCATGGATATCGGTGAATCGACCATTAAACTGTACAGCGAAGAAATTAAAAAGGCAAAAACCATTGTCTGGAACGGGCCGATGGGCGTATTTGAATTCCCGAGATTTGCGAACGGTACAAAGAAAATTGCAGAAGCCGTTGCAGAATCGGGTGCAATATCAATTGTAGGAGGCGGGGACTCCGCTGCTGCAATTGAACAACTCGGTTTTGCCGACAGGATTACACATATATCCACCGGTGGTGGTGCTTCTCTTGAATTCCTTGAAGGAAAAATACTGCCCGGTATTGCCTGCCTGATGGATAAAAAAAAAAGAGTGATAATGGCGGCAGGTAACTGGAAGATGAATAAAACTCCGAAAGAAGCTGTGGAGTTTATTCAGAATTTAAAAGACAATGTTAAGGATGTTGAAACCGAAGTTGTTGTTGGCGTTCCTTATGTAGCCATCCCGGCGGTTGTTGAAGCATGCAGTGGTACCAATATCAAGGTTGCTGCACAGAATGTACACTGGGAGGCAAACGGAGCATATACAGGGGAAGTATCCTGCCAGATGCTTAAAGAGCTTGGCGTTCAGTATGTAATTATCGGTCACTCGGAACGCAGGGAATACTACGCTGAAACTGATGAGGCTGTGAATAAGAAGGCCCATGCAATTCTTAGTGCGGGCATGACTCCCATTATATGCTGCGGTGAAACCCTCACCCAAAGAGAACAGGGGGTTACAAAGGAACATATCCGTTACCAGGTTAAAATAGCTCTTCTTGGTCTCACAAAGGAGCAGGTTTCGAATCTTGTTATTGCCTATGAACCGATTTGGGCTATTGGCACGGGGAAAACCGCAACAACCGAACAGGCTGAAGAAGCATGTTCTGTAATCAGGGAACTGGTTAAAGAACTGTATGACGAGGAAACTTCCGAAAGTGTTCGTATACTGTATGGTGGCAGCGTTAAAGCTTCAAATGCTGCAGAGCTATTCAATATGCCGAATATTGACGGAGGTTTGATTGGAGGAGCCAGCCTGAAACTTGACGAATATATTGCAATAGCAAAATATAAGGCATAGATGGATATCTAGATTTCCGGCCCTCCGGATAACCCGGAGGGTCTTTTCATAAAACTTAGTAATACCTGGAGGGTTTGCAATATGCTGAAAAAGATTGAAAATTTCAATGGATACAAAGGACCTGTTGTTGTAATAGTTATGGATGGAATCGGCATATCGGAAAAAACCGAAGGAAACGCAGTTTACCATGCTTATACTCCAACACTTGACAAGCTTTTCAAACAATACCCCAACACCTTGATAAAAGCCCATGGTACTGCGGTCGGCCTGCCCAGCGACGAGGATATGGGAAACTCCGAGGTGGGTCATAATGCCATCGGTGCAGGCCAAATTTACAGCCAGGGCGCAAAACTTGTTAATGAGGCCATTGCCACCGGAAAAATGTTTGAAGGAAAGACATGGCGCGATCTTACCGAAAATGTCCTGAAGCACGGTTCAACGCTGCATTTTATGGGGTTGTTCAGCGACGGTAATGTCCATTCCCATATTGACCATCTGAAGGCCATGATAGAACAAGCGAAAAAAGAGGGTATAAAAAGGGTTCGTGTGCATATACTCCTTGATGGCAGGGATGTGGGTGAAACTTCAGCCCTTGAATATGTTGACCCGTTTGAAGCATTTCTTACAGAAATCAGGTCACAGGACTTTGACGTAAAAATAGCAAGCGGCGGCGGCCGTATGAAAATAACCATGGACAGGTATGAAGCAAACTGGGGAATGGTTGAACTGGGATGGAAAACCCACGTACTGGGAGAAGGCAGGAAGTTTTCATCGGCAAGGGAAGCCATAGAGACCCTTAGGTCAGAAACCCATGCGATAGATCAGGATCTGCCACCGTTTGTAATTGCTGAAAATGGCGAGCCTGTCGGTACCATTAATGACAATGACAGCGTTATTTTCTATAATTTCCGTGGTGATCGTGCCATAGAAATAAGCCGTGCTTTTGAAGAAGACGATTTCACAAAGTTCGACAGAAAAAAATATCCGAAAGTGGTGTATGCAGGAATGCTTGAATATGACGGAGACCTGCATATTCCGAAGAGATTCCTTGTACCGCCGCCGGAAATCAGGAATACGCTGGGAGAATACCTGTGCAAAGAGGGAATTACACAACTGGCAATATCAGAGACACAAAAATACGGGCATGTAACCTACTTCTGGAATGGAAACAGAAGCGGGAAGTTTGACGATAAACTGGAAACTTATATTGAAATACCTTCTGATATTGTACCCTTTGAAGAACGTCCGTGGATGAAGGCTGCAGAAATCACCGACAGGCTGATTGACGAGATGCGGAGCGGCAAGTACCGTTTTGTCAGGGTCAATTTCCCGAACGGTGACATGGTGGGACACACGGGAGTTTTCCTGGCAGCAAGAATCGCCGTTGAAACCGTTGATTTATGTCTCAAACGTATACTTGCAGCTGTGGATGAACTGGGTGGTATGGCTATTATTACCGCCGATCACGGAAATGCCGATGAGATGTTTGAACTTGATAAAAACGGTAAGCCGAAGCTGGATGAAAATGGTGTGATAAAGGCAAAAACCAGCCATACTCTCAGCAAGGTACCTTTTATTCTGTATGATAACGTCAACAACGGCAAATACACACTTAAAAACGGAAATTTCGGGCTTGCAAATATTGCCGCAACGGTAGCAAATTTCCTTGGCTTTGAAGCACCGGATATTTGGGAGGAAAGCATGATTTTGATTGACAAATAGTCAACATATAGGATATGATTAGACGATAAGGTGGGAAGCATTCGTTGTATATATGGGAGGATTTATGCGAATACTGGGTATAGACTTTGGTGAAGCTAGAATAGGAGTAGCGGTGAGTGATCCTTTAGGGATTACGGCCCAGGCGCTGGAAACCATCCGTTGGAACAAGGAATGGAAAAAACCCCTTGAAAGGATTAAAGAACTTACCGAGTATTATTCCTGCAATACCATAGTTGTCGGGTTTCCCGAAAACATGAACGGAACCGTTGGTGAACGGGGCCGAAGAACGCAGAAGTTCATTGAAAAGCTTAAAGACTATATACCCGGTGTAAGCGTAATCCCTTGGGATGAAAGACTTTCCACTGCGCAATCGCGGCAGGCTTTGATAGAAATGGGAATTGACAGCAGAAAGCACAAAGGAAAAATTGATCAGATGGCAGCTTCCATTATACTGCAAAGTTATATGGATGCCACGAAAATGTCTTAGCGACCTTGCTGCTCAATGGCAGGGAAATAATATGCCAGTCAGCAGACTGTGTTAATAAAGGAGGTTTTTTTATGCCGGATAACAAATGCAACGAATGCGGTCACCAGCATGATCATGATTACGATGAAATGGACAATATCATCGAACTGACAGGTGAAAACGGGGAAACCATACAGGTTGAGTTTTTGGCAACTGTTAAGGTAGATGATCAGGAATACGCTATAATGCAGACCCTGGATGATTATGATGATGAAGATACTGTAGCCGAGATTGTTATTATGAGGCTGGAATACGATGATAATGACGATGAGTATTATCTGATTGCAGAAGAAGATGAAGATGTTCAGCAAAGAGTATTTGAAGCCTTCCAAAAATCAGCCTTGGAAGAAGAGGAATAATGGAATAACAAGCTTGTTGCAGGGAGCTATCTCAAATTTAAATTGGGATAGCTCCTTTTTTATAGCTGCTCAGGGGTACCGGTTTGCAATGTCTATTGAACGGTAAACTTTTACGGGGTATACAACAGGAAGGGAAAGACCTGCCCGCTGAAGTTTGTTCCGTTTGTATGCCTTTGATAAAAGACATACCATAAAAAAGTTTGACCGGCTGTTACCGGGCTGCCAGGGATTTACTTTGCAATAGAAGGTTGACCTTCAGATTTCATAGGTTATAATGGATGATAGAGTAATAAAAATTGCTTAATCATCCGTATTCTTTTTATGGGGGTTGATTATGAAGAAAATCAGAATTAAATTGAATAAAAGAGGCGTGATTGTACTTATTGCTTTGTTATTTGTAATAAGTGCGGTTATCACGTTTTTTATTGCCCAATCAATAAAACGTAACAATAATCCTCAGGATGCCATATCCGATACCGATATTACACCCGAGCCTACATTGTCTGCAGGGAATGATTTGGAACCCGGCAGTGACGATATTGATCCCGGCAAGGAAGATGATTCGGAAGACAGCACCATTACGCCTTCTCCGACACCGGTGGAAAAAGCAATAGATTTTGATTTTCCAAAGGAAGGAACAAGGCCTGTAGCAGTGATGATTGACAATGAAACCGATAAGGTACTGCCCCAGGGGGGATTGGGGCAGGCACAGGTAGTGTACGAAGCCCTTGTGGAATATGGTGACACAAGGTATATGGCATTATTCTGGGATAATTTGCCCGATTACATCGGCCCGGTGAGAAGCGCCAGGCATTATTTCCTTGATTACGCAATGGAGTATGATGCCATATATACGCACATAGGGTGGAGCGATTATGCCTACCGTGATTTGCAAATTTATAAAATAGACAATATAGACGGGGTTATGTCAAACGCATACGGGGTATTTTGGGATCTGACGAAAGAAAAATCCAATTACCACGATTCGTATACCAGCCGTGAAAGGATAAACAAGTTTCTTGAAAATTCCGAGTATTCGCTGACAACGGAAAAATCCCTGCCTCTGAAATATAATGCTGAAGACGTAACCTATGAGAATGGTGAAAGTGCAAAAGAGGTATTCATCAAGTACAGCGTCAGCAGCTCCTGCGGGTATTATTACGACGAAGAAGCGAAAAACTATAAAAGAACACGCCTTGGTGAATTCCAGATAGACAGGAACACAAACAAGGTTATCCGTGCAAAGAATATCCTTATTTTATTTGTTGAAAATAAAACGATAGACGGGGATAAGTATGGCAGGCAGCAATTATATACGACGGGCAACGGAAAGGGATATTATATAAGCAATGGCGTGAAGCAGGATATAATATGGGTTAAAAATTTCCGTTCCTCACAAACAAAGTATTACTATGATTCCAGCAAAGAAGAGGTTACCATAAATCCCGGACAGACATGGATTCAGATTGTATCGCCTAATGCAGATGTCCGCATACGTTAGGTAATACGGAATAAAAATACTATTTACACAGTTGAATTCCTATGTTATAATGCTTAATTGTGAATACGGGCGGTCCTCTGTCGGACGATTGGATTATCCCGGCATGAACGTCTATGATTGGAGGAAATGATATGGATATAATTCGTGAACTGGAAAAGGAAAATATGAAGCAGAACGTTCCAGATTTAAAAGTGGGAGACTACGTCAAGGTAGCAGTTAAGGTTAAAGAAGGTTCCCGTGAAAGACTTCAGGCATTTGAAGGCTTCATTATAGGGATCCATGGCACCGGAATCCGCCGTGCCATTGTTGTCAGAAGATTATCTTTCGGAATTGGTGTTGAAAGAGTATTCCCGATTCATTCTCCGAAGGTTGACAGCATTGAAGTTATCAGAAGAGGTAAGGTCAGAAGGGCCAAGCTTTATTATCTCCGTGACAGAGTTGGTAAGGCCGCAAAAGTTAAAGAAGACATCGGCGCGAAAAAATAATAATATTACTACCGGAAAAGAGGACAATAAGTCCTCTTTCTTAGTTTTTATCAAAATTTTCTTTTGTTTCTGCCAATATGACAAAGCTGTTGTTACTGTAAAGAAGTTCGTACAACAATGGGGTTTCCGGGTGATTTTACCGGCAATAGCAACATTTTTAAGGCAAAACTCATGAAGCAGGACCCACAGATATTGAAAACTGGTACCTCTAAACGGTAACAAGCTTTTAATTGTGAACATTACGAATAAATTCTCCTGCATGTTATAAAGCTAATATTTACATACAATAACTGATTGCGGTGAATAAGAATGAATATGAATATACAGTGGTTTCCAGGCCATATGGCCAAAACAAGGAGATTGCTTTCCGAAAACCTGAAGCTTGTTGATGTGGTAATTGAGCTTTTGGATGCAAGAATACCAAAAAGCAGCCAAAATCCTGAGATTGATAAGTTGGTCAAAAACAAGCCCAGGGTAATTGCCATGAACAAAAGTGATCTTGCCGATCCTGAAAAAAACAGCATGTGGGTTGAACGGTTCAGGCGGTACGGCATTGACGCAATATGTATTAATTCTCTGACAGGGGAGGGAATACCTAATCTTGTCAGGCAGATAAAGAAAATTATGGAACCCAAGCTGCAAAAAGCTGCTGAAAAAGGATTGATTCAAAGACCTGTCAGGACTATGATAGTTGGAATCCCAAATGTGGGCAAATCCGCACTGATTAATAAAATAGCAGGAAAGGCTGCTGCTGTTACCGGCGACAGACCCGGCGTAACAAGGAACAAGCAGTGGGTAAGAATAAATCCTGAAATTCAGCTGCTTGATACTCCGGGAATATTGTGGCCCAAATTTGATGATCCTCAGACAGGAATGAACCTGGCATTTACCGGTGCTATACGTGATGAAATAATCGATATTGACACTCTTGCTTCCAATTTATTGGAAATACTGGCAAAGCTGTATCCCGAGCAATTGAAAGGCAGATATAAATTTGATGAAGTGCAGGATAAACCGGGACATGTTCTTCTGGAAGAGGCAGGAAGAAAAAGGGGATGTCTTGTGTCCGGCGGCGAAGTGGATTATTATAGGATCAGCAGTATAATACTGGATGAATTCAGGGCTGCCAGAATAGGAAGGATCACCCTGGAGACTCCCGAAGAAGAGAGTGAGATTATTGAGCAAAAAGATGACGCTGACTGAAATAAGGCAAAAAGCAGAAGAAATGCCGCTTGAGAAGGCAGTATCCTGGCTTGCTGATATCATACCTTCATATGGCATATCTGTTGCTAAACTTGCCGATACGTATTCAAAAAGGTTGATAAGGTTAAAGGAAGAAAGGAAAAGACTTCTTCAAATGTCTGAATTTGAGATTCAGGCGCGAAGCAAGGGTTTTGTACATATCGGGGGCATAGACGAGGCAGGCAGGGGACCCCTTGCAGGTCCGGTTGTAGCAGGATGTGTTATTCTTCCTGAAGATTGTTTCATAGAACATTTAAATGATTCGAAAAAACTTACACCGTCTTTAAGGGACAAGCTTTTTGATTTAATTAAAAAAGAAGCGGTTGATTTCGGCATAGGCATGATCATGCCGGAGGAAATAGATGAAATAAATATTCTGAATGCTACGAAGAAAGCGATGATCCAGGCTGTATCATGCTTGAAAACAAAGCCTGATTATTTAATAATCGACGCGTTGGAACTTCCATTGCCAATAACACAGCTTTCTGTTTATAAAGGAGACAGTCTCAGCGTTTCGGTTGCTGCTGCGTCAATAATTGCAAAAGTGACAAGGGACAGGTGGATGGAGGAAGCCCATAAACTATACCCGGAATATGGGTTTGACAGACATAAAGGATACGGAACACAGGAACACATGGAAGCTATAAAGAAATTCGGATTATGTCCGATACATAGAAAAAGCTTTACTCATGGATTGGTGGGATGATTTTGAAAATTCCGGATTCTTTATCAAATGCAATGTTCCAGTATCTGCAGTCGCAGTATATGAGTCTGCTCGAAGGGGATGTATTTACAGGCCGCGTTTTATCCGTGGATGGAAGTTTTCTGCTCATGCAGCTTTTAGACGGCAGCAAAATCAGCGCACAGGTAAACCAGGGTACAACATATAACCCGGGAGATATTCTTAAGCTTAAAGTTACCGACATACAGCAGGGGAAGGTCATTACAACGGAAGTGGAGCATTTTCCGCTGCATAACGGTGAAACTGTTGCAGCAGAGGCCGATTACAATCCGGTGCAAAATAACACAATTGTTCTAACTGCAAAAGAATCTGAACATCCTGTGCAAAGCAATGTAATTAATGAAAAAGTGGCCACACCGGCGGACATTCTTAAATCGTTGAACCTGCCTGCCAGCAGATCACGTATTGATATTGTGAATACCATTATCGGGATGGGAAAGGAACCAACCGCGGAAATCATAGAAAAAGCTTTGAATTTAATTGATAGAATGCAGATACAGGATCCGAAACAGGCGGTGTTCCTGGTTTTGAACCGGATGGAAGGGGAAGAGGAATACATTCAGGTATTGAAAGACCTGGATGCGGGAAAATTCCACCTGGCCGATGAGTTGAACAACCTGATTAACTTATTGGAGGCATCGGACGATGAAACCCTTTCAAGTTTTTCCGAAAGACTGAAGTCGATATTTAACAATTCTCTTATAAAAACCTTCGTTCACGAGAAACCGCCCGAACAGCACAAAACCGCCATAGACCGGGAAAAGCCGTCCGGGCAATCCGGAAATACTCTTGTCCGGGAAAAAACGCATGAAAAACCGCTGAAGCAATACAGGACCACGCCGGACAAAGAAATTTTAAGGGAAAAAGAGATAGCCCTGCCCAAGGCCGATCAGTGGGTGGATGAGGTAAAAAAAGAGCTCTCGGTGTTAAGCAGGTTGATTTCAAACTCTGCTGCAGCCGATAAAGAGAAAATAATGTCAGCGGTGGAAAGGCTGGATACTGCAATCCGTTTCTTCAATGAACTGCAGGGTTTTGAAATGTTTGTTCAGATACCGTTGATTCTTAAGGAAAACAGTTATACCAACGGGGAATTGTACATAATGAAGAGGGCGGGCAAAAAAGGTAAAATAAATTCCCGTGACTTTACCATTTTCCTTTCCCTTTCAACAGATAACATCGGCGATCTGGATATTTTTGTCCATGTCAAGAATAAAAACGTCATGTTAAAAATTTTCGCTGAAAGTGTAAGTTTCAATCAGCTCTTTATGAACGAATATAAATCTTTATACAGCGCTCTAAAGGATAAAGGGTATAGTCTTTTTGACCTGGATTTTGAGCTGAAAGATGAAAAGGTTGATATTTTCAATGCCGAAAAAAAGGCATTGGCACTGCTTGATATGAATATATCCAAAATAGATATTAAGGTTTGATTGCTTATGGAAAAAAAGAAAATAAAAAAGGCAACGGCTTTATCCTATTCACCCAATGAAGACAGGGCCCCGAAAATCGTTGCATCGGGTAAAGGGGTAATTGCCGACAAAATAATTGAAAAAGCGCAGGAAGAAAAGATACCTGTAGTAGAGGACAAGGAACTCGCTTCAAAATTATCTGAACTTAAAACAGGTTCTGAAATACCTGTGGAACTTTATGAAGTGGTCGCTGAAATACTCGCTTTTGTCAGCCGTGTAGATGAAAAAGCCGGAAAAAAATTGAAAAAGCCGGGTGATGATTGAAAGTTTATGAATACCAGGCAGTTGGGAAAAAAGGGCGAGGAATTCGCCGTTGAATACCTGAAGCAAAGAGGTTATAATATTCTGCGGCAAAATTACAGGGCAGGAAGATTGGGAGAAATTGATCTGATTGCATCCAGAGAAAACAGGATTGTTTTTATAGAAGTCAAGTCAAGAACAGGTGATTCTTATGGTACTCCTGCAGAAGCGGTATCGTATAAAAAGCAGAATACGATTAAAAGGGTTGCATCATGTTTTCTCAAGGAATGTGGAGAACCGGACAGTGAAGTTCAGTTTGATGTTATTGAAATAATAATGACAAAGGACATAAGCCTTATGGATATAAATCATATTGAGCAAGCCTTTTGAATGGAATTCAGCATGTATATTAACAGGAAAGAGGATGAGCAAATACGCAGCATATAAATTATGCGACACAAATAAAGTTTTTTTGATGAAATTCGCAGCATCTTTTTCCGGTAACCGGGGAGA
>ENA-UPSA01000694-UPSA01000694.1-bioreactor-metagenome-genome-assembly--contig:-NODE-694-length-44734-cov-347.516529_pt1 | contig 44734 bp, 37 predicted proteins | sample MGYA00238183_ERZ773288 | MGnify/ENA primary metagenome ERZ773288 (study PRJEB29028, sample SAMN07631243) | bioreactor metagenome | isolation source: Switchgrass digestor | place: USA: Dartmouth... | reverse complement strand
CATGGCCAAGCAGTTCCTGGAGCGATCTTATGTCAACATGTCCGTACTTGTACATAAGCGTAGCAGCAGTATGACGCAGTTTATGGGTGGAATAGCGCTCCGGATCGAGACCGGCGGCTATTATGTACTTCTTGACGATCTTTTGAACGGTTTCCTTGCTGATCCTTCGCTTGCGGCTGCTCAGGAACAGCGCGTTCCGGTCCCTGACTCCGTCGACGGGCCTGACTTTCATATAGTCCTCAATAGCCCTGATACAGGCCTGGTTGAGGGGAACACTGCGTTCCTTGTTGCCTTTTCCGATGACAGTGAGGACCGAACCCTTTATATTACTTATGTTTATTCCGACAAGCTCGGACAGACGCAGTCCGCAATTGAGAAAAAGTGTCAGTATGGCGTAGTCGCGTTCTGAAAACTTACCGTCTACGGAGTTGAGCAACTGCTTGCTTTCATCTATGTTCAGGTACCTCGGCAGACGTTTCATCAGTTTGGGCGATTCCAGTTCGGCCGCAGGGTCCGTATCTAAAAGTTTTGCCTTAAATGTCAAATACTTGAAATAAGATTTGATGCTAGAAACTTTCCGGGCCCTGGCAAACGACGAATTGTCACGGTCATTGCTTACAAAAGCCATAAACGCATAAAGATCGCTTAGCGTGATAGTCCTTATAAAACTGATATCTATGTCATTGATAGGGATTTCTTCAAACGGAGTATTTTTATCGGCCAGGTTCCTGCGAAGCTTCATGAAACGGAAAAAAACCCTCAAATCATAGAAGTAAACCTGGACAGTGTTCGAGGAACGGCCGCGGATAGTCTGCATATAGCTGAGAAAATCCATAAGCACAGGAGGTATTTCATAATCGTTTATATTTTTCATTTGCATGACCTCATTTATGGTTTATATCATTTGTGTAAAAATAAATCGCTCCAAACGAATGATATAGTCGGTCCGTAAATTATTATAAATTTAAAAGCCCCGCATGACAATATTATAACACGGTTCCGGGTTTGCCGGAAACCCTCCCCTCAATTACGCGAAATTTATATTTCGTGTAATTATATATTTGGAAATCCATGCTCACCTACAAGAAAAATTTAAATCTGCTTCCGCATTATCAAGCTGTCAGTTTTACAATTTATCAGGCCAATAAGGTCAGATGGGGCAATTTTTATCTGGTGTCCTATTTTGCCTGCACTGATTATAATATAGTCAAGATTTTTGCAGGAATCGTCCAGTACTGTCGTATAGCTTTTTTTCATGCCTATTGGCGAACAGCCGCCGCGTATATATCCTGTGACCTTGTTTATATCGGAAACTTTGATCATTTCAACGGATTTTTCGCCCACAGATCTTGCGGCTGCTTTTAAATCCAACTGCTCTGCAACAGGTATGATAAACACATAGTAATTCCTGCTGTGACCCTGAGTGACCAGAGTCTTGTATACGCATCCGACAGGCTGCCCGATCTTGCCTGCTACAGATATGCCGTCTATTAAACCGTCGCTTGCATCATAGGTCAGTATTTCGTAATCTATTTTTTCTTTATCAAGTATCCTCATTGCATTAGTTTTGTGCTTATCCATAACGTACCCCTGAAATAAACATTCAAATATATATTATGTTTACTAAACAGTTCCGTCAAGTTATCTGATCTTAGCGCCAAATGGCAGTATTCCAAGCTTTCAGGATCTTTGCCAATAAATCGTTGAATACCCGGAAAAGAGAATCATTTTTGTCCGTAAGCGCTCATACAAAAAGGCCTGTCGGGCCATAAAGCCCGGCAGACCTTTCCATTGGGCCATCAGTTGACGGCCACCTCCGTATCGATCTTCAATTCAGACCACCCCTTTCTTTAGGATGTCGGCCCCGGAAGCCGCATTGTACAGGATATCCGGTACATTTAAATTATAATGCCTTCGGAGCGGCGTAACCACATAATAAACAAATATATCAATTCTTTATTGCCGTCTGTCACATGCCTTATACTTTCAGCAGCAATAGTATTATGGAAGTAAGGCTGAGACAGACGCTTACAAGCGAAAGGAACATTAAAACCTGTTTAGGGCTCAATCCGGCCGAAAGAAGCCTGTAATGCACCTGGCTCCTGTCAGGTTTGTAAAACGGCTTTCCGTTCACCAGCCTCCTTGCGACGACAAACAGATTGTCAAAAATAGGCACACCCAGTGCGAGTATAGGAACGAACAGGGACAATACCGTCGCCTGCTTGAATGCTCCGTCCAGTGCGATTATCCCAAGCACATATCCCATGAAACCGGCGCCTGCGTCGCCCATAAATATCTTTGCCGGCGGTTTGTTGTATTTCAGATAGGCGACGGCGACCCCGACCAGGATTACAGACATCAATGCAGATTTGGTCTGCCCTTTTGCCAATGCCACGATAAACAGCGTCGTCGCGGATATGGTCGAGAGGCTTCCCGCCAGTCCATCCAGGCCGTCTGAAAAATTTATTACTGTAATGACTCCGAAAATCCATGTGACAGTAAGCAGGAACTGGAGCCACACTGGAAGCATTACATATCTGCCGTGGTTGAACGGGTTGGTGAAGCCGGTAAATACGAAACCGGAAAAATATGCAACAATGGCTGCCGCCACCTGTACGACGGCTTTGGGCAGTGCCGGGAAATCCTTCCCATGAGTTTTGTACCAGTCGTCGACGATCCCTATTGCCAGTACCAGGACGGCTCCTGTAATGAAACCTGTATTTCTCCTGGTCATCCCGTCTGAAAACAGAAGGAACGAAGCCATGAAACCGATAAAAATGCCTATGCTCGCAAGGTGCGGCACAGGCTCCTTGTGGATCTTCCTCTCGGTCGGCATGTCTACAAAGCCTATAGATAATGCAAACTTCCTCAGCGGCGGTATCAAACAGTACACGCATATAAAAGCAAGCGCGAACGCGACTGCATATTTCACTTCATATCACTTTCCTTTGTAAAGCAATCTGCCTTATGGCAAACTTTTGTAATATGTTTTGGCCCTCATAGATTTTACCATGAATCGCCCGTTTTTAATATTAAAAAAATATGTCAAATATTAAATTTGACATATTTGAAAATTTATTAAGTTTGACATAATAAAAATCGAACCTTTTATCAGCCTGCAATAAGTCAGTCTTTATCGTTTATAACCATCTGCACATATTATTTATTGTGTTCGAAAACCAACTGGCACTTATCTGCACGATACTTTGAAATCACATATTCCACAGTTTGGCCGCTTTTTGAATAAAGGATATTCGCTATCCTTATCACAGGAAGTCCGGGCTGTATCTGCAGGTACTGCGCATCTTTCTGGTCCGTATACACTATCTCCAGTGTGCTTTTGGACCTTACAGGTATCAGCGGATACTTCCCCTTCAATATATCATAGGACGGCTTCCTGTCCTTTATATCTTCCAAAAGATCCGGGAACAACGCCAGCGGTATATATGATGTATTATACGAAAGGACGCTTTTGCTTTCCGACGTGACATATTTTATTTCAGCAAACTCGACATTTGCTGACGGCCCCTGTATTCCGAATATGTCTTTCAGGTGAGGCATATCATTTATCCTGACAGTATGTAATGATATTATGTCATGCTGACTTGGATCATGGCTGTCCAGTATGGAGTCTGTAAACCCGTTATAATTCTTTATATCAACTTTTGATTTTGGTTTTGCTACAAATGTACCCTTGCCTTTTTCTTTATATAAATAGCCGTTGTTGGTGAGTTCGCTTATCGCCTGCCTCACCGTCGGCCTGCTTATCCCGTATAATTCGCAGAATTCCTGCTCGGATGGGATCCTAGACTCGACAGGATAGTCGCCCGACTCTATTTTATCTATGATGAGCTGTTTTAACTGGGAATACAAAGGAACGTTACTGTATTTGTTTATCATTTGAGACCCTCCAGGCAAGTAAACATAGCAACACATAATTACATCATTACTAATTCTATATGATTTTTTTGCTCAATTCAACGTAAAACTGTATAATTTTACATCAGATTTTTCAGTACATTTAGCTAAGGACTTTTTCCCTTCCGCACACAGCCCGGTCCTGGACGGTACACATTGTCCGAAAAAAAATCGCGGGATTTCAGGATCCCGCCAGATACTTATGAGATATGAGATTTGTATGGTACCATTGCAAGAATGCACCACTTATTGAATTATAATATTGTTTGCAGCCTAATGCAAGTTTTTAGGCGAGCAGTTTCCGGATAGAAACTATTTCTGTGCATATGCAAAGCAGTTCCATCGCCGTCCTGAGTTCGTCGGCCGGCGGCAGTGTCGGCGCGATCCTGATGTTGCGGTCCTGCGGATCTTTATGATAGGGATAGGTAGCACCTGCAGGAGTGAACACCACCCCCGCCTCCCCTGCCATTTTCACGACGGCAGAAGCGCAGCCGGGCAGCGTGTCAAAGCTTATGAAGTATCCTCCATTGGGCTTGCTCCAGCTTGCTATGTTTTTGCCGCCGAGCCTGGATTCAAGAATGCCGATTACCATATCGAACTTTGGCTTCAGTATTGCCGCATGTTTTTTCATATGCCGTTCGATGCCGTCAATATCTCTGAAGAACAGTAAATGCCTGAGCTGGTTTATCTTATCGGGACATATGGTCCTTATGCCAAGCTGCTTTTTAATTAAGCTGATATTGTTCTCGCTTGCCGCCATCATTGCTACGCCTGAACCAGGGAACGTGATTTTCGACGTAGATGCGAAAATGAATACCCTGTCCGGGTTGCCGGCTTTTTTACATGCTTCGAGTATGTTTTTCAGCCTGTCCGGCCTGTCTGTAAGATGGTGGACTGCATAGGCGTTGTCCCAGAATATCCTGAAATCTTTTGCGGCAGTGCTCATCGCAGCAAGCCTGTCGACGACCTCGTCAGAATATGTGATGCCTGTGGGGTTGCTGTATTTGGGAGTGCACCACATCCCTTTTATGGAGTCGTCTTCCGCCGCCAGTTTCTCGACCGTGTCCATATCGGGACCGTCGTCTTTCAGATCTATTGTGATCATCTCGATATTGAAAAGCTCGCAGATGGCAAAATGCCTGTCATAACCGGGGCTCGGGCAAAGGAACTTCACCTTTGGCAGCCTGCACCACGGCTCGGGGCTGCCGTAAAGGCCGAATGTCATGGCGCGGCTTATCGTATCATACATCATGCTGAGGCTCGAGTTGTTTCCAAGAATGATCTCGTTCGTGCCAACCTCAAGCATTTTCGCAAACAGTTCCTTTGCCTCGGGAAGGCCGTCAACCATGCCGTAATTGCGCACGTCGGCGCACGAATCGGTTTTGAAATTTTTATCCTTGTACGGATAAGCCAGCATTTCGACAGAAAGGTCGAGCTGCTCCTTGCATGGCTTGCCCCTGGACATATCCAGTTTCAGACCTCTTGCCCTGAACTCGTCATATTCCTTTTCCAATACTGAAAGCCTGCTTTTTGGATCTTCTTTCAGTGTTTTTAAGTATTGCTCCATCAAGCACCTGTATTGTCCCAGTAAGTCCATCCTTAACGTCCCTCCATATAATACATTGCTGATATTTTATTATATTTGCATGGTTTTTGCAACTCCAAAGTTGACTAATTTCATATTTTATTTATTTTTAACTCATTGTGAGTATTTATTTGCAGGATAAATAAATCGATGATTCATATTTGAAAATGACGTTGGAGTGTTTTAGAGGGCAGAACATTGAAAAAAACATGTCGCGCCTGTTCTGCCGTCATTTCCGGGATGGCATTATGATAACTGCCGCTATGAAGCATAGTTTTATTAGACAGGTTTCATTAGGCATGGTTTTGTAGTGCAATCATCGGAAACATCATACCATGATCTGCCTGATAACCCTCATGAAGTTGAGGCCGGCAAATTTTTCGATAAATGTTTCGGAATAATTGAGCTGTAGCAGGCGCTCAAACAGTGCAGGTATGCGTTCTGTCCCTTCAAGTCCTGAAGGAGTGCATTCTATACCGTCAAAGTCGGCACCTATGCCGATGTGGTCTTCGCCGGCGACGGAACAGATATGTTCGATATGCCTGATCACATCGTCGATATCCGCTTTTTCGGTGTTATTGAGGAAATAAGGGTAAAAATTGATGCCTACTACCCCGCCGTTGGTTTTTATATCGGTCAGCTGCCTGTCGGTCAGGTTCCTGCAGTTACGGCAGACAGCCATCGCATTTGAATGGGATGCTATCACCGGTTTGGCCGTTACGGACATCACATCATCGAAGCTTGCCTCGCAGAGGTGTGAAACATCTACGATCATGCCGAGGCGGTTCATCTCGGCCACCACCCGTTTGCCGAAGCCGGTCAGCCCGGCTCCGCCTCCTTCTTCGGCCCCGTCTGCCAGCAGGTTGCGGTAGTTCCATGCAAGGAGCATGCTCCTGACTCCAAGCCTGTACAACTGCCTCAGTACCGACAGTTCACCGTTGAGACATTCCCCTCCCTCGACCGACAGCACCGCCGCCGTTTTACCGCAGGAAACCGCTTTATCTATATCATCGGCGCTTTTGCATACGGCAAATTCATCCGGGTATTTTTCCTGCGCCTCATATACCACATCGAGTATGGACAGGACCCTTGACAGGGTGTCGTTCCTGTATTCCTGCGGATGGGCAAACGCCGCAAAAAACTGTACGCGCGGACCGGTCGAAACCAGCCTTTTTATGTCAAGATGGCAGCTGTTTTCATAGAGATCTCCTCCGTCTTCCCCGCCTTTATATACGGATAATGCAGTATCGCAATGTGCGTCTATTATAAGCATCAGAAAGCACCTCTTATCAGGTTGATTTTTTCAGGCACGATCTCTCCTTTTATATTCCTTGCAATTATCTCGACAACATCGAAGCGTATTTCCCTTTCACCCATTCTTTTCTGCTTCAGGTAAATCAATGCCAGAGATCTTATTTTCTGCCTCTTGTTTCGGTCAACGGCTTCAGAAGGCGCGCCGAAAAGGTCGGACGTCCTTGTCTTTACTTCTATGAAGCAGATGCAGGAGCCCTCTTCAGCTATGATATCGATTTCGCCAAATCTCCCGGAACGGAAATTCTTCTCAAGGATGGTATAGCCATTTTGTGAAAGATAATCGGCAGCTATCTGTTCTCCCGTTTTTCCTAGTTGACGCCTGTTCATTTCTTCGCCTCGTAAGCCGGCGGTCTCGGGAACCTTCCGTCAATATCGCCGACAAACACAAGTATTTTTGCCACTACCTCATAAAGTTCCGGCGGAATCTCGTCGCCGATATTGAGCATATTCAGGGCATGCGCCAGTTCTGCGTCCTCGTGGACCGGCACGCCGCTTTCCTTCGCCTTTTCCACTATATTCTCCGCTGCAGCGCCTTTGCCGAGAGCTATTATCTCCGGCGCGTCATTTTCAGGGGTAAACCGCAGCGCTGCGGCCTCTTTGATTTTCTTTTTCCTGCTTTCCATAATTATCTGCGCCCTTTTATGTTTTGTCAGTTCACATGCCGATATGCAGTTTATTATGTGTTTATGCAAAGTTATTTCTGTATCATATACACACTGATCTTTGTTTCCTATATGCGATAATCGATTTTCACGCGGCTGTAATTTGCTTTTGCCAGAAGCAGCTTTTCCTGTTCGGTCGGGGCAGCCGGTCCGCTGATGACAGAGTAGCTCACATTAACAAGTTTGTAGCCGCACTCGCTTAAACCGGAATATAAGCTGTTGATATTACTCCTGATGAAATCGCTGACAGCCTGGTTTTCAGTCCTCAGATCCATGCTGATGCCGTTGCCCTTTACATCGACAAGCGCCTCGACCCTTCCTATGTTCTGAGTGTCGAGAGACAGGAATATGACCGTATCATGGGGATCTATCCTTTTCCTGTTCGCTTTGCGTTTCATCACGTAAAGCTCGGCTGTTTCCATGTTTCCGCCCAGGTTCACGGGGATCTGGTAATAAAGTACCTGGAATGAATTCAAAAGGTCCATCATCCTTACTGTTTCACCAAGCAACGACAGGGAACGCGCTGCGTTTTCAGCGGCGTTTGAAGCTGCCATCCGGGGCGAACGCAGCAGATTTTCCGTCTCAGAAAGCAGCCCGGCTATCCTGGCTTTTATTTTTTCCGCATCAATGTCATTTGCCGAAAGCACTTTGTCTATCCTAACAAAAAGATCGTTTATGGTATCTTTCAGTTTTCCTGCAGGTGAGGCGCAATCATTTCCGCCTTTATCGACGACGCCGTCTTCGGCGGATGAAGATACGGTTTTCCCGATGTCGGCGTGCAAACCGGTATATATAATGTCTTTGTTAATGACGCCGCCGGCAGCGTTCCTGACGGCCGTATCCGGTCCGTCTTCAGTGCCCGGCAAATGCGGCTGATCGAAAGCAGGCCTCCCGAATACATAGTCTGATTCCTGTAAAGCTGTCGATGGATCATTTCCGGCGTTGTCCGCTGTATCGGAGACGGCCGATGCATCAGATGATAACGCATGAGAAGATTTACCAGTGTTTTCATGTATTGCTGCACGTGAAGAGACAACCGTATTCATCGGATCTTTTCCCGCCGGAGCATGCGCGTTGCCGTCCGGCAAGTCTTTTGCCATGCGGCCGTTTCGGCCGTGCAGGCCGGTTCCATGTGATACCGGGCCGGTATGAGAAAACAATTCGGTATCTTCTGTAATATATACCGCGTGGCCTTTTCCCTGGTTTGATACTGCATTTTCCGATTTTCCCGTATTTCCTGCGTTTGCTGTATCCGGCACGTTTTCTGTTTCTTCCGTACCATTTGACTCTTCATCGGCAATGGAGCCGGAAGCTGTTGTATCGTCAGCTGCGTTATCTGCTGATTCCATGCCTGTTATCCGCTCCAGCGCTCCGGCGAGCGAATCGAGCAGCTGCCCAAGCTTCAGTTCTCCGTTGAGGAACCTTGCCAGCATTTCATGGTCGGCCCCGTACAGATCTATTTTATGCGATACTATGAATGCGGCTGTTTTCGGGTCAATCAGATCAGATTTTTTCATCAGTTCCAGGGCCTTTGCCATATCGCCGGCATTCAGCACGGTTTTGTATTTTAATAGCTCTGAAGCCAGTTCCAGGTTCGTTTTGCTTGGTTCGATGCCCAGGGAATCAAGAAGTTTCAGGAGTTTGTCGGTTCCTGGCTTGGAATTCGATGACGGATCGCTCACTATTTCAAGGACCATCTGGTTTTCTGTCTTTGATTTGACGCTCAGGTTCACCATCTCGCCGGCCCTGAAGCCTGGTTCATTGACAGTCGCCGCTTTCATGACCGTACCGTCGGAAAGCCTCAGGACAACTTCATCCGGTGATGTCTCAAGCACTCTTGCCCGAATAACGTCTCCCTTTTCGAGACGGTTCACCAGATCGCTGATACCGCTGCTGTTTCCTGCAGAAATTACCCCTCGGCTTTCTATGCGCATAACGGACTCCTTAATAACATCCGGGGCCATATCCCATGACTCCGAAACTGCATCTCACATCGTGAAATGTTTTGTAAAGCTCACTCTATGTATCGGACATATGCCGTATTTTTTTATAGCGTCGATATGCTGTTTTGTCCCGTAACCTTTATGCCGGCCGAAACCATATACAGGGTACTTTTTGTCAGCTTCCGTGATCATACGGTCCCTTGTCACTTTAGCGATGATGGAGGCCGATGCTATGGATATACTGAGCATGTCTCCCTTTACTATCGCCTTTTGGGGGATATCCATATCGTCGAGTTCCACCGCATCGATAAGGATCAGCTGAGGTTTGGGGCTGACACGCTCCACCGCCATCTTCATTGCCATTTTGGTCGCATTGAGGATATTGATCTCATCTATAGTTTTTTCGTCGACTATGCCGATACCCACCGATATTGCCTGTTCCATTATGATATCGTAGAGTTTTTCCCTTTTTGCCGGGCTCAGCTTTTTTGAATCGTTTACTCCTTCTATCAGGCAATCCTTCGGAAGCATTACGCAAGCTGCCACGACCGGTCCGGCCAGCGGCCCCCTTCCGGCTTCGTCCATGCCGGCCACGAACTCAAGCCCCTGTTCGAATGCTTCCTTTTCATATAAATACATTTCATTGAGCCTCTGCAATTCTTTTTCGTGGCGAAGTATCTGCTTTTCATTCACGTGCTTGCGTTCATTGCTCTGATTCGTCCTGACCTTTGCTTCCCTTGCTGCCTGTTTCGGTTCCTCCATCCGTATCCCCCGTTTCATCCCATAGAGGTTTCTCGAGCGTTATGGCACCTATCCTGCCTCCACGGAACTCATCCAGGATCGTATCAGCGATCCTTTTCATATCGATCGTCCCGCCGGGCAGGATACATCCCCTGTTTTTCCCGGCCGCTTCAAGGAGTTCGAGGCCATTGAGTCCATCAGCATCCTGAAGTTTGTACCGCTTGAAAAACAATTCCGGATATTCAGCCGCAAGCTTCTCAGCCAATGCCGCCCCCAACTGTACCACATCCAGGATCTCGTCCCTGATCGCTCCCGTAAAAGCCAGGTTCAATGCAGTGTTTTTGTCATCGAACCTGGGCCACAGTATACCCGGCGTATCAAGCAGGTCGACTTCCGGATGCAGCCTGATCCATTGCTTCCCTCTTGTGACTCCCGGCTTGTCTCCGGTAGCGGCGACGGCCCTGCCTGCGATCTTGTTTATGAATGTGGATTTGCCGACATTTGGAATGCCCACTACCATCGTTTTGATAGTCCTGAAACGGCGGCCTTTTTCCCTGTCTTTTTCAAATCTTTCCCTCATCAGGTTTTTAAGCTGGTTTATAAGCGTGTTGAGACCGGTTCCCCTTATCGAATCGGCAAATATCACCGGGATTCCCCTGCTCCTGTACCATTCTGCCCATTGCTTCGATATTCCGCTGTCTGCCAGGTCTGATTTGTTCAGTACGACGAGCCTTGGTTTGTTCTTTACTATCCTGTCTATTTCCGGATTCCTGCTGCTTGCAGGTATCCTTGCGTCCAGCAGTTCTATGACGACATCCACGAGGTTCAGATTTTCCGACAGCAGGCGTCTCGTTTTCGCCATATGACCGGGAAACCATTGTATGTTCATAGCTACCTGTCCTCTTCAAGTAGTTGTTTATCCAGTATGTTCTGTTATGTCCGATTCAGACTGTTATAAAAACATTATATAAAAAACATATAAAATACAAAAGGGACCTTTGGTCCCCTTTATACTTTTCATTCTTTTGCCTGAAGTTTTTCTTTGACCTTTGCAGCTTTACCGACTCTTTCACGCAGGTAGTAAAGCTTAGCCCTTCTGACTTTACCTTTTCTTACGATCTCGATCGTGTCGATTTTCGGGGAATGGACCGGAATGGTCCTTTCAACGCCGACACCATATGACACTCTTCTTACAGTGAAGGTTTCCTTGAGACCGGAGCCTTTCTTTGCAATAACAGTTCCTTCGAAGACCTGGATCCTCTCCCTGTTGCCTTCCTTGACCTTCAGATGTACCCTGACATGGTCTCCTATGCTTAAAACAGGCAGATCTGTCCTCATCTGTTCCTGCTCCAGTGTCTTGATTATATCCATCAATGCCCCTCCTCTCTTGCCAGGACGTTCATTAATGCTCGTTTGCACCAGCGGACCGCCCGTAATACACACACGCGAGATATTATAGCACATAAAAGTACGTTTTGTAAATATTTATTTGTGCTGCTGCCATGCAGGTCAAATTCAAAACCTGCTGTCAGTATCTGCATCCAGCAGCTTTTTATCCTCTTCGGACAGTACGAATTTTTCGAAGAGGTCCGGTCTCTTGTCCCTTGTCCTTTTCAGCGACTTCAGCCTTCTCCATTTTTCGATATTAGCATGATGTCCTGACAGCAGAATGTCGGGAACCTTCATGCCCATGAACTCATATGGCCTGGTATACTGGGGATATTCCAGCAAGCCGTTCTTATGAGATTCGTCGGCATATGATTCTTCATTGGACAGTACTCCCGGGATCGCTCTGCTTACTGCATCGATCAGCACCATTGCAGGAAGTTCTCCCCCGGTAAGCACATAGTCGCCGATCGATATTTCTTCGTCGACCAGTTTTTCCAGCACCCTTTCATCCACACCCTCGTAATGGCCGCACAACAGTATTATGTGCTTGTGTGCCGCAAGCTGCTCCACGAGTTTCTGATCGAGCAGTTTGCCCTGGGGGCTCATGTATACGAAATGGGGCTTGTAGTCCAGGTCCCTTACTACTGCTTCGTATGCGTCATATATAGGCTGAGCCATCATTACGAGCCCGCTGCCGCCGCCATAAGGATAGTCGTCGGTTTTCTTGTGCTTGTCATTTGTATAATCCCGGATATTCCATGCTTTGACCGTTATAAGGCCTTTTTCCCGGGCACGACCTATTATGCTGCTTCCCAGCACTACATCAAATATCTCCGGGAATATGGTCAGTACGTCAAACCTCATCATCCAACAATCCTTTCGGGATAACGACATCTATCCTTCTCAGGTCAGGCTGCACTTTCCTTACGACACTTTTCAGAGCAGGCAGGAGCACTTCCCTGCCCGTCTCGTCCCTGACCGCATACACATCATTGCTCCCGGTCTGCAGGACTTCGCGGACCTGCCCAAGATACGCGCCGTTCTCATCGTATACGCTGCAGCCTATTATATCACAGATGAAGTAGGTATCCTCCGGCAGTTTTACGGCATTTTCCCTGTCCACAAGAGCGAAGCATCCCTTCAGGGCCGCAGCGGTCTCAGGGTCATCGATGCCTGCCAGCTTGATTATGACCATCCCTTTGAAGTATTTCACGGACTGGATGTCATACCTGGTCATTGTTCCATCGCTTTCGACAAAGACCCGCTCCAGATCATCAAACCGGGATATATCGTCGGTAAGAGGCAACAGTTTAACTTCGCCCTTTACTCCGTGAGTGTTCACGATTTTGCCTACCTGCAGATAATCGTACATTTATGCCTCCGTTATAAAAAATGTATTCCGGAAGTACCATAAACAGATTTCCGGACCAGCCAGCGTGTTCCTTTAAAAACATGGAGGACAGCAAATAAAAAGGTGTTGTGAAACACCTTTTTATTATACTATCTCCACCACAGCCTTTACATTTTCCTTGATGGCTGCGGCTTTTATAACTGTACGAATAGCCTTGGCTATCCGTCCCTGTTTTCCTATCACCTTGCCCATATCTTCCCTGGCGACACTGAGTTCGAGGATTACGGTACTGTCATTTTCTATTTCGTTGACACGTACCTCTTCGGGATGATCGACCAAAGACCTGGCGATAGTTTCGAGGAGTTCTTTCATTTCATTTCCCTCCTGCTTCTCAAATACCTCCCGCATTACAGCGTCCACATCCCGGAACAGTTACTGGATGACTCCTGCCTTCTTCAGCAGAGATCTCACCGTATCAGTGGGCTGTGCTCCATTCCTGATCCATTGTGCCGCTTTCTCAGTGTCGATGTTGACTGTGGAAGGCTCTGTCTGCGGATCGTATGTGCCTATTTCCTCGATGAACCTGCCGTCGCGCGGATACCTGGAATCAGCAACGACTATCCTGTAGTGCGGATTCTTCTTTGCACCGATCCTCTTCAACCTGATTTTTACTGCCATTTCTGTCACCTCCTCTCAAGTTGCGTGGATCATATCCAAACCCTGATAATATCTAAAAAGGCAACCTGAACCTGCCTAATCCTTTGCCGCCTTTTTTTCCGATATTGCTCACCATCTTCATCATTTTCTTCATCTCTTCGAACTGTTTGAGCAGGGCGTTCACTTCCTGGACCGATGTCCCGCTGCCGGCGGCTATCCTCTTTCTTCTGCTTCCGTTGATTATATCCGGATTTCTTCTTTCCTGCGGAGTCATTGACTTAATGATTGCTTCAGTACGCGCCAGCTTTTTTTCGTCAACTTCTATATTGCTGAGCGCCTTGTTGTTCATCCCCGGCAGCATGCCAAGCACCTGGTTTAGAGGACCCATTTTCTTTATTTGCTGCATCTGGTCGAGAAAATCGTCCAGTGTGAACTGCTGCGTCCGCAGTTTTTTTTCCATCTCGATGGCTTTCTTTTCATCGAATGCTTCCTGCGCCTTTTCGATCAGGCTCAGCACATCGCCCATCCCAAGTATCCTGGAAGCCATCCTGTCGGGATAAAACGGCTCTATATCGTTCAGTTTTTCACCTGTAGCGGCGAACTTGACGGGTTTCCCGGTGACCGCCTTAACTGAAAGCGCCGCTCCGCCCCTGGTATCGCCGTCAAGCTTTGTCAGCACGATACCGTCGATACCCAGCTTTTCGTTGAAGCTTTCGGCAACGTTAACAGCATCCTGCCCAGTCATCGAGTCGACCACCAGCAGTATTTCGTGGGGATGGACTGCGTTTTTGATATTTTCCAGTTCATCCATCAGTTCTTCGTCTATATGGAGTCGACCGGCGGTATCGATGATAACGAGATCATACATCCTGCTGACTGCATGCTCGACTGCCTTCTTTGCTATATGCACCGGATCTGTGCTGCCTTCGATGGCGAATACGGGCACTCCGAGCTGGCCTCCGACGACCTGCAGCTGCTTCACGGCCGCTGGCCGGTATACGTCGCATGCGACAAGCAAAGGGTTTTTGCCCTGCTTCCTCAGAAGGTTCGCAAGTTTGCCTGAAGTCGTGGTTTTACCGGAACCCTGGAGTCCGACCATCATATATATCGTGGGCGGTTTGCTTGCAAATGTGGGCTTTGAAGGCACTTTGCCAAGCAGGTCTATCAGTTCCTCGTGCACTATTTTTATGACCTGCTGCCCCGGTGTCAGGCTCTCCAGCACTTCCTGCCCGGCTGCGCGCTCTGAAACACTGTTGATGAAGTTTTTCACCACTTTATAGTTAACGTCGGCTTCGAGCAGAGCCAGTTTTATTTCCCGCATCATTTCCTTTACGTCTTTCTCGGTTACCCTGCCCTTGCCGCGGAACCTCCCAATGGTCTCCTGCAGTTTGGCGGACAAACCTTCGAATATTGCCATTCGTCAATCCTCCATCATACTTCTGATCAATAGCTTTGCTTTGGAAAGCTTTTCTTTGTCCCGGCTGTCCGTGACGGCTGTCTCAATGTCCTCCAGAAGTTTCAGTGCCTCGGACGCCTTTTCCTTCTGGGCGTTGAACCTTGCGACCAGTCCCATTTTCCTCTCCAGGTCAAATAGTGCGGCCTTGCCGCGCTTTATATTGTCATGCACTCCCTGTCTGCTTATGCCCAGCTCTTCTGCGATTTCAGCCAGCGAACAGTCGCTGTTGTAATGCAGATCAAGGATATCATATTGCCGCTTTGTCAGCATCTGACCGTAAAAGTCAAGCAAAAGGCTTACCTTGAATAACTCTTCCATAATCGTAAAAAAGGTGTAAAGTATTTTTACTTTACACCTAATTTTAAGCTTTGGCCTCTGTCATGTCAAGGGTAATTTTGATCACATGCGCAAAAAATCAAAATAAAGCTCTATAGTGCTTTCCTCCATAGCGTTATCCCGCTGTAACCCCTTTCATACCCGAGATCCAGCAAAGCGTCGTATATCGGAGAATCTTCGATCCTGAAGCATTCATTGCCCGACAGGTCCGACCAGTATTCCGTGAATATATTCTTTTTTCCGGTCCAGAGCATCCTGTTCCTGTAAGTTTCAACAAAGCAGGACGCCGCATCTTTAAGTACCCCTGTATCATCTGTCGCCTGCTGTATCGTGTGCCCGTATTCCCTGATATACAGCACTGGCTTTCCATTGCAGAAAACCACGGCATTGCTCTGCCTTGCCGCAACCCTGGATCCAACTGAGCCCGTGAGTATGTCCCTGTAAGGATTTGCAGGATCGCAGCTGCACAGGGCGACGTATTCCTGTGTGTCTGACGGAGTATCCATCATCCTTATGAGTTCTATATCCCTGTCCCTCATGAACTGGATCCCGGAAAGACCGGAAATGTAATATCCTCTCTTGATCCCGCTGGCAAGCTCGTTGTTTTTCAGCCACGTATAGGTTTCTGTCCAGTTGAAGCCGTATTTTTCCTTATTGACTATTTCTTTTGACACTATACCGTAACGATCAAGCAAAATATTAACATAGCCGGCTATGCTTCCGACGGCTTCATTATCGCCGTAACCGCTTGTCTTGGACCATCTTCCCATGCTTGGATATGTATTGTATTTTGTCCAGGGCGAATTTTTCTTCTCATTGTCTATATAATACCTGATTACTGAAAAAGAATCGTTTGTGATGATGCCGCACCATACAAGACGCTCCATTTTTGCAAGCAGATCCGAAGGCGGCAGTTTCAGCCTTTTTGACAGATCATTAAGGAAAACGGCGCCTTCTTTGTCAAGCACTTCGAGTATCCCTGCCTCGGTTTCGTCCATTGTAAAGTCATTCGGCTTTTCGTATGACCCCGGGTCATGAATCAGATCGTCCGGTTCCGCAAAACGATCCTGCCGCATATCTTCTTCGCCGGTCATGAAGAATGCCGTTTCTTTCGTGTTTTTGCTCAGCCTGCCTCTCCATCTCACCTGCCCTGTGGCGCACAGGTAGTCCAGCATCTTCGGGTTATATCCGTTTATCCTGGAAGGAAGTATGAAATCCTCCCACCATGAGGCCGGAAAGTACTGGCCATTGAGCGTCTTCAGGACCTCGGGAAGCTTTTCGTCCGGTGAAAGCACTCTGTCGGTTACAAGATGTTTGTTCAGCAGGTATGAACAATATATTTCAGGGGCTTTAGGCTTTATATCCTTTCTTGCAAACTTGATTGTCCTTTGCTTTATCCTCTCATAGACTTTTTTGTGGCAATATATGCACTCATCCGGATCATCCGATTCTTTTATTTTCAGTACTTCACCGCCTGAAACCAGGGCCTTTAGCGCATCGTCGGCCGTCTCGGCATCCATTCCGTACTTTTGGGTCAGGTCGCTTATCCTGAAAGGACCTGAAAACATAACATGACGTCTTATCAATCTTACAGCAGCATCTCTAACGCCTGGAGCAAGATCAAATACGTAGCTGCTGAGCAGGTTTACTGCTTTAACCTCCTTTTCCCCGCCCGGCTTGCCGATTTTAACCGTCTCGTTTTCCGGATCTCTGCCGGCCGCGATGAAATACAGGGGGAAATCCTCTGCTGCTACCCAGTATATACCGTTCCCCGGACCGATGTTTATACGTATGATCCTCCTCTGGCTTTCCAGTTGTTCGAGATATACATCCAGATCTTCAGCGGCAGAACCTTTGAAAGCGGTAACCGAATAGGGCTCTGCCCTGAGTTCTCCATAAGAGTAAAGGTAATACCAGAGATCATCTGCATTTTTGATCGTTCTGCCATACTTATATTTTTCCATTTCTTTTTCCACAGCCTTTATCGCTCTGGGGTCAAGCAGTTCGTATTCGGCATTCTGTCCCGCCGCAAGCTGTATGAAGTCCCGGTCGTTTACAAGGAGTTGGTTCCTGCGTTCCGCGACCGGCAATTCGTACGAATACTGATAGATCTGCCAGAAATTGAACAGAAGCTCGGATGTGAAAGGCGAAGGCTTTTCAGTATATACATCCGTCACCTTTATCATTCCGGCGCTTATTTTATCAACGAGATCATATAAACCCCTGATGTCAAAAATATCGTTCATGCACTCCCTGTATGTCTCGACAACGGCAGGATGGTCGGGTTCTCCGAGGATATGTTCCGCTGTTTCCGCACATCTCAGTCGCTGTATCCACAGCGGGGTCCTTTTCCCGTATGTTTTCATTTCAACAAGCAACGACCGGATAAGATTGTAACGAAGGTTTATGTTGAACATGTAATCTTTGGGCAGAAGTTCGAATATTTCATCTTCCATTGTGTTCTTATCCAGCAGCGAAAAAATATTCGACAGTTTGCCGGTATATCCGAATATATGAAAAAGTATCCCGTTATCGTTGTATATATACTCCATCCTGCAGTTCAGCAGCCTTGAAAGCTTTGAACTCAGAATAACGGCAAGAGGCGCGTGGATCCTGCTTCCAAAAGGAGTGTGTATGACAATGCGCCTGTCGCCGGTCTCGTCGCTGAAATGCTCGCATACTATCCTGTCGGCGCCAGGCAGGTGGCGCGTGGCTGCAAGCTGATCTTCTATATATGTTTTGAGGTTTTCGGCAGCGGTCCTGTCAAGGCCGCATTCTTCGGACATGAAGCTGAAAAATCCTTCCGTATCGTATTCCTTCTCGAGCCTTTGCAGGAATTGACCCAGCTTTTTGCCTGTCTCATAACTCCGCAGCGTTTTGTCTCCTATCCAGAAAGGTATTTTTGCCCCGGAGGCATTGGAATGGCTGACCAGCCCCCTGTCCTTTTCGATCTTTTCTATCTTCCAGACGGAACTGCCAAGGAAAAACCTGTCGCCTATCCTGCTTTCAAATACGAACTCTTCCTGCAGTTCCCCTACCTTGGTACCGGTATCCATGAGATATACATTGTAGTTGCCTTTATCGGGGATCGTACCGCCATCCATCAGGCACATCCTTCTGCCGAGAGGCGTTCCCCTTACCATTCCCGAACCCCTGTCATACATGATCCTTGGCTTCACTGAACCCGGCGCATCTTCCGGCGACGGATCCGACAGCATGATGATGACATCTTCGAACTGCTTCCGCGGCAGATCCCTGTAAGGATATGCTTTTCGCATCATTTCATATATCCCGTCTTTGTCCTGCTCTCCTTCGCAGGCGATGGAGACTATCTGCTGTGCCAGTATATCAAGGCAGTTCTGAGGCACCCTGAAGTTTTCTATATCATATCGTTTCGCCTGGTATGAGATAAAAGCGGAATCCAACAGGTCGCCTCTCGTTTTGGGTATGATGACTCCCTTGCTGACTGCGCCGATCCTGTGTCCTGACCTTCCTATCCTCTGGAGTACCTGGGACGCCGTACCGGGCGAACTTACCTGTACTACAAGGTCGATACTGCCAATATCGATGCCAAGCTCCAATGAGGACGTGGCCACAAGGCACGGGATCTCGCCTTCCTTGAGCTGCCTTTCAAGTTCATGCCTGATTTCCCTTGATACGCTTCCATGATGGGTCCTGACGAAAGGTTCGCCTGCCAGGCTGTTCATGCCTGCTGCGACCATTTCGGCCACTCTCCTGTTGTTTACGAAGATCAAAGTCGATCTGTGCGCCCTTACCAGTGCCAAAAGCTCAGCATAAATGGAAGGCCATACCGTATTTTCGGGAAGCACCTTCAGATCCTTGACAGGCAGGCTCAATGAAAGCTCAAGAGGCCTTTTTCTTTCACAGTTAATAACAGTCACATTCCTGCCGCCTGACAGGAACCTGGCAGCTTCCTCCAGCGGATTGATGGTAGCAGTAAGGCCAATGCGTTTCAGCGGTTTTCCCGCGATCCTTTCCACCCTCTCGATGGACAGGGAAAGGTGGACTCCCCTCTTGGTCGGGCATATGGAATGGATCTCGTCCACAATGATATATTCCGTCATACTGAACAGCTTCCTGTAGGAATCAGAGGTCAGCATGATGAAAAGCGATTCGGGCGTCGTGATAAGTATGTCCGGAGGATCCTTGAGCATCCTTGTCCTTTCCTTCTGAGGCGTATCTCCCGTTCTTACCGAGATTTTTATTTCCGGCATTTCCATGCCCTGTTCGGATGCTTTCTTCTTCAGCCCGGAAAGAGGAAGCTCAAGATTCCTGTATATATCGTTATTCAAAGCTTTCAAAGGTGAAATGTATATGATCCTGATGCCCCTGTTGCGCTCATCCTGTTTTTTCCCGGATGAAGTCTTTTCACTGATTATCCAGTCAAGGCATTTCAGAAAAGCAGCAAGGGTTTTGCCCGAACCGGTCGGAGAGCATATCAGCACATTCCTGCCGGACGCAATTTTAGGCCAGCCGCGCCTCTGTGGTTCGCTTGGCGCACCGATATTTTCAAGGAACCAGTCCCTGATCAGCGGACTGAAGCCTTGCATGCATTCATTTTCGGGTGTTTTCCTGCTGCTCATATCGACTCCCTGAGAATAAATAATTACATTCAGGCCATGTCATCGGCACAGCCGTGCGGATGTAACACAAATCTATTTACATTGCCATGTGAATGTCATGAAAACAGGGCTTCTACAAATTCCTTGGCATTGAAAGGCTGCAGGTCGTCCATCTGTTCGCCGACTCCGATCAGTTTGACAGGCAGCCCAAGCTCGGACCTTATGGCAATCACGATGCCGCCCTTCGCAGTACCGTCAAGCTTTGTCAGCACGATACCTGATATATCGGTGACTTCACTGAAGGTCCTCGCCTGTGAAACGGCGTTCTGTCCGGTAGTCGCGTCCAGGACAAGCAGGTTTTCCCGCCTTGCTCCCGGCATTTCCCTGTCGATTATCCTTGAAACCTTCCGCAGTTCTTCCATCAGGTTTTTCTTTGTGTGTAGGCGTCCTGCAGTATCACAGATCAGTACGTCAGCTTTTCTTGCTTTTGCCGCCTGTATTGCGTCGTAAACAACAGCCGCGGGATCAGATCCTTCCTGCTGCCTGATTATGTCGACCCCGACCCTGTCTGCCCATATTTCGAGCTGGTCTATCGCAGCTGCCCTGAATGTATCCGCGGCTGCAAGCATGACCTTTTTGCCCTGGTTTTTCAGGGCGTAGGCTATCTTGCCTATGGATGTCGTTTTCCCGACGCCGTTCACCCCGATCACCATAATAACCGCAGGAGACGGCTCTATATCAAGCTTTTGCGTTTCCTCGCCCAGTATCTCTACAAGGGTCTCCTTGATCAGTTCCTTTATTTTCAGCGGATCCGTGATCTTTCTTTCTTTTACCTTTTCCCTCGTATCATCCATTATCTTCATGGCTGTTTCGACACCGAGGTCGGCAGACACAAGCACTTCCTCCAGTTCTTCGAACAGCTCTTCATCCACTTTCCCGAAAGAAACAAGGACCTGGTCTATTTTCTCGGTAATGCCCTTTCTTGTTTTTGCAAGCCCTTCCTTCAGTTTGCTGAAGAATCCCATTCTATCCCACCTTTTCACCCATTTTCATTGAAACGACTTTTGATACGCCGTGTTCTTCCATCGTTACTCCGTAAAGCTCGTCGGAGCCTTCCATTGTTCCTTTCCTGTGCGTGACCACTATGAACTGCGTGTTGCAGGAGTAGTTCTTCAGGTATTCGACGAAACGGTATACATTAGCCTCGTCAAGGGCCGCCTCTATTTCGTCGAGAACGCAGAACGGCGTTGGTTTGAGCCTCAATATGGCAAACAGGAGCGCAATGGCGGTAAACGCGCGTTCCCCTCCGGACAGCAGCATCATGTTCTGCAGCTTCTTGCCTGGCGGCTGCGCTTCTATCTCGATACCGCTTTCCAGCACGTTCTCCCTGTCAACCAGCGTCAGGCCGGCCCTTCCGCCGTTGAAAAGCTCCCTGAAAACATCGTTGAAGTTCTTGTTTATCAGTTCGAACTGTTCCAAAAACTGCTTTTTCATTATCGAAGTCATTTCGGATATGACGCGCAGCAATTTCTCCCGCGCCTGTTCCATGTCGTTCCTCTGGCTGTTCATGAACTCGTAGCGTTCTTTTGTCTTTATATATTCGTCGATCGAACCTACGTTTATCGGCCCAAGATCTTTTATCATGTTCCTGAGTTCGCTGATCCTTTTTTGCGCGGCCGAATGGCTGCCGATATCTTTTTTCAGTTCAAGGGCCGTCGAGTATGTCAGTTCGTATTCGTTCCATATCTTGTCCTGCATCGCTTCCATTTCTGCCTCAAGCCTGGTCTTTTTGACTTCTGTCCGCGAGTATTCCTCCTTCAGCAGAAGCATATTTTTGTTTATATCATTTATTTTGTTCACTATATCGTAAATATCTTCCTCAAGTATCTTTCTTTCCTCCGTCAGCCTGTCGATCTCGAATGTCTTGCCCGATTTTTCCTCGAGGTGTTTCTTTATCCTAGCATTCAGACCCTCTATCTGCTCTTCGAGCTTTTTGATCTCGTTCCTGAACCTGTCCTGTTCGCTTTCTTTTTTGCCGATGCTTCTTTCCATGTTCTCCTTCTCGGTACGGAGCCTGTCGGCATTCTCCTTTACGCCTGCTATGCTTTCCAGTATAGAATTTACCGAGATCTTGAAATCGGTTATGTCCTGGTGCAAAGCATCACGGACCGCCTGGTCTTCCTTGTGCTTTTCCTGGAACTCTGATACGGTTTTCTTCGCTTCGTTGATCTCCTGTTCCGTCTGCAAAAGCTCAAGCTCATATTTGACCAGTTCGTCCTCTGTTTCTTTTATCTGCCGCTCAAGCTGTTCTTTCTCCTGCCTGAGCATGTCTATACGGGCGGACAGTTTGCTGATATTTTCGTCTGTCTGTGCAAGATGGCTTTCATCTCTTATCTTAATGAGTTCGTTATCCTTGATTTCCTTTTCGATCGAGGCTATTTCGGCTTCGATCCGGGAAATATCTTCAGTGAGCAGCCGGATGTCATTATTTACTTCAGACTCCTGCTGCTTCAGGGCTTTCAGTTCTTCATCCAGTTCGCCTATCTCCCTGTTCCTGGTCAGGATGCCTGTGCCCCTGTTCTCGATGCTTCCGCCCGAAATTGCGCCGCCCGTATTGAGCAGATCGCCTTCGAGAGTAACTATCCTGAAAGAGTAGCCAAATTTGCGCGCCATCTTTATGCCGTTGTCCAGATCGTCTATAACGACTACTTTTCCAAGCAGGCTCCTGATGATCCCGTTGTATAGCGGATCATGCTTTACCAGGTCGGAAGCGATGCCGCAGAACCCTTCGCATTGCTTTATACGCCCAAGTGTCTGGCTGTCGAATCCTTTGCCTTCTACAGAACTGATCGGCAGGAAAGTGGCCCTTCCTAGTTTGTTCTTTTTCAGGAACTCGATTGCCTTTTTTGCATCTTCTTCGGTTTGTGTGACTATGTTCTGGAGAGCGCCGCCAAGGGATATTTCTATGGCTGTCTCGTACTTCCTGTCAACCTCGATCAGCTGTGCCAATGCCCCATGTATGCCTTTGCCGAACTGGGGCGACGCATGGCAGGCCTGGAGCACTTCCCTGACGCTCCTGTTGTAGCCTTCCAGCCTTTGCTCCATTTCCCTCAGGGTACGGACCCTTGAGCTTTTGAACTGTATATCTGAATTGATTTTGCTCTGCTTTGCACGGAGTTCCGAAAGCATCCTGTCGGTTTCCCCGCGTTCGCCGGACAGGGCCGATATCTTTTCCTTATGCTCTTTTATGAGTTTTTCGGCTTTCCTGATGCTTTCAGCCAGTTCCTCCTTTTTCATCTTTTCCCTGTCTTTTTCGACTATGTTCTGGTACACATCGGTATCGATGCTTCTCTGGCGTTTTTGCATATTTTCTATATGCGTCCTCAGATTGCTGATCTGAAGCTTCTTATCCGAATATATGTCCATCTTGTCCATTATTTCGGACTTGAGCAGTTCGATTTTCCTTTCTTCCTCATCCAGCGTTTTGAGGAGTTCTTCCATCTGCTTCTCATATGCCGCCAGTTTGGTACTGTAATCTTCAAGCTGCTTCTCCAGGTAATTCAGCCTGTTTTGCTTGTTTGCCTCCTCGCTCTCAAGGGCTTCTATCTTTTCATTTAATTCAGCCTTTTCAGCGTCGAGCCTTTCAATGTTTTGCATTAAATTTGCTATCTTTTCCTTGCTCAGCGATATCTCGGAGTTGCAGCGCTCAAGATTGCCTTCGGTTTCATAATATACCTGTTTCGCGGCCTCGAGCTTCTCATCCAGGGACTTGAGAAGGTCTGTCTTTTCCCTGTTTGAGTTCGTGATCTCTTCAAGTTTTTTATTTTCGTCATTTATCTGGTCCTGTACTGTCTTTAGCTGCTGTTCCAGAGTTTCGAGCCTTTCCCTGGATTTTTTCATGTTGTCGAGATATACGTTGACATCAAGGACTTTCAGTTCTTCTCTCAGATCCAGGAACCTGCGCGCTTTTTCGGACTGCTCCCTGAGAGGCTCCAACTGGGCCTCGAGTTCCGTTATGATGTCGTTTATCCTCTCAAGGTTCTGCCTGGTGAGTTCAAGCTTTTTCTCAGCTTCCTGTTTCCTGACCTTGTATTTCATGATCCCGGAGGCTTCCTCGAATATCTGCCGGCGGTCTTCGGAGCGGGTGCTGAGGATCTCGTCGATCCTTCCCTGTCCAATAACGGAATAACCGTCTTTCCCGATACCTGTGTCAAGCAGCAGTTCCGTTATATCCTTCAGCCTGCAGTTGGTTTTGTTGATCAGGTATTCGCTTTCCCCTGAACGGTAAACTCTGCGTGTGATCGCGACTTCGTCGTAGTCTATGGGAAGCGTTGAATCGGAATTGTCGAGGACGATGGTGACTTCAGCAAAACCGAGAGGTTTCCTGTGCTCGGTGCCTGCAAAAATAACGTCTTCCATCTTGCTTCCGCGGAGCGTTTTTATGCTTTGTTCTCCAAGGACCCATCTGATCGCATCTGCTATATTGCTTTTGCCGCTGCCGTTCGGACCGACTACTGCCGTGATGCCGCCGTTGAAATCCAGCCTGATTTTTTCAGCAAAAGATTTAAAGCCCTGTAATTCTAGCCGCTTTAAGTACAAATGGATCCCTCCGTTTGTCATTGGTGCATTTTCATTTTAACATAATTTGTGGGTTAAGCAATATTATTTCATTAGCTTGCTGCCTGGAGCGCATCTTAAGTTTTGTGTCATCCGTTCTTATATATGGTTTTGCTGCGCAGACGCCATTTGTATTTTCAGGATCAAGGCCAAAGACACGACGATGGTCATACACACCATTACTGGGTTGCAAGTGCTACAGATACGGCCGGGTCATGCAGCTCGAATGAGGCATCAGGCACCACAACCGGCAGCACGGACGCTGCCGGCGCTGGTCCCGAGCCACGGACGGCGAGTGACCTGCGCCCTCATTGGAGCAAATGAGCCGGCCAGTAGCTGTCCACGAAGCAACCCCAAATGGTTGGATGACCATCGTCACGGCTTTGGTAACAAGTTCTACACGAAAATTTGTCTGAGCAGCAAAACGAAACAACAGAACGGATGACATCAAGGTCTGTAAACAGTGCTAATCAGCCGATGAAATCGCACGGGATATTATTTCCCTGGAAAGTTTCGGATCAGGCATGACCCTGACATCGGCAAAACCGTATTTGCTCTTCAAAGCTTCTATATTGGACCGTTTCTGGCCGACCACATCGGAAATGTTCGAAGGCCCGGTATAAATGATTAGTTCCTGTGCATCCGAGAGATGCTGTGAATCTATTATCTCTTCGATCCTTTTCAACGAAAGCCTGGCCTGTGCCAGCTGCCTGAATGCAGGGTGTACGGGACCGGCCGCCACATCGGAGCCGGCGCCTTCCCTTATATTTTCCGTGGGCTGCAGGCCGACCCTGATCACATCGATCCCATTGTCTTCAAACAGCCTCAGTAATTCTGCGCACAGATCAACGGCCTCTTCAAGCGTCTGTGGCCTGTAATCCCCTTTCTCCATGAGCCTTTCGAGCCCGGTGCCTTTAATGACGAGAACCGGATATATCCGTACGACGTCAGGCGACATCGAAACGACCTTCCGTGCCGTTTCCATGCATTTTTCCCTTGTATCGCCGGGCAATCCTGTCATGATCTGTATCCCAAGCCTGAATCCCATATCTTTTATAAGCTTTGCCGATCTGAAAACTACGGCCAAATCGTGGCCCCTGAGGCTGGCCCTGAGTACCTCCTCGTCAAGGCTCTGCACCCCGAGTTCTATGGTCCTGACTCCATACTTTTTGAGCATTTCCAATATTTCTGTATCGATCCGGTCAGGCCTCGTGGATACCCTTATCTCCGATACCTTCCCGGCTTCTATATAACTCCAGGCATGTTTCAGGAATTCTTCCTGAAGCACCTTGTCTATTGCCGTAAAGCTGCCGCCATAGAATGCGATCTCGACAAATGCATCCTGGCTTATTGTACCAAGATGCTCCTTAACCGTTTCATGAATTTTGTCCGGGGTCATTTCCTCAAGCTGGCCGCTTATCTTTTTCTGGTTGCAGAATATGCAGTCGTTGGGGCATCCCTTATGCGGGACGAATATGGGTATGATCACATGTTTTTTGCTCATTTCCCCACCTTCATATTGCTGATCGCATCTTTTGCAGCGTTCTGTTCCGCTTCCTTTTTGCTGCGCCCGGTACCTTCGCCGTAAGGCTTGTCTCCTACGAGGACCTGCGCCGTGAATGTCTTGTCATGGTCCGGGCCGGTTTCGTCAAGTATCCTGTATGATATCCTCTGATCGGTCTGCTTCTGGATGATTTCCTGGAACATGGTTTTATAATCCCTGAATATATCCTTCCCGTCGATATCCGGATATATTTCCTTCATGTATCTCAATACGAATCTTCTTGCTTCATCTATGCCCCCGTCTATATAAATGGCTCCTATCAACGCCTCGAAAGCGTCTGACAGTATCGATGCCCGGTTTCTGCCTCCGGTGTTTTCTTCACCCTTCCCGAGGAACAGGTATTCGCCAAGCCGGATTTTTTCAGCACACTTCATGAGTGACGCTTCACAGACGATTGCAGCCCTTGTCCTGGTCATTTCGCCTTCAGGCAGTTCGGGATAGTTCCTGTATATATAATCGCTGGTGATTATGTTCAATACCGAATCTCCCAGGAATTCAAGCCTCTCATTGCTTTTGAGATCGGGTGCTTTCTTTTCGTTGGCATACGAACTGTGAGTCAGGGCCAGCACAAGGTTGCCGGGATCCCTGAACGTGTAGTCTATAACTTCTTCCAGTCCTTTCAGTCTGTCCATATTTTCTGTTATGATTTTATCAAGCATCTGCAGTCTCCCCGTTCCATCATGATACCGCCGTTCGTTTTCAGGCGCCTGGTTTATCTGATCGTGTTTTATCCAGCAGCGGGATTGTTGTCTAAAAACGTAAAGGCAGGAAACCGCATCCCCGCCTTTACAGATTTTACCCCATATCTTGCCTTCACGCAAACTCTTTTCCGCTTAGTTATTATTGGTGTCATTACAGACATCATATTCAACCGGTGAACTTTTTGAACACCAATGCGGCATTATGGCCGCCGAAGCCAAGGGCATTCGACAGAGCGTACCTGATATCCGCTTTTCTGGCCTCATTTGGAACATAGTCCAGATCGCATTCGGGATCAGGATTCACAAGGTTGATGGTTGGCGGGATGATGCCATCCTTAATCGCCATGACCGTAATGATTGCTTCTATGGCTCCTGCCGCACCCAGCAAATGGCCCGTCATCGATTTAGTTGAACTTACTGCCAGCTTGTATGCATGTTCGCCGAATACATTCTTTATAACTTTGGTTTCACATGGATCATTTATAGGAGTGGATGTCCCGTGAGCATTGACATAATCGATATCCTCGGGCCTGATTCCCGCATCGTCCAAAGCAAACTGCATCGATTTTATGCCGCCTTCTCCGTTCGGATCAGGCGCCGTGATGTGGTAGGCATCGCAGGTGCAGCCATATCCCACTATTTCTCCGAATATTTCGGCACCGCGTCTCACGGCGTGTTCATATTCCTCCAGGATAAGTATTCCCGCTCCTTCGCCCATTATAAAGCCATCCCGGTCCTTATCGAAAGGCCTGCAAGCCGTCTCAGGATCAGGGTTGGTTGAAAGCGCCTTGTTTGCGCAGAAACCGGCAAATGAAAGCGGCGTTATCGAGGATTCCGCTCCTCCGGTCACCATTATGTCGGCGTCTCCGCGCTGTATGACTTTGAACGCATCGCCTATCGCATTGTTTCCCGATGCACATGCGGTGACGACACATTCATTGAACCCTCGCAGGTTATATTCTATCGCGATCCTTGCAGCTGCCATGTTGGCGATCATCGATGTAATGAAAAACGGACTGATCCTTCCGGCGCCTTTTGTCATCAATACACTATGCTGATCTTCCAGCGTCGATATCCCGCCGATACCGGAAGATACTATCACACCGGCTCTGAAGCTGTCTTCCTTTTCCATGTCGAGTCCCGACATTTCAAAAGCCATTTTTGCAGCCGCCATTGCATATTGGGTAAACGAGTCCATCCTTCTGGCTTCTTTTTTGTCGATGAAATCAGTAGGCTCGAACCCCCTGATTTCCGCTGCCACTTTTGCATCGATGTCTGAAGTGTCAAATTTCGTAATAAGACTGATACCATTTCTGCCATTGCGTATGGAGTCCCAGAAACTTTCGAGGCTGAAGCCCAGTGAATGAATGACCCCCATACCGGTTATTACAACTCGCTTTTTCATTTAACTCCTCCTATTGACAGCTTTGTGCCAAATCCAGTTCAGATATGAAAATGACGACATAGTATCGTTTGCATGCAAGGCAAGTCCTGTGTTAAAAAAAGTCCCGTTAAGGGACTTTTTTTATGTGTTATTTTTGATGTACTCAACAGCATCTCCGACTGTTGTGATCTTTTCAGCCTCACTGTCCGGAATCTCAATGTCGAATTCCTCTTCGAGAGCCATGATCAGTTCGACGATATCGAGTGAATCGGCACCCAGATCGTCTATGAAAGATGATTCCAGAGTAACCTCATCTTCTTCAACACCTAACTGCTCAACGATTATTTTTTTGACTTTTTCAAAAACCATACGTTCACCTCCTCCCAAAGAGGTTATTATTTTATTTATTATTCCCTGTAAAAGCTGCTCCTGATCGACTTGCGGACGATCAGCAACGGCTCATACATAACACATAAAGATATTATTACATAACAAGTCCACCGTCAATATCAATTACCTGCGCTGTTACGTACGCTGCTTCATCCGAGGCAAGGAACGCCACGACATTGGCCACATCCTCAGGCGTTCCGAACCTTCCCAGCGGTATGTTCTCCAGATACTTTTGCCTGATTTCTTCAGGAAGCACGTCGGTCATCTGGCTCTGTATCAGTCCAGGAGCCACTGCATTGCAGGTTATTCCCTTTGGCGCGAATTCCTTGGCTGTCGATTTCGTCAGTCCTATCAATCCTGCCTTGGATGCGGAATAGTTGGCCTGTCCCCTATTGCCGTACCTTCCCGCAACTGAGGCTATATTTACGATCCGGCCGTATTTTTGCCTGATCATCTGCTTAGCAGCGAATTTAGTGCACAGGAACGCGCCTTTGAGGTTGATATCCAGTACCAGATCCCAATCTTCTTCCGACATCATTGCCAGCGGCTTGTCTTTCGTTACACCCGCATTGTTAACAAGGATGTCCAGGCTTCCAAAGGTCTCCACCGCTGTATTGACCATTGCCCTGACATCGTCCTGGTTCCTGACATCACCCCTTGCAACAGCTACTTTGCATCCTGATTTCCTGAGTTCCTCCGCTGTCTCATCCAGCGATTCTGACGACGGTATATCGTTGAGTACGATATTTGCGCCCAAAGAAGCCATCTTTATCGCTATCGCTTTTCCCAGGCCCCTGGCAGAGCCCGTTATCAAAGCGGTCTTACCGTTAAACTGCATCAGATCTTCCTCCTTGTCATTTCTTTATTTCTTCAAGAGTTTTTTCCAGCGATGCCAAATCTTCAACGTTGAAGCTCCTTGCATCCTTGTCGATCTTCTTCAGGAATCCGCTGAGTACCTTGCCCGGGCCGATCTCTATAAAGGTGTCGGCGCCAAGTTCCATCATCAGCCTTATCGAATCCTCCCAGAGCACAGGACTGCAAACCTGTCTGGCAAGAAGGTCCTTTATTTCCATAGGGGATCCGACTACCCGGGCAGTCGCATTCGCTATCAGCGGCACTTTAAAGTCGCCGAATTCGATGTTTTCTAGTTCGGCATACAATTTGTCCCTTGCCGGCGCCAGCATGCTGCAATGGAACGGAGCGCTTACCGCAAGCTGTACGGCTCTTTTGGCGCCTCTTTCCCGGCAAAGTTCTATCGCTTTCTCAACGGCTTTTACTTCACCTGCTATCGATATCTGTCCGGGGCAATTGTAGTTCGCCGGTTCCACCGCACCGTAAATTGATGCTTCCCTGCAGCAGTCCAGCACGTCTTCCCTTGAAAGGCCGATTATGGCGGCCATCGTTCCGACTCCCAGCGGAACTGCTTCCTGCATGTATTTGCCTCTTTTTCTTACAAGCGATACTGCCGTTTTGAAGTCCATCGTGTCTGACGCCACATGTGCCGAATATTCACCAAGGCTCAGGCCTGCCGTAAAATCAGGCTTTATGCCTGCTTCGAGAAGGGGCATCAGGCATGCCACGCTTGCCGTCACGATGGCAGGCTGCGTGTTTTCCGTTATTTTCAGGGTCTCTTCATCGCCTTCGAAAACCATTTTTCTCATATCGAAGCCGAGCGCTTCGCTTGCCTGGTCGAATATATCGGAAGCGGATCTGAATGCCGAGGCTATTTCCCTGCCCATACCGATATATTGCGCTCCCTGTCCGGGAAAAATGAAAGCCGTTTTACCCATACGAATCCTCCAGGTTGATTTTCTCCTTCTATTCCGTTATGTTCTATTTGCTCCACCTCAAAAGCGCAGACCCCCATGTAAGTCCGCCGCCGAAGCCTACCAGCACCAGGTTGTCTCCCTTGCAGATACGCTTTTTCCGGTATGCGTCGTCCATGGCCACCGGTATCGAAGCTGAAGATATGTTGCCATATTTCCGTATCGTTGTATAAACTTTCTCAAGCGCCACCCCGAGTCTTTTGACAGCGCTTTCGATGATCCTGCTGTTAGCCTGGTGGGGTATGATATATTTAACATCATCCATCGTGATGTCGGCTTTTTCCATTACTTTTTCAGCGGCATACGGCATGATTTTGACTGCGAACCTGAATACTTCGTGCCCGTCCTGGTATATCGCGATCTTGTTCTCGTAATCCTTCCGTTTCTCCAATTCTTCTTCCGGCAAATGAAGGCATGGAATCGTTATATGATGACCGTTGTTGCCGTCGGCGCCCAGATATGTCGACAAAATCCCGTAGCCCTCTTCGACTTTGCCGATTACCACGGCGCCTGCTCCGTCGCCGAAAAGGACGCATGTCTTCCTGTCGGTCCAGTCTACAGCCTTTGACATGCCTTCGCTGCTGACCAGGAGCACATGCTTGTAATAACCGGTTTCAACAAACTGCTTTGCGACTGTCAGACCATATATGAAGCCTGAACATGCAGCCATTATATCAAATGCTGCTGCATTTACGGCTCCTGTTTCTTTCTGGACGATGCATGAAGTGGATGGAGTGAGAAAATCCGGAGTACTGGTGGCTACCAGTATCAGGTCGATCTGTTCGGGTGATATGCCCGAATCCATTATTGCCTGTTTTGCTGCTTCTACAGCCAGTGTATATGTAGGAGTGTTTTTATCCATTATCCTTCTTTCAGAGATCCCTGTCCTTTGGATTATCCATTCATCAGATGTGTCGACCATTTTTTCAAGATCCGAGTTGGTCAAGATTTTTTCTGGGACGCAGCTTCCTATACCTAAAATACCAACGCTTACGTTCTCTTTTTGTCCTTTCGCCATCAACAGCAACCTCCATCTTTTCAACACTGTCGCGTATCTCGTCGAATACAGAGCTGTTTGCGAGACTTAATGTCTTGAATATCACGTTCCTGATGGTTTTTTCATCCGAGTTGCCATGGCTCTTCACAACGAGGCCGTTGACACCAAGGACAGGCGCTCCTCCGTCTTCCGACGGATCTACCATCTTTTTGAAGGCCTTCATGTCTTTCATGACGAACAGGGTGGATATTTTCGAAAAGATGTTCTTCGTGAACATACCTTTCAGAAGCCCTGCAAAGAAAGATCCGGTCCCTTCAAGGAACTTCAGCATTACGTTTCCGACGTATCCGTCGCAAACCGCAACATCGACATTACCCAGCGGGATGTCCTTGCCTTCGATATTGCCTACGAAATTCAGGTCGGACGACTTCAGCAGAGAGTAAGCATGCTTGAGTATCTCCGTGCCTTTCCTGGCTTCCGTGCCCATATTGACAAGGCCTACCCTCGGTTTCTCCAGGTTGAACAGCCCTTTCATGTATGCCGAACCAAAAATCGCAAACTGCAAGTAATTCACGGGCTTGCATCTTGTGTTCAGCCCGGCGTCTATCAGAAGGCATTTCCCGGCTTTGGTAGGGATTATGGCTCCAAGTGCCGGCCTGTCGACGCCATTCATCCTCCCCAGTATGAACAGCGCTCCGGTCAGGAGCGCCCCGGTGCTCCCGGCGGAAAGAAACGCGTCTCCTTTCTTGTCCTTGAGCATATTGAAACCGACGACCATGGACGAATTCTTTTTGCTTCTGATTGCCCGTGTCGGAATGTCATCGTTGGTTATCACTTCTTTCGCATGAATCACTTCAATCCTGTCGCTTTTGAAATTCCTTGCCCTGAGGATCCTTTCGATCTGCTCCCTGTCGCCGATAAGCGCGATTTCGAAGCCTTCACGCATTTTAACCGCGTCGATGCTTCCGTTGACGACCGCATCCGGTGCATAGTCTCCGCCCATAGCATCTATCAATATCTTCAAACTGATTCACTCCCGTATATTTCTGTAAGTTTCCCGGTTTCTTCTACATTTAATAAAATACTATTTTTCCTGGGGTTTTTCAAGGGAAACGAGTATGAATTTACCTCTGAACATCTCGACCTGCCTGTCGTAGATCCTGACCCAGACAATATACCTGCTTCCCCTGATCTGCTTCACTTCGGCCTTCGCTATAAGCCTTGTGCCGGAGTATACGGGATTCTTGTACTTGATATTCGCAACGCCTACAAGAGCGACATCTGCGTCGATGACAGCTATGGCAAGAGATTCGGCCAGCGAGTAGATGAAATGGCCCCTTATGATCTTCGTCCTTTCGAAAGCCATCGAATCATCAGTTTCCAGGATGGACACTCCATATTTCCCAAGCGTGATGTCGATCAGTTCGCCTATGATCTCTCCGCCCTGGAGCGACTTGACTTTGCTGTAATTCTTCTCAGCAACGCTCTTTATCCTTTCTCTCAGTTCCGGGATACCCATTTCGAGCCTGTCAAGCCTGATAGTCGGCACGCTGACATTGAGCAGTTCCGCCAGTTCCTCATCCGTGAGGAACGGATCTTCTTTTATTTTTTCGATCAATACCTGCTGTCTTTCCCTTTTCGATGAGGATGAGCGGCTCATTTCGTCAAACACCTGCTTTGCATGCTTAGTCCTATAATTATTACCTGATACTATGTCCTATTACTAAAAGTATATAATATATTTCAGAAGTATGCAACAACTTTAATAAAAAAACGGGGAGATGTCCGGCCCGCATCCGCGGAAGGCTATTCTCCCCGTTGTTGTCGTCCTTGTCTATTTGCTGGTATCGATCACGCTGGAATTCTTCTTAAGGTAGTCATACAATGAAATGATCGTAATTATGACCGCAAGCAGCATGGCATAATCGTCGAACTGAAAACTTGTGAACAGGCTCAACGGGAAATTATTGAGCAGCGCCGCGACTATAGCCACGTCCTGCAGTACTGTCTTCAGTTTGCCCAGATTGCTTGCGGCAATGACTATTCCCTCGCCGGCAGCAACCAGCCTCAGTCCTGTTACGATGAACTCTCGTGAGATGATGATCATCGCGACCCAGCCGTTTATATCCCCGCTCTGCACCAGGGCGATAAGTGCTGCAGTCACCAGAAGTTTATCTGCAATCGGATCGAGGAATTTGCCGAACCTTGTTACCATCTGCCTCTTTCTTGCAATGTATCCGTCTACAGCGTCCGTACTTGATGCTATTATGAAAATACCTGCGGCAATGTAACGCCCGAACGATTCCAGAAATTCATTGACTGCGATCATCTGGGGCTTCATGAAACTAAGTATTTCGGCATTGATGAGCACATCAGGTATGGGAATGATGAAAATCATAAGTATGGGTACCAGAAGTATTCGAGAAAGAGTTATTTTATTAGGAAGATTCATGCTGTGCCTCTCCTGTTAAATCGTATTCTCCGGTATCAAGTATCCTGACATTTACAAACTGGTTCATTTCCAGCGGTTCTTCGCTGGTAAAATATATCAGTCCGTCTATTTCCGGTGCTTCAGCATAGCTTCTGCCGTAATAGAATATCCCGTCGTCTGCGACACCTTCCACAAGTACTTTATATACCTTTCCCAGCCTTTGCCGGTTCAGTTCGGCCGATATGCGTTTCTGTATCTTCATCAGCCTGTTGTATCTCGATGCTTTCACTCTCGACGGTACCTGGTCGGGCATGTTGTATGCTGCCGTACCTTCTTCTTTAGAATACATAAATGTTCCAAGTCTGTCAAACCTGTATTTTTTTATAAATTCAGCAAGGGTTTCGAAATCTTCTTCAGTTTCACCAGGAAAACCTGTTATTACTGTTGTTCTGATTACTGCATCGGGAATCTCATCCCTTATCGTATCGATCAGTCTGCATATATCGGAAATGCTTCCCCTGCGCCCCATTTTCCTGAGTATCGCCTGGCTGGCGTGCTGTATGGGTATATCGATATATTTGCACACTTTGTCATTTTCAGCGATCTCTTTCAGCAATACCATGTCCATTTCCTCGGGATAACAGTAAAGCAGCCTGATCCATTCTACTGTTCCGATACTGCTCAGATTCCTTACAAGTTCGGGGAGCATCTTTCTGCCGTACAGGTCTAGGCCGTATCTCGTAGTGTCCTGGGCAGTGACAACCAGTTCTTTTATACCGGCATCAGCCAGGCGCTGCGCTTCCTCGATGATCGATTCCATCTTCCTGCTCCTGTACGGTCCGCGCAAAGCTGGAATAATGCAATAAGTACAGCGGTTATCGCATCCTTCGGCTATTTTCAGGTAGGCATATCCTTTTCCGGTAGTGACTATACGTTCTCCGTCGAGGTAAGATATGTCCGCAAGTTCACGATGCCGAGATACGCGCTTGCCGCTGTATGCCTCCCTTATGGCATCCGCAATTTCGTGATAGCTTCCTGTTCCCAGTATCACATCCACTTCGGGGATCTCTTCGAGTATTTCAGTGCGGTACCTTTCCGCCATGCACCCTGCAACGACCAGCAGTTCACAATTGCGTTCCTTCAGCGCCGCCATTTCAAGGATAGTGTCTATCGATTCCTGCTTTGCGCTCTCTATGAAGCCGCAGGTATTTATGATGATGACATCTGCTTCGTCAGCGTCATTGACTATCTCAAATCCTTCGGATCTCAGTTTCCCAAGCATCAGTTCGCTGTCTACCAGGTTCTTCGGGCAGCCCAGCGATACCATTCCTATCTTTTTGTTCAAATATAACACTCCCTGTTGTCCTGCTCAGTATAATATACAGCATATATAACTTTTTCACAATACGGAAAGGCCCATACATGATTTTACCCTTTCAGATCCGCAAAAAAGCAAGAGGTGCCCGCGGCACCTCGCTGTTTTTTCACGGCATCACTGCCGAAGTCTATGTACAGAAAGCCAAATCTTATATAATCCCGGGGGGAGTTCACAATTCATCGTTTATCTCTGTGTCAAACTCCCTTAGTACTTCTTTTATGGTATCGCGGCTGAACCCTCTGTGGGCCAGGAACATATACGCTTTTTTCATTATTTTCTCATCCCGCAGATCATATTTTCCAAACTTCCTTTTCACCAGGCTCCTGGCTACGTCCGTATCTTCAGCCTTCCAGTCGGCCAGCACCTCTTCTGCCGTCTCTTCAGGGATACCCTTCGACATCAGCTCAATTTTCATCATCTTTTTCGACATCGGCTTGAGCTTGCTTCTGTCATATACATACTTCTGCGCGTACAATTGATTGTTTATATACCCGATGGCTTTGAGTTCGTCTACCACACGGGATATACATTCACGGTCATAGCCCTCGCTCTTCAGTTTGTCCCGGACTTCCTTCTCGGTCCTTATCCTCAGGGACAGGTATCTGACCGCTCGTGATTTTGCTTCCTGGAAATTGATCGTATTTTTGATGTAATCTATGGCCTTCGCATCGATCTCGGATTTTTCATAGAGATTCAGCGAGAGATAATCATCTTCGGAGATATTGAAAGCAAACTTTCCATCGACGAAAACCGAAAGTTTGTCTTTATATTTCCTGTTCCTTTCTACCGACGTTATCTCCAATAACAGCCACCTCCTGCATTGTCCCTGGATCTGGTTCATTCGATGTCAATACCCATATCTTCGTCATTTTCGTTATCCTCGGTATGTATACCGGTGGCGCTCCTTGCAAATGCCTGCTGGCAGTTTTCCCTTATCTTCATTTCTATCTCGTTTGCCACTTCGGGATTTTCTTTAAGGAACTGCTTCGCATTTTCCCTTCCCTGGCCTATCCTCTGGCCGTTGTAAGAGAACCAGGCTCCGCTCTTGTTTATGATATCCATGCTTACGCCCACATCGAGCAAGCTGCCTTCTTTCGATATGCCTGTGCCGTACATGATATCGAACTCTGCTTCCCTGAAAGGCGGAGCGACCTTGTTTTTGACGATCTTTACCCTTGTCCTGCTTCCGATCACATCGGTGCCCTGCTTGATGGAATCTATCCTCCTGACATCCATCCTGACAGATGCATAGAACTTCAATGCCCTTCCGCCCGGAGTCGTTTCGGGATTGCCGAACATGATGCCGACCTTTTCCCTGAGCTGGTTTATAAATATCGCTGTGGTCTTCGATTTGCTCACGACGCCGGCAAGCTTTCTGAGAGCCTGGGACATGAGCCTTGCCTGCAGTCCGACATGTGCGTCTCCCATCTCGCCGTCTATCTCCGCTTTCGGTACCAATGCGGCAACCGAGTCTACTATTATAACGTCAATGGCTCCGCTCCTGACAAGTGCTTCGGCTATTTCGAGCGCCTGCTCACCAGTGTCCGGCTGGGATACGATAAGGTTGTCGATATCGACGCCCAGGTTTTTTGCATATGCGGGATCCAGTGCATGCTCCGCATCGATGAAAGCAGCGTCTCCGCCCATTTTCTGCGCTTCGGCGATTATATGCAGGGCAACGGTCGTCTTTCCTGAAGCTTCAGGTCCGAATATCTCGACGATCCTGCCTCTTGGAACGCCGCCCACGCCAAGGGCTATATCAAGGCCTATCGCGCCTGTGGGTATCGATTCGATGTTCAGATGGGCTTCTTCCCCCAGCCTCATGACAGCACCCTTGCCGAACTGCTTCTCTATCTGGTTCAGTGCCATCTCCAATGCCTTCTTTCTTTCCAACATTTGAGCAGACCTCCTTAATCCGAATAAACGAACACTTGTTCTGATTATGATTATATATTATTTCTCGGGAATAGTCAATAACAATATAACATATTTTTACAATTTCAATCTCTGCCTGATGTTATTCACCAAATATATCGCATCCTGCGACCGGAGAATAAGCATCATTATCAAATAAACGACGCATCCCGCGATGATCTCAAGCGCAAGATACAGCAACTGCAATGCTTTTCCGTCCGGATACGGCAGTATTTCCTGGATGCCCCACAAAACGGCGCCCATGATTGCTGCAGACAATACAGACTTGATAAGGAAACCTGCCAGTTCGCCTGCATTTATGCCTTTCAGCTTTTTCCCCATCAGCAGGAGCAGCAACAGGGAATTCACAAAGCTGATCAGCGAATACGAAAAGGCCATCCCCGCTGCTCCCAGGTCGGTATACTCGTAAAAAACATATCCAAGCGCCAGGTTGAGCGCCACGGAAATCATGCCTGCCGCCAGCGGCGTCATGGTATCCTGCGCCGCATAGAACGCCCTGTTCATTATCGTTACCGTGGAGTGCGTGATCATCGCTATACAGAAGAATGCAAGTATCTCAGCCACCACGGGCACATTCTCCTCCGTGAATCTGCCGCCCCATTTGTACACAGCCCTGACAAGCTGCTCCCTTAGTACCAGGAAACCCGCTGACGACGGTATAGCAAAAAAAAGGACGGACGTCAGCGATTTCATCAGCAGTGTTTTGTATTCCTTGTATCCGCCTGTTGCATATCTTCCTGACAGCGACGGAAGCACGGCTGTCCCGATCCCTACTGCGAATATGCCATGGGGCATCTGCCACAGCGTATTGGCGTTCCTGAATGCCGCAAGGCTGCCTTCTGCGGCGCTCAGGCTGACAAATGCGGTCGATATGACCGTATTCAGTTGTGCCGTCGCGGAATTGAGCAGTGACGGAACAGCCTGGCCGAATAGCTTCCTGAAACCTTCGTCGGCTATATTTATCACCGGCCTGTAAAATTTGAATTTCCTTATTGAAAACAACAGTTGCAGCAGGAAATATCCGAGTGCGCTCAGTGTCACGAATAATGCGGCTTTTGTCATGCTTTCGGGGTCAGTATCGGCAAACAGGTATATGCTTACGGTACATCCTATGTTGTATATGGATGGCCCGAACGCCGCTGCTGCGAACTTCCTGTATGAGTTAAGCACGCCGTTGCAGATCCCCGCCAGCATAATAAAAACAACTGACGGGAACAGTATCCTTGAAAGCTTCACGGCAAGTTCCCTTGTCTGGGGACTGCTGTCGGTGAAACCGGGAGCGACGGCAGGTATCATCCTGTCTGCGAAAATGATCCCGAATACGCAGATTGCCGCCATGATCAGTGTAATTGCATTAATAAATGAACTGGCAGCCAGCCATCCGTCTTTTTCCTCACCCTTCTCGACTTTTCCGGATAAAAACGGAACCAGCGCCGCCGATATCGTACCTCCGACGAGCAGCATATATACGATGTCGGGCACTGTAAACGCAGCGACATATGCGTCCTGTACCCAGCTGAGCCCCACCTTCCATGAAAGCACTGTTTCACGGAGGAATCCCGTGAATCTGCCCAGGATGATCGAACCCATGACCACTATTGCTGCCGTTGATATGCTGTCTTCCCTTCCGTGTGCCAATTCATGTCCTCCAGAGCGCTAAATTGTCAGCCTTCCACGCTGATAAGGTATCTTCTGATCATGTTAAATACATGCAGGCAAGTCATATTCCTGATCTTGGCCCTGTCTCCCAAGAGATCGAGCCTTTTCACGATTACTCCGTCTTTGTGGGCTAATGCAGTGTACACGAGTCCCACGGGCTTTTCGGCCGTTCCTCCGCCTGGCCCGGCTATACCGGTAACTGATACCCCCAGGTCCGTATCGGATACTTTCCGTATGCCCAGTGCCATCTCTTTTGCAGTCTGTTCGCTGACAGCGCCGTATCTTTCAAGTGTTTCCTTCCTTACGCCCAGTTCCTCCATCTTGGCCCTGTTGCTGTAGGTCACCGCAGCCCGGTCAAAAGCCGAAGAAATGCCTGGAATATCGGTGAGTTTTGCAGCCAGAAGGCCTCCTGTGCAGGATTCGGCCAGCGAGATCGTCTTTTTCTTTTCCATCAGCAGTCCGGCGACCACTTCTTCGAGACTGCGGTTGTCTTCGCTGTAAACGGCATCTCCAAACCTTCGCTTTATCTCGTCTGTCACCGGCCTGATGAGATCCGTGCCGCTGCCGTTCTTTGGATACCTTGCCGTAATGCGTAATGTCACTTCTCCATCCTTAGCGTATGTTGCAATCGTCGGATTGGTCTGGCCGTCTATAAGATCAAGGAGCGAATCTTCGACAGACGATTCCCCGATCCCGAAAACCCTGAGGTATACTGATTCGAGCCGATACTCGGATTTGGCAGCCAGGTAGGGCATCACCGTTTCTTCGAACATGGGCTTCATTTCTGATGGCGGACCCGGCAATATCACTATTGTTTTGCCATTTTCCTCTATTATACAGCCGGGAGCAGTGCCGTTGCTGTTTCTGATGATAGTGCATCCTTCGGGGAAATAAGCCTGCTTGACGTTGTTCTGAGTCATCTTTCTGTTTCGCCTTCTGAAGAATTCCTCGATCCTGTCGAGGCTTTCCCGGTCAAGCAGGAGCCTTCGTCCGAGGACTTCCGATACTGTCTCCTTGGTGATGTCATCCTGCGTAGGTCCAAGGCCTCCGGTCAGTATGATGACATCGGAACGGGACATGGCCAGCAAAAAGCTTTGCTTAAGCCTTTCCGGGTTGTCCCCGACCACGCCGTGAAAATATACCCCGATACCAGCATCGGGGAGCCTTGAAGAAATATACTGTGCGTTCGTATTTGCGATCTGCCCCATGAGCAGTTCTGTCCCGACTGCAAGGATCTCTGCTTTCATATGTTCTCCATCTCCTGCCGCGCTGTTTTGATCCGTATCTGCCTGCCGTGTCGTCTAAATCCCCGGCATTCGCTTTTATTATATAATTCCGTTTTTTTAATGTAAACACGAAGTTGCCCCTTTCCGCCAGTTGAAAAAAACACTACAATTCTCCTGAAAAAAACTACTTCATCAAAAATGACCGCTATACTATCATAAAATTAAAAAAATTACATGAGCAGAAGGATGAGTGTTATGAACGATTCTGTCAGAGTTCTCAGGAACATTATCGAAAACGTGGAGAATGTAATCGTTGGCAAGCGTTCCGCCGTGGAACTTGCAGTGATCTCGCTGATCTGCAACGGCCACGTCCTGATCGAAGACGTCCCCGGTGTTGGCAAGACAAGCCTGGTATCAGCCCTTGCCAGGTCCATCAACGCATCATTCCGGAGGATACAGTTCACACCTGACATACTTCCCTCCGATATAACAGGTTTTTCAGTCTACAACCAGAAGACCGGCGATTTCGAATACAGGCCCGGCGCAATAATGAGCCAGATCATCCTGGCGGATGAGATCAACAGGACATCGCCCAAGACACAGGCCAGTCTTCTAGAGGTCATGGAAGAAAGGCAGGTAACGGTCGACGGAGTTACGTACAAAGTGCCGAAACCGTTCATGGTACTTGCAACGCAGAACCCTGTTGAGTACATCGGCACATATCCGCTGCCGGAAGCACAGATCGACCGCTTTTTCATGAAGATATCCATAGGATACCCGACCAACTCGGAGGAAAGCTACATCCTGTCAAGATTCCAGCACTCGAATCCTCTTGACAAACTGATGCCTGTTGCCGAAAGCAACGACATAATATCCCTTCAGGATGAAGTAAAAAACGTACATGTCGACAAGAGCCTCAGCAATTATATAGTGGAAATAGTGAGCCAGACCAGGAAACATCCCGATGTTACGCTGGGATCGAGCCCCAGGGGTTCGCTTGCCCTGTTCAGGGCATCGCAGGCATGGGCATTCTACAACGGCCGTGATTTCGTGATTCCCGATGACATCAGGAAAATGGTGTCCCCGGTATTATCACACAGGCTTATGCTCAAGCAGGAAGCAAGGCTTAAGAAGATAAACCCGGTTGAAATATTGAACTCTATCGTTTCCAGAATAAATGTGCCGGTGGTGAGCTAGCATGAAGCACACCAGGATCCTTTTCATGTGCCTGTTTGCTTCCGCCCTGGTATTTACCTATTTCAACGGCGGCAAGATACCTTACATGTGCCTTTACACCACGCTGCTCCTGCCTGTATCTTCCATTTTATATACACTCGTCATATACCTCAGGTTCAAGTTCGGGCAGGATCTTGATAAACGGTTCGTGACCAAGGGCGACAAAGTGAACTTCCTGTTCAGCATAAATAATGAAGATTTCTTCCTGTATCCGTACCTTAAGGTATCGTTCTACGGATCCAACACGATTTTCGAGAACCAGTACCAGATCAGGAATTTTTCTCTGCCCCCTTTTTCAGGCAGAAACTATACGTTTGAGCTTCAGTGCAATTACAGGGGCAGTTATGAGATCGGAGTCGATTCAGTCGAGATAGAAGATTTCTTCGGGCTCATAAAATTCAGGTACAATGTCGGCGAACCCAAGTATGTCACCGTGTATCCGAGGATCATATGCCTGGAAAAGTTCCGCCTCAAAACTGATTACATGTCTGAAAAGCACACGATGCTCAATACAAGGGATGAAGACATGACTACCATAAGCGACGTCAGGAAATATCAATATGGCGATTCGCTTAAAAGGATACACTGGAAACTGACGGCACGGACCCGGGAACTTATGGTAAAGAAGTTCCAGAGTACATCCGAAACCAACACGCTGATGCTGCTGGACCTGAGAAGGAACTACTATCCTCCGGCTAAGAATATTATGCTGGAAGACAAGCTGATCGAAGCTGTCGTCGCAGTGCTTTATTATTGCCTGAACAAATGGATACCTGTTGAGCTTGTTTATTTCAGCGAAACGCTTCACAGCATCCAGGCAAAAAACCATCTGATGTTCAATGAGATATACGAAACACTGGCAAAGGTTAAATTCACCGATGATGTCGCCGTGGAGGATCTTCTCAGTATATACACGGAGAGCGCTCAGAAAAATTCAAACATTGTCGTGTTTTCGGCGAACCTTGGATATGACCTCTATAACCAACTGTACAAAACTGCAAGCTCCGGCTACAATATAATCCTTGTATATATATCGCCTGAGAAGATAACAGGTACCATAGAACAGGAAGCCGAGAATATACTCACGTCGCTTCCTGAGATCGGTATCGAATGTTACAGGATCGGCATAGACGATGATACGAAAGCGATCCTTGAAAGCTAGGAGCGGGAGGAATGATATCGTGTTGAAAAGCATCGCCGGTAAATTACCGGATGTATTACTATCAGTACTTGTATCGTTCAGCATAACATATGCACTCACATCAGCCACAGGCTTCACCTGCCCTCCTGTGCCGACTCTGCTGATAGTCATCGCTGTCACAGCGGTGCTCATTATTGCTTTTTTCAACAGGACCGCCTCTGTGATAACTGCGGTATTGCTTGGCATTGTATTCATTTCCGCATCAGTATATGTATTCTGGTTTGCAAGGCTTGACAGGGCAATAAGGTTTTTTGAGGATTATTTTTACTGGCTTTATGATTTCATTTTGTATGCTGACATGCCTGACCCGACATACCAGCTAATCAGCATTATCGGCTTATCCATTCTTGTATGCGTGCTTTCGTACATTTTCGTCCTCAGGAAATTCAACTTCTTTGTGATATTGGCAGCAGGCGCCGGCATATTTGCAGTACAGGCATCATACCGCCTGGTTGTCACACTGGTTCCGTTTTACGTTTATCTTGCTGCGGTACTTATGTCGTATCTCAAGCATGTTTACCTGGTAAAGAGTTCAAAAGCCGAGAACGATTATGTAAAACCTCCTGTCCTGCTTCTCTGGAGTATACCTGTCAGCATAGTACTGATCCTGCTTGCGTCCTCGATACAGGCGAGTAATTATCCGATCCAGTGGAAATGGCTGGACCAGAAGATCAACAGCGCTTATAACTACCTGAGGAGCAAATTCGATTATGAAACTTTTGACTACTTCTCGCTTTCCGCATCCTCAGGCTTCGGCGACAGTGATGATTTCCTGGGCGGCAGGGTCAGTCTCGACAAGACGAATGTATTGTATGTCACAACGAACAAGCGGGTCTACCTCAGGGGCGCCACCAAGGATGTATATACGGGCAACAGATGGATCAACAGCGTTGAAGAACTTTCACCGCTTGGAGATGAAACCTATAGTCTTTACAATGATACCGAGGAAATGCTGGAGGGCCTGAAGATACTGACCGGAAACGATGAACTTCCCGACGGGCTGCTGTATCTGGATCCCATAACGGTCACATTCCTCAACCTGAAAACAAAATCTCTTTTCATCCCGCCGAAAGTCAGTTCCTTTAAGCCTTATTCCACTGAAATCAAAACTTTTATGAGCGATACCGGAGATCTTTCTGCTGAAAAAAGGCTGTCGAAAAACTTTCAGTACGGTTTGACGGCATATGTCCCGGCAACAGGATCGGAACAGTTCCAGGAAATATTGAGGAAAAGCAAAAGGGGCTTATATGCAGAGTACCTTGATAAACTTAATTCCCAAATCATATCGGTGACAGTTAAATCCGGAATAATGCCTGGAAGTTCCGTAACCGTTTACCCTGCAGGAACTACCACCGGACTGCCGGAACCTGATCCGGAAAATGTCCTTGACCTCGCCGATTACGATATTCCTGCAGAAGCATATGTGGCGATACAGGGAGAAGTACGCGAAATCGGAGAACTGCGCGAAAGCTATGAAAAAGTGCTCAGGTTCAAGGAACACAGTGATGACGTATACGAAAAATACCTTCAGCTTCCGGACGAACTTCCCCAGAGGATAAAGGACCTGGCAGCTTCACTGGTCGTAGGTGCAGACAGCGACTATGACAAAGCCAAGGCCATCGAAAAATTCGTTGCCGAGAATTTTGCATATAACCTGGACGTTCGTTCGACTCCAAGGAACAGGGACTTTGTAGATTATTTCCTGTTCGATCTGCAGGAAGGCTATTGCTCATACTTTGCATCGGCAATGACCATCCTTGCCAGATGTGCAGGACTTCCCGCCAGGTATGTCGAAGGCTACATGCTTCCTCCCGATCCTGTGAAAGACAGGTATGACGCGTATGTAGTCACAAACATGCAGGCACATGCATGGACCGAGGTCTATTTCGAAGGCTATGGCTGGCTTCCATTTGAAGCGACGCCGCCGTTCAGGTCAGCCTACTATACGGCTGATCTGCATGAAAATGTTAACTTAAGCCCATATTATAATCCTTCTTATGAAGATTATATGGAAATGATGAGAAGATACTACTCCCAGGGCAGCGGTGGTTTCACAAATCCCGGTACTTACAGGGACAATACGGATCCTGAGCCCGGTATCATCGTACTGTGGGCCCTCTGCATTATCGGATGCCTGTTCCTGCTTTTAATAACTGTCAATGCAGTCCGAAGCAAGGTCAGGTTGTTCAGGCTGGCAGTTTTGCCGCCAAGGACATCCATACTCAAACATTATGACTATTACATCGGGCTGCTG
>ENA-UPSA01000690-UPSA01000690.1-bioreactor-metagenome-genome-assembly--contig:-NODE-690-length-44909-cov-5.989276_pt1 | contig 44909 bp, 46 predicted proteins | sample MGYA00238183_ERZ773288 | MGnify/ENA primary metagenome ERZ773288 (study PRJEB29028, sample SAMN07631243) | bioreactor metagenome | isolation source: Switchgrass digestor | place: USA: Dartmouth... | reverse complement strand
GAGCACGTTGGCCATGAGCCGGAAGACCTGGCGCAGGGTGCCCAGCGCCGCCCACAGGTTGGGCTGCATCTCGTCTTCGGTGTCGACGATGTCGCCGAACGGGGTGTTGTGCAGCATCTGCAGCACCGTGTGCGCCCGGCCGGCGGCGTAGCTGAGCAGGGCGCGGGAGTGCTCCAGCGAAACGGGGTTCCGCTTCTGGGGCATGATGGAGCTGGTCTGCACGTACGGATCGGCCACCCGCAGTACGCCGTACTCCTGGGTGCACCAGGTGAGCAGGTCCTGCACGGTGCGGCCCGTGTGCAGGGCGGCGAGCTCCGCTGCCGCTGCGGCCTCGCTCACGTAGTCGGCGCCGGCGATGGCGTCGTAGCTGTTCTCCACCAGGCCGTCGAAGCCCAGGAGTTCCGCCACCCGCTCCCGGGAGATGGGGAAGCCGGAAGTGGAGAGCGCCGCCGCACCCATGGGCGACCGGTTGGCCCGCTCGTAGGCGGCCTGCAGGCGGGCGATGTCCCGCGCCAGCACGTCGGCCGCGGCGGTGAGCCAGTGGCCCAGCGTGGTGGGCTGGGCGGGCTGGGTGTGCGTGTGCGCAAGCATCACCGTGTCGGCCTCCTCCGCGGCCAGGCGCAGGAGCACCCCGTGCAGCAGGAGGGCGGCCTCGATGGCGTTCAGCAGGTACTTGCGCAGCACCATGCGGTACATGGTGACGCCCATGTCATTGCGGCTGCGGGCGATGTGCAGATTGCCGGCCTCCTCGCCGGCGGCCTGCAGCGTGAGGTCTTCCACGTAGAAGAACAGGTCCTCGTAGCGGCCGTTGTAACTGGATGCCGCCACCGCCGCGAGGTCGATGCCGTCCAGCGCGGCCAGGATCTTCCGGGCGGAGTCCGGCGCCACCAGCCCCCGCTCCACTAGCATAACCAGATGGGCACGGTGGACGGCCATCATGGGGTCGAGCAGCTCGTGCTTGGCGCTTTCGTAGATGGGACTCAGCACGGCGTCGACGTAGCTGCGGCCGGGAAAGCGGACGCCGTCCTGCGCGGCAATCTCGGCGCGGCTCGGGGCGTGGGTGGACGCGGCCCCATCCGGGTTCGGATTGCGGGTCAACGCGATCACTTCCTTAGGCGAAGTTCTGCCTCTGTTCCAGGCGGTTGGAGACGTAGATGGCGATCAGGATCAGCAGCATCTGCAGCACGCCGTAAGCGGCCGCGGTGCCGAACTTGAACGAGTACATGAGGTTGTTGATCTCCACCGAGATCGGCTGGTTGCGGGCCGTGTAGATGAGCACCGACGCCACGAACTCGCCCACGCCCTGCACAAAGGCCATCAGGGCGCCGGCCAGGACGCCGCGGAACATGAGCGGGAACGTGACCCGGCGGAACGAGTACCACCAGGTGGCCCCGAGGCTGCGGGCCGCCTCCTCCACCGACGGGTCCATCTGCGCCAGCGTGGCGTTGGTCGAGCGGAAGACCAGCGGCGAGAAGCGGACGAAGTAAGCCAGGGGCAGGATCCAGAACGTGCCCACGACCACCTTGCCGAGGGTGAAGACCGACGGCTGGTTGAAGGCGGCGATCAGGTTGATCGCGACCACCGTGCCGGGCAGAGCCCAGGGGATCATCACGGCGATGTCCAACAGGGACTTGCCCTTGAACTTGAAGCGATTCAGGGCGTAGGCGGCGGCCACGCCGAGCAGGATGGAGGCCACGGTCGCGAGGGCGCTCATCGCCAGGCTGTTGCGGATGGGCCGCCATGCCCGGGAGCTGGTGAAGAGGGTGACGTAGTTGTCCAGGGTGTACTTGGGCGGCAGCACCTGCACGGTCCAGGTGCCGTCCTTGGAGAACGAAACCAGGACCAGGACCAGGACGGGCAGGATCAGGATCAGCGTGCCGATGAGGGACGCCACCATGGCCAGGATCTTGCCCGCCGGGCTCTTGACCTCGGTGCGGTGCACCGAGACGCCCTTGGAGAGGGAGCGGTAGGTGCGCCGGTTCTGGTACCAGCGCATGAGGATCAGGAAGGCAATGGAGACCACCGAGAGCACCGTCGCCTCCGCCGAGGCCAGCGCCAGGTCGCCGTTGGTGCGGGCGATGGCGATCTGCATCGTCATGATCCGGTCGACGCCGAAGATCAGCGGCGCCGTGTACGAAGCCATGGAGACCATGAACGTCAGCAACGAGCCCGCCACCAGGGCCGGGGTCAGCATCGGCAGCAGCACCCGGGTCCAGACCTGCCAGCGCCGGGCGCCCAGGTTGTACGCCGCCTCCTCCAGCGAGGGGTCGAAGCCGGCCAGCGCCGCGGCCGCGGAGGTGTAGAAGTAGGGGTACATGGTAAAGGTGTGGACCACCAGCACCCCGGTCAGCCCCTTGAGGGCGAAGGGAACCTGGGGAAGGTCGAACAACAGCTTGATCGCCCGGGGGACGATGCCGCTGGACGAGTAGAGGAACTGGAAGGCGTAGATGCCGATCAGGGGCGGCAGCGCCATGGGCACCAGGATCAGGCTCTCCAGCAGCCGGCGGCCGGGGAACTCGAACCGGTTGAGCAGGACGGCCATGCTCACGCCCACGATGGCACAGGTGATCACGCTGGCCACCGAGATGCCGACCGTGGTGAGCAGCGCCTCCATCTGGGTGCTGCTCAGGTTAAAGAAGCCCTTGTAGTACTTCAGGGTGAAGCCGGAGGCATCCTGGACGCTGGCGAGGAAGGTGGCCAGCATGGGCTGTACCACGTAGCCCCACAGCACCAGGGCCAGGGGGGCGACGATCACGTACACGAAGTAGGGCGACGCGGTGATCCGCTGCCACCTGTCATTCCACTTGGCTGCCACCATGATCACTCCACCAGATAGACTCGTTCAGGCGGGATGTGCAGGTGGATGGGATCGCCAGGCCGCCGTACCTCGCCGTACCGGTCGGCCGACGAGGCCACGAACGTGGTCTCGCCCGCCTGGACCAGGTACTCGGTGTAGGCGCCGGTGAACTCGGCCGCCACGACCCGCCCGGTCAGGACGTTGGGGCCATCGGGCTGTGCCAGTACCTGGATTCCCTCGGGCCGGACCGTCAGGACCACCCGGCTGCCCACGGCCGTCGGAACTTGCGGGTTCCGCCGCCCCAGGTCCACCCGGATGTGGCCGGTGCCGGCCAGCTCCACCAGGCCCGCGGCGCCGTCCACTTCGGTCAGTTTCCCCTCCAGCAGGTTAGACTTACCGATGAAGGTCGCCACGAACCGGGTGGCCGGCCGGTGGTAGATTTCCTGAGGCGTGCCCACCTGGTGGACCACGCCGCCTTCCATGACGGCGATGCGGTCGGAGATGGCCATCGCCTCGGCCTGGTCGTGGGTGACGTAGACGGCGGTGATGCTGGACTCCGTCTGGATGCGGCGGATCTCGGTGCGGGTCTCGTCCCTGAGTTTGGCGTCAAGGTTGGAGAGGGGTTCGTCCAGGAGGAGCAGGGCCGGGCGGATGACCAGGGCGCGCGCCAGGGCGACACGCTGCTGCTGACCGCCGGAGAGCTGGTCGATGCGCCGGTGCTCCATGCCCTCCAGCCGCACCAGTTTCAGGGCCTCGCTCACCCGCCGCTTCATCTCGTCGCGGGGCACCTTGCGCACCCGGAGGCCGAAGGCCACGTTCTCAAACACGGTCATGTGCGGGAACAGCGCGTAGTTCTGGAAGACCATGCCGATGTTCCGGTCGTTGGGCGGCATGTAGGTCACGTCGCGGTCGCCGAAGAGGATGCGGCCCGTCGTGGGGTAGTAGAAGCCTGCGATCATCCTCAGGGTCGTGGTCTTGCCGCACCCCGACGGACCCAGCAGGGTGAAGAACTCGCCGCCCTGGATGGTGAGGTTGACGTCACGCACGGTGGGCGCGCCGTTCCCAAAGCTCTTGGAGACGTGCTCAAGCGTGACGGACTGCGCGCTGGTCTGCTGGTCGCTCATCCGGAGTCCGCCCATCTCTGACTCCCCTTCCCTGAGTACTGGTCTGCTTCGATGCCGTATGCGTGTTCGTCTGCCAGGCTCAGGGCGCCGGCCACCGCCCCCACGAGAGCGGCGCGGCTGCCCAGCTGTGCGAAGCGAATCTCGGGTACCACGGGTACCAGGTCCGCCACCTGCCGTCGGATTTCCGCCAGCCCTTCCTCCCCGCAGTCCACCGCCTCGCCGGCCAGCAGAACCAGTTCGGGGTTGAGGATGCAGGTGATGGAGGCCAGGGCGTACGACCAGTGGCGCAGGGCGTCGTCCAACAAGGCTCGGGCCTCGGGAACGCCGCGGACAGCCAGCTCCCGGAGGCAGCGAACCGGGCGCCGCTCGTCCAGCCCCTGCCCCACCGAAACGCTGGCCAGAAGCCGCCGGTACAGGGACCTGGCGGAGTAGTGCTGCTCGAACAGGCCGAAGTCGTCGGGCCGGCGGGGTCCCACGGGGCCCAGGGGCAGGTAGCCCACCTCGCCGGCGGCGTCTGCCGGGCCCCGGAAGAGGGCGCCTTCGATTAGGATGCCAGCACCGATGCCCTCGCTGACATGCATCAGCGCCAGGTTCTGCACACCCTGACCGGCGCCCTGGAAGTACTCGCCCAGGGCCATGAGGTTCACGTCGTTCTCCACCAGCACGGGCACCGCGAACCGCTCACGCAGAAGGTCACGGAGCGGCACCTCCTGCCACCAGCCGAGGGCAGGTGCGTGGCTGACGGTGCCCCGCCGGCTGGCGATGCCCGGCACCCCCACGGCGATGGCGGCGAGGCGCTCCGGCGGCATTCCGCTGCGGGCGATGAGGTCGGTCAGAAAGTCGCCCAGGGCCTGCGCCCTGTCGCCCACCTGCTGCGGGGGCAGCGTCACCTCCCCTTCCAGGTGCAGCACCCCGTTCAGGTCGGCCAGCCCGCCCCAGAGGCGCTCGCCCTCCAGACAGGCGGCGAGGATGAAGCGGGCGGCGGGGTTGAAGAGCAGCATGATCGGCGGCCGGCCGCCGGACGACTGCCCGAGCCCCTTCTCCTCCACCAGCCCCAGCCGCAGGAGGTCGCGGACGATGGCCGTCACCGCCGGCTGGGAAAGGCCGGTCAGGGCCGCCAGTTCGGCGCGCGAGATGGGGCCCCGCTCCCGGACGGCGGTCAGGACGGCCTTGCGGTTGAGCTGCTTCATCAGGCGTGCGTTGGCGGGCATGGGCAGTCCCCTTCCTGCGGCGGCGCCGTAACTTCTGCAAAGGGGCTTACTAAATTAGGTGAAGAAAGTATGTCTAGACTTCCGTGGGACGGGTTCAAAATCCTCCTGCCGTACTAATTCGAGATCGTGATTAGAGACCCGCCTTTAGTCGGGGGAGTCCTGGTCCTCCAGTCGGACGTTGCGCCGGCTGTTCTCCTCCTGCAGGATGACGCGAGTTCAGGGCTCACCCGGCTGAACGTCGTGCACGCCGATGGCTTCGGACCATGCAGTTGCGGGGCAGCGTCAGCAGACAGGGGCGGGGGCCGGTGGAAGCCTGGTCCGAGGCCTCAGGTCGTTCATACAGAGAAGCGCTGACCCCGTAGGCCAGCGCAAGAGGATGGGGAGGCTCAAGACGAGCGACCAGGGTTCACACCACGGGACCGCTGAACGCCCCGGGCTCGCCGCCCGCAGACGCCTCCTCCTTCAGCAGCCGCTCCACCGCCCGGGCGAGCCTCTGAATCCCGGGCCCGATCTCCTCCAGCCGCGGGTAGGAGAAGTTGAGCCGGAGACCCCGCCGGGCCAGCTGCCCGGCACCGTAGAAATCGCCGGGCATGAAGGCGACGCCGTCCCGGCCGGCCTCTGTCAGGAGCCGCCGGGCCGTGAGCGGCCGGGGCAGGCTGCACCACACGTGGTAACCGCCCTCGGGGACGTACCACGTGACCCCTGGCGGCATGTGGGCTTCCAGCGCCTCCAGCAGCGCATCCCGCCGCACCTTCAGCGTGGACCGGACGGCGGCCAGGTGCCGGTCCAGGTGGCCTTCCCGCAGAAAGGCCTCCATCACGCGCTGGTTCAGGAGTGCGGCCCGGAAATCCAGGTTGCCCCGGGCGCGGGCGATGCGCTCCACCACCGGCGGCGCGGCCACGATCCAGGCCAGCCGCAGGGCCGGGCTCACCGTCTTGCTGAAGCTGCTGATGTAAATCACGTAGCCGCCCGGGTCCATCGACTTGAGCGTGGGCACCGGCTCCGGCGTGAAGTAGAGCTGGCCGTAGGGGTCGTCCTCCACGATGCCCAGCTGGTGGCGGGCGGCCAGCTGAATCAGCTGCCTGCGCCGCTCGGGAGCAAGGGTAACGCCGAGCGGGTTGTGGAAGTTGGGCAGCGTAAAGAGCAGCTTCGGCTGGTAGCGCAGCACGAGCTCCTCGAGTCCTTCCACCACCAGGCCGTGCCGGTCCACCGGCACCGGCACGACCCGCACGCCGGCAGAGTCGAAGATACCCAGGCTGTTGATGTACGAGGGCGACTCCACCAGCACGGTGTCCCCGGGCTGCAGCAGCACCCGGCTGATGAGGTAGAGTGCGATCTGCGACCCGGCCAGGATCAGCACCTCGTCCGCCGTGACGCCCATGGCGGCGGCAATCGCCTCCCGGAGCGGCCCGTACCCGGCGATGGGGCCGTAGCCCAGGGCGGAGCCATCCTGCAGAACGCGGTGGGCCAGGGTCGCCAGGGGGGCGACGGGATAGAGCTCGGGTGACATTTCGCCATGGGCGAAAGAGACCGCACCGGGGCGCCGGAGAATGGCGTTCAGGTCGGCCACCAGCGGCTCCTCCGCCTCGGTAGGACCGGCCCAGCGCATGGGGCGGACCACTCCGCTCTGCGCGGCCTCGGGCGGCCGCAGCACCACGGTGCCGTGGCCGACGCGCCCTTCCACCAGGCCCTCGGCGGCCAGCTCCCGGTAGGCGCTGACCACCGTGGTCCGGTTGACCCCGAGGCGGCGGGCCAGCGTGCGTTCCGGGGGCAGGCGCGTGCCGGGGGGCAGGGCGCCGGAGAGGATGCGTTCCCGCACCTGGTTGCGCAGCTGCTGATAGAGCGGCGTGGGGCTGTTCCGATCGAGTTCGAACTTCATGCGCTTCACCCCCGACAGGCTGCGGTGGATTCATAGCTGATTGTAGCACATCGGACAGAGGCACCCACCTTCCGGCCCCGACCATGGGGCCGTTGAGTGGCGGACCCCAGGGCCCGCGGGCGGCACAGCCGGCAAGGGCACACGGTTGCCACACGTGCGCGCAAAGGCGCCGCCCCATGCGCAACGGGGCCGGCGCCTGATTACTGCTGGATCTCGCACGGGCCGTAGGCGGTCACCTGGCAGCAGAGCCGGTACCCCTGGTTTACCTTGTCGCCCAGCATTTCCCGCTCGGCGTCGTTCACCGGGCTCAGGTTCTCGGCGCCCTTGAGCACGCGAATCTGGCAGGTGTCGCAGACGCCGTTCTTGCAGTCCCACTTCACGGCCACGCCCTTGTCGTTCACGCCGTCCAGCAAGTTCTCGCCCTTGGGGATTTCCACGTTGTACTCCTGCCCTCCCAGGAGCACCCGCACCTGGATCATCTCCTTGGGCTTCTCCTCCACCGGGGCCTTCGGAGCCTGCGGCACCTCCTCGTGGGGGAAGATCTCGCGCGTGATCTCCACCCGGCTGGACGTGTGGTGCACCACGGCGTGGTTCAGCATGCAGGCCGTCTGAAACTCCTCCCGCACGATCGCCCGCCAGGCGTCCCGGTGGTTGGCTGCACCCGGACGGCTCAGGTCATGGGGCACCACCGCCTTGAGGGTGGCCCAGCATTCGAACACGCCGGCGTCCTCCTTGCGCGGCGCCGGCTCCTCCAGTTCCAGCCGCAGCTCCCGTACCGTCGGGGCCACCCGGCGCAAGCGGCCCACGAATTCCTGGTACACCCGGGTGGCCGCCTGGCCGGCCTGGTCGGCCTCGGTCCGTACCCCCAGGTAGATGCGCGATCCATACTTGGTCTCTGGCACTGCCGGACCCTCCCCTTGTGCGGAAGCTCGAACTTGACGCAGCGTACTTATTATACTGAAGTTTCGGTGCTGCCTCAATCAAAAAAAGAGGGCGGCTCGAGCAGAGCCGCCAAAGCCCGGAACACACACAGAGGGGGTCAACACAGCTTTATCATACCCCACTCGCGTTACAGTTCTGTGACACATACGTAACGCGACGGTTTCATATTTCGCCGCCCTTACGCTGTCCCCGTCGCCGCGCCCCCACGGCCTCGCCGCCCTGTGCCGGCCCGCTTTACCCGGCCTCCCCTTCGTCGAGGGCCACCAGGTAACCGGCGAACTTGGGCACGTTGAGCACGCCGCTGTCCAGCACCAGGTAGCTGCCCTTGATGCCCAGCAGCACGCCCTCGGCATCGCCCTTCTCCAGGTCGTGGCTCGTGATCCTGGCCGGCGGCTGCTCCAGGGGATAGGTGAAGTGGCGGACCTCCTCGTCGGGGAGCACATATGGATGAAACTCGTCCGGGATCAGGTCCAGCACGCGGCGGCGCACCTCACGCAGGTCGTCCTGGGTCACGTCGCCCTTCAGCATCTTGCGCCAGTTGGTCTTGTCCGGGAGGTACTGCATAAGGTAGAGTTCCAGATCGCCCGCCATCTTCCGGTTGGGCACCCGGGCGATGGGCACGGCCTCAACGGCGCCCTGGTCCAGCCAGCGGCCGGGCAGGCTGCGGGTGATGCCCACCTTGATGTCGCTGGACTTGGCCAGGTAGACGTAGGTGGGGATCATGCAGTTGGCGTCGCCCCACTCGGGCTCCCGGCAGGTCTCGTAGTGGCAGAGCGAGGGCTTCACCTGGCAGATGTCGTTGATGGCCAGCCGCTGAAAGCACGGCCAGCAGGAGCCGTGGTTGAAGAGCTTGCTCGCCTTGCGGCCGCAGTAGATGCAGCGGCGCTCGCCGGTGAAGTGCAGGCAAATGCGCCGCCCGATCAGGGGGTTGAGGGGGATCTCCTGCTCGTCCAGCAGCAGGCTGTAGGTCACCGTCCCGTCGCCCAGGCGGGCCAGCAGGTCGCGAATCATTCCCGTGTACATGGCCGTTCTCCTCTCTGTGGTGACCTGTTCCCAACCCCGAGCCGCCGCGGGGGTTCAGAAACCACCGGGTTCCGTTTCGGGACGGGCGCATGGTTCTCCTCCCTGCTGCTGCCTGGGCGGACAGAATGCTCGCCGCCTTCGTCACCCCCGTGCCGCCCCGATGCGGCTTCGACTGGGTCGTGTCTGTTTGCCCCTGCGACCGCCCAGGGCTCCCGTGCAGCCGTTGCCGGAGCCTCCCACGTGGCGTCAGCGGAGGCGTCAAGGCTGCGCTTCCTGCGCCGGTGCGCGGGACTCACCCTCGTCGTACACCCACAGCCGGGTCGCCCGGAAGCCACCCTCAGGCAGTTGCAGGCCCACCATGCCCACGTTCATGCCAGGGCGGAGACCGGACGGCCCGCCATCGCCCAGCCGCGCACCGGAAAGCCGCACCACCTCCAGGGCCGGGGAGAACTCCACCGTTCGCCTGCCCGCGGCCGTCGTCACCACGGCCCCGTTCGGCGAGACCTCCTCCAGCACGCCGTCCATGCGCCCGATGTTCACCCAGGCCGACTGGTCCCGGACGAGCAGGCTGCCGTCGGGCTGGGGCGTGCCCTGCGCGGTGACCCAGTCGCCGACCTCGATGACCGCGGGCGATGAGTAGAACTCCTTCCAGACCTAAACGTCAGGCTCGAAGCGCACGGTGCGCACTTCAGGGGGCTGAGCACCGCCCGCCCGCAGGTGTTCAGCCCCTTTCGAGAGCCAGAATCGTCCGGTAACGCCGAGTCTGGTACGAGCGTCAAACGCGATGGCATGAATGATTGGCCCCAGGCGCGCCGGAGGTGGCCCGGGGCCATGAGGGCGTGGAATGAGGCGACGCGAGAGGAGGTTTTCCCGTGAAGACGCTGCGAGTCCGGCGCACGTTGCTGCGGATTCTCCTGATCGCCCTGGTCGTCGTGATCGGCCTCGCCCTGGCGGGCCCGCAGAACGCAGTCTCGGGGAACCTGGCGCCCGGGCCGCAAGCCGGGGACGGCGGCAATCCGCCGTCGGCGGTCGGCGAGGACGGCGATTCCCGTCTCGCGTCCGGCCGGGTGGTGGAGATCAGGGACGACGGCATCGTCCTGGAGTCCGACACCTGAAGCCTGGGGCGTGCGATGTCGGTCCAGGCGTGAGGCTCTGACCGGGGAGGTCCGACACTTGGATCAGGTACGGATTCGGTTTGCGACAGCGGCGGATGAGTCCACCTGCAGGCGGATGGACCCCTATCTGCCCGACGCCGCGTTTGCACCCAAGATCGCGGCGCAGGAGCTGATCCTGGCCGAGCTGGCGGAGGAGACCATCGGCTACCTCCGGCTCGAGTACATCTGGGGGAAGATCCCCTACATCGGGCTGATCTGGCTCAAGCCGGCCCACCGGGGGCGGGGCATCGGCACGGCGGTGCTGCGGTTTCTGGAGAACTACCTCCGGGAGCGGGGCTGCCGCTTCCTGCTCTCCTCGTCGCAGGTGAACGAACCCGAGCCCCAGGCGTGGCATCGCGCGGTGGGCTTCCGCGAGTGCGGGATTATTGCAGGAATCAACGACGGCGGCATCGGCGAGGTATTCTTCCGGAAGGAACTGTAGGTGGGCTGCACCGGTCGTGCGGGCCGGCGCTGTGCCACGGTGACAAGACGGGGCTGTCCGGCAGGCAACCCGCACTGCCGGACAGCCCTTTCCATTCGCAGGACGCCCTGCCTCCGGGGCACCACCCCCTCGACCGGACGCTAGCTGCACTTCGAGTAGCCGCAGTTGTGGCAGGTGGCGCAGCCCTCGCCGATCACCAGGGTGAAGGCGCCGCACTCGGGGCACGGGTCCACCGGGCGGTCCGCCTCGGCGCCGCTGATCTGCGGCTGCGGCGTCTCCGCCGTCACGGCGGTCTCCTGGCAGAGCTTGCCGTTGGCGTCCTTCCACGCCAGGAACCGCTGCAGCCCCTTGGCGATGGCGGAGGCCAGCGAGGTGATGCGGTTCGGGCCGAAGCCGTAGGAGCTCGAACCGCCGATGTTCTTCAGCGTGTCAATGACGATCTCGATGCGCTCCCGCACCGGCACGTCCGACCGGAGGCGGAGCATCTTGGAGACCAGCATGCCCATGCCGACGGCGTCGGCCATCAGGTCGGAGCCCACGGCGCCCACGTTCACGATGATCTCGAAGGGCTCCCCCTCGTCGTCCATGTGCACGTCCAGCGTCATCTTGCCGAAGTGCGTGGGCACCACGAACATCTTGCCCACCGCCTCCGTGGGCCGCGGCCGCAGCGTGGGACCCTGCGGGGCGGGCGCCGGCTGCGCGGCGGACTCCTTCTTCTCCTTCGTCTTGTCGCCCGTGGTGAGCACCTGGGAGGCCCGGGAGCCGTCGCGGTAGACCGTGATGCCCTTCAGCCCCAGCTGCCAGGCCAGCGCGTAGGACTTGGCCACATCCTCCACCGTGGCGTGGTTGGGGAAGTTGATGGTCTTGGAGACGGCGGCGTCCACCGGCTGCAGGTCCACCGGCAGGTCGTCCCCGCCCTGGAACGCCGCCTGCATCCGCACGTGCCACTCCGGGGCGATGTCGTGGGCGGTGGCGAAGATCCGCTGCCACTTCTCGGGCACACCGTCAACACCCCGGGCCGTGCCGCGCTCTGCCACCTTGTGCATGAGCTCGTCGGTGTACCAGCCCTCCCGCTTCGCAATGGTGGCGAACTGGCCGTCCACGTCCAGCATCACGGCGCCGGCCTGGTTCCGGGTGAAAACGAGCGCGTACTTGGGCTCGATGCCGCCGGAGCAGGGCATGTCCGGCCGGGCGGCCATGAGCGAGGTGGTGCCGGTGGGCGCCACCGTGGTCAGGGTGGCGTTGCGCACCTTCAGCCCCGCCTTGTGCCACTGGCTGCCCTCCCACTCGGGGTAGGCACCCCGCGCCTCGGCCAGGGCCATCGACTCCTCGAGGGCCTTCTGCTTCACGAAGGTCATCACCTGGCGACCCAGGGCCACCGCCTCTTCGGAGTCGTAGGGGAGGCCCATCTGCACCAGCATCTCCGCCCAGCCCATGACGCCAAGGCCGATCCGCCGGTCGCGCCGGGCCTTCTCGGCGATCTGGGGCAGGGGGTACTTGTTGGCGTCGATCACGTTGTCCAGGAAATGGGCGGCCGTGCGGACGACCTCGCCGAGCCGCTCCCAGTCGACCTCGGCCTTGTCGGTGTACGGGTTCTTCACGAAGTTGGCCAGGTTCACGTGGCCGAGGTTGCAGGAGCCGTAGGGCGGAAGGGGTTGTTCACCACATGGATTAGTAGCTTCTATAACTTCCACGTGGTTATTAGGATTACGTCTGTTCATCCGATCGATGAAGATGACGCCCGGCTCACCCGTCTTCCAGGCGTTCTCCACCAGCTTGTCCCAGACCAGCCTGGCCGACAGCTTGCCCGTGACCTCGCCGTTGCGCGGGTTGATCAGCTCGTACTCCCCGCCCTGCTCCAACGCCTTCATGAAGGCGTCGGTGATGGCCACCGAGATATTGAAGTTGGTGATCTGCGTCGTGTCGGCCTTGGCCTCGATGAAGTCCAGGATGTCGGGGTGGTCCACCCGCAGGATGCCCATGTTGGCGCCGCGGCGGGTGCCACCCTGCTTGATCGCCTCCGTGGAGGCGTTGTAGACCCGCAGGAACGAGACCGGGCCCGAGGCCACGCCCTGGCTCGAGCGCACCTTGTCGCCGGCCGGGCGCAGGCGGGAGAAGGCGAAGCCGGTTCCTCCGCCGGTCTGGTGAATCAGGGCCGCATGCTTCATCGTCTCGTAAATCTCCAACAGGGAGTCCCCCACCGGCAGTACGAAGCAGGCCGACAGCTGCCCCAGTGCCGTACCGGCGCCGGTGAAGGTCGGGCTGTTGGGCATGAAGTCCTGGCGGTCCATCAGGTTGTAGAAGGTCTCCTCGACCGCCTGGATCTCCTTCTTGCTGGCGCCATACTGCGCCTCGACCGCGGCGATGACGCGCGCCACCCGGCGCAGCATCTCGGCGGGCGTCTCCCTCGTGCCGTCCTCCTTCATCCTCAGGTACCGCTTTTCGAGAACGGTCTTCGCAATATGGGTCAGTTCCAAGACGGGCCCCCCCTACGTAGATTGGCGTGGAACAGCGCGCACCGGCGAAAGACGCGCCTCAGTGGTTCTTCAGCAGTTGCTCCAGTTGCTCCCTGAACTCGTTCACATCTTTGAACTCGCGGTAGACCGATGCGAACCGCACGTAGGCCACGCCATCGATGCGGCGCAATCCTTCCATTACACGCTCGCCGATCTCCACCGACGGCACCTCCCGGTCCAGGGAGGCGCGCAGGTCGCGCTCGATGTCGTCGGCGAGTTTCTCGATGACCTCCAGCGGAACCGGCCGCTTCTCGCAGGCCTTCAGCATGCCGGTCAGCAGCTTGTCACGGCTGAACTGCTCGCGCCGGCCGTCCTTCTTGACGACGATGAGCGGCGGCACCTCCACCCGCTCCATGGTGGTGAAGCGACGGCCACAGGAGGTGCACTCCCGGCGCCGGCGTATCGCCTCCTCGTCGGGGGCGGGGCGCGACTCGATCACCCGGGACTCTGCACCGCAAAACGGGCACTTCATTCTGCTACCCCCAGATCTAGTGTCCGCGACTCCTAAAATACCACTAGATCTGGGGGTAGACAAGCTTCCTGGACTGGGTTTATCCGGCATCAGCCGGGTGTGGCTTCGCCTAGGTCTCCCGTGCTTCGATTTTCGACCCTGGCCGGAATGCCCAGCTCTGCCGCGAGAGCGGTCAGCACCTGCCCGGCTTTCTCCCGGATCACCCAGCGGGCCCGGTGGTCCACGAAGGTGGGGGTCAGGTTGAGCACGCCCAGCTGCGCCCCGCTCTGCACCGCCAGGACCGGCAGCTGGTTGGCGGGTCCGACCTCCAGCGAGGAACCGACCACCAGGAAGAGGTCGGACTGCGTCGCCTCGTCGATGGCCGCCTCGATGGCGTCTGCGGGCAGGGGCTCCTCAAAGAGCACAACGCCGGGCTTGAGCATACCGCCGCACTCCGGACAGCGGGGGATGTCGGCGGCGCTCTGCACGTCGACGTCGATCAGCCTGGCGGGAAAGCTGCGGCCGCAGTCCAGGCACAGGCATTCCCGCAGCGAGCCGTGCAGTTCGATGACGCCCTCGGATCCGGCCGCCTGGTGCAGGCCGTCGACGTTCTGGGTGATCACCCGCTTCAGGAGCCCCTCCTTCTGAAGCGAGGCCAGAACGTGGTGGACGGGGTTGGGCTTGGCGCCCCACAGGTGCGAGAACCGCATCCGGTAGAACTGGTAGAACTCCACCGGACGCCGCCGCAGGGCGCTCATCGAGATGAGCGACACGGGGTCAACGCCCCGCCACAGGCCGGTCTTCGACCGGAAATCCGGCAGGCCCGACTCGGTGGAGGCCCCCGCTCCCGTGAGCACCACGAAATGCCGTGCCTGCTTCACCGCCTGTGCCAGGTCGCGAATCTGATCCTGATCCATGAGTGATCACCCCCTTCTCTCCATATTTCGCCAACAGAAAGAGGCCACCTCCATCGGTGGCCGCGGAAACTGCCAGACGGCTGCCAGTCATCCATGGCTGGCGTGCGGCTGCGGGCAGGCGTCGATGTCGGGGCCCAGGAAGTCGCCCGTCGGCCAGCAGCCGGCGAAGAGAAAGTCGACTTTCACGCCCAGGAGGGCGCTGCTCACCCGCACCATGTAAGGCGAAACCGGGTACTCCCCGGCGATCATCTCGTCGATCTCCGCGTCGGTGTGCTCCAGGTACCGGAGCCAGAGCTGCCAGATCTCCGGCGACCAGGCCGACCGGAGTGTTGCGACGACGAAGGCGAACCGGTCCGCCGTGGCCCCCTCGGCCAGGGCCCGCTTCACGGACACCGGCGCCCGGCGCCAGCGCTCGCAGAACGCCCTCCTCGCCCGGCGCAGGTTGACCTCGTCGAGGCCGCTTTTGGCCATCAGCTTCTCGTCCACCAGGGTGCGCCCCAGGCGCAGACCACTTCCTCCGGACACCCGGCTGTTCAACACCCGCGTGCTCCCCCTTCCGATCCGTACGCGCTTCCACTCCCTTAAACGGAGAAAACGGGGGAAGGGTTCGTCAAGTCCGACAATTGACTGTCGAGAATGCCGGGTCACAGTGACGAATCCTGTCCGGCCTCCTCGGGGCTGATCACGCCCCGCCGCACCAGTTCCCGCAGCGAGGCAGCCATGGACTGCATCCCCGTGCGCCCGCTGGTCTGGATGATCGAGGGCAGCTGGTGGGTCTTGCCTTCCCGGATGAGGTTGCGCACAGCAGCGTTCACCAGCAGGATCTCCACCGCCACGACCCGCCCGGGCCTGTCGATGCGGGGGACCAGGCGTTGCGCCACCACCCCCTGCAGCGTGGCGGCCAGCTGCACGCGCACCTGCTGCTGCTGCTCGGGCGGAAAGACGTCGATGATCCTGTCGACACTGCTGGGCGCGTCGTTGGTGTGCAGCGTGGTGAAAACCAGGTGGCCCGTCTCCGCGGCCTGGAGGGCGATCCGAATCGAATCCAGGTCGCGTATCTCCCCCAGCAGGATCACGTCGGGATCCTGCCGCAGGGCGGCCCGCAGGGCCCTGCCGAACGTGCGGGTGTCGGAGCCCACCTCCCGCTGGTGGACGATGGACCGCTTGTTCCGGTGCAGGTGCTCGATCGGGTCCTCGATGGTGATGACGTGCCGGGAGTAGCGCTCGTTGATCAGGTCGATCAGCGCCGCCAGGGTGGTGGACTTGCCGGATCCTGTCGGGCCCGTGACGATGACGAGGCCGTGGGGCAGGTCGCAGAAGGTCTCCAGCGTCGATGGAAGCCCCAGCTCCGCCAGCGACATGATCCGAAACGGGATGATGCGCAGGGCAACAGCCAGGGCGCCCCTTTGTCGATAAACGTTGACGCGGAAGCGCGAGAGCCCGGCGACTCCGAAGGAGAAATCGACCTCTCCCATCTCCTCCAGCTTGCGGCGGGCGTCGCGCGGCGTGATCTGATCCACGACCTGCTCCATGTCGTCGGCCGTGAGCGGCTGGTCGCCCCGGCGGGTGAGGGTGCCGTTGATGCGGAACACCGGCGGCTGTCCCTGGGAGAGGTGGACATCCGAAGCCTCCTCGGCAACGGCGTGGCGAAGCAGTTCATCCAGGTTCAACGTCGTCGCTCCCTTCTGCGGGCCCGGATTGTCGCCAGCCGGCTGACCCGACCAGCGGCCTGCACCGCACATCCGCCTGGCCTGCGGATGGACAGCGTGAGGAACGGTGGGTACGATGGGTACAGGGGCGCCAGCAGGGATGACAAAGACAGGAACGCGGGCGGGACACGGTAAGTTCGGGAACACCGGCTGACGGCGGTGGACTCGGGAACGTCGGCGGGCGCGGCGGGTTCAGGAATGCCGTCGGCGGCGGATTCAGAAGCGCCGGGGAGGTGACAGGGCCGTGGTTTACGCACTGCTGCTTCATCTGGTGCAGTGGGTCCTGGCCTTCCTGGTGCTCGACTCCTTCTTCCGCACGATCGACGTGCGCCCGGGCATACTGGAACGGAGGCTGGCACACCACCGCCTGCGCTACGGGCTGGCGGCGCTCGCCTCCGCGCTGGCCCTGGGCATGGTACAAGTACTTCTTGCCGGAGCGTGGGGGCTCCTGCCCGCGGCCGCGGGCTGGGTGCCCTGGTGGCTGCTCTGGCGCTTCGGCTGGCGCAAGCAGTTTCCGCACCTGCGCCCCTGACCGGAAGAGGCCCGACCCACCAGGGGTCGGGCCTCTTCCGCTCTGTCAGGTCTCTCCGATGGTAAACACGTTCTGGTAATGGTAGTCCTGCCCGTCGTCCTCCTCCACCTCCAGCCGCCGGCCGTCGAAGCGGAGCTTCGTCGTGCCCGTGGCGGATGCGGTCTGCCACTGGCCCTCGGTCTGGAGGTAGTCGAACGCGTCCACCGCCAGGCTGACCAGCTCCTCCTCGTCGGCGTGGCGGCAGGAGGGGGCGAACGTGAGCACTTGCCAGATCTGCTCGAAGAGAGGGTAGTCGTCCGGATCCCGGTTCAGGCTGTCGTAGAGCCGCTTCACGTCCACACCGCTCTTCCTCCCGGTGCCGCCTTCACCGGTAGTATGCCCGGGATCCCTGAAGTGGCTAGTCCGCAGCCGTGCGGGCCGACCGGCACAGCCCGCCGATCCGGGCCGTCAGTTCCTCGGCCTGCTGCCCCGCCTCCTGGATCGCCCTGGAGAACCAGTCGGCCTCGGCCAGCTCCCGCGCGGTGGCGTTGTTCTGGTTGGCAAGCCGGGTGGCCCCCTCCACCGCCTCCACCAGCTGGTTCATCTCGCCGGTCGTGGCCTCGGCCCGCTCGCCGAGGCCCGCTACGGTGGCGGCGAGCCCTTCGGTCGCGCGCAGCACCTGCACGATCGCCTCGCGGGTCGACTCCACCGTGGCTGCTCCCCGGGCCACCTCCTGCTGCGACTCCTCCATGGCGGCCATGGCCGCGGCGGTGCCGCGCTGGATCTTGGCCACCAGTTCCTGGATCTGCTTGGTGGCGCCCCGGGAGCGGTCGGCCAGCGCCCGCACCTCCTGGGCCACCACGGCGAAGCCGCGCCCGGCCTCGCCGGCCCTGGCGGCCTCGATGGCGGCGTTGAGCGAGAGCAGGTTGGTCTGTTCCGCGACCGACTGGATCAGCTTCACGATCGACCCGATCTCGCCCGACTGGGCGTCGAGCTCGCGGATCACCTTGGCCGAGGCATCGGCCGCGGCCCGGATGCCCGCCATGCCCTCGCCGATCTGCACCAGCGCCGCCTGCACGCCGTCCCCGGCCCGGCGGTGGCGTTCGGCCTCCTCCCGGGCGGCGCGGGCGGCCTCCGTCATCTCTGCGAATACCCCCAGCACCTGGTGGGCCAGGTCGCGGGTGCGGTCGAGCTCCTCCAGCTGGTCGTTGGTGGCGTGGTGCAACTGCGACAGCAGCTCGTTGACCCGGCCGGTGAGGCGCAGGATCTCCTGCACCGCCTCCTGCGTCCGGGCGGCCTGCGCCGCAATCTCGCCGAGTGCGGCGTCGTCGACCCCGGCGCCCTCCTGGGCCACCGCTTCGTCTCCGGCGTCAGGTTCCCCTGCCGCCGCTTGCGCACCGACGCTCGGCCTGGCCGCAGCCGTTCCCCCCTCCGCGGCCGATCCCGACGGGGCTTCTGCTCCCGGCCCTGCCGCGGACGCCGCCGCACGGGCCAGGGCGGCGCGGTGGCTGTGCACCACCCAGAGGCTGCCCAGCAGGGAGACCACCAGACCGGTCCCCCAGAGTGCGAGGCGGCCGGGGAGTCCGGGAACCCACAGGGATACGGCCACCACCGCCCCGGTGAGCAGGCTGCTGATCCAGGCGCGCCAGAACAATGGAATCCCTCCATTCACCCACAACTTGCAGTCGCGCGATTTCAATGGATGTTATTGTTCAGCGCTAGACGTCTTGCTTCCTGCCAATCCATGGTACGTGGCGGGGGCCTTCGTGTGGTAGAATGGTGGCAACGCCAAGGGATCGGAAAGGTGATGGAGGGTGCCCACGCGCAGACTCTTCTACGAAGACGCTTACCGCACGCAGTTCGAAGCCAGGGTGGTGGCCTGTGCCCCCGAGGGAGGGGCCTGGGCGGTGGAGTTGGACCAGACCTGTTTCTTTGCCGAGTCGGGCGGCCAGCCCAGTGACACCGGCCTCCTGGGCGGCAGGCCGGTGCTGGACGTGCGGGTGCGGGAGGACGGCGCCATCATCCATCTGGTGGACGCCCCGCTGGAGGGCATCGTCGTGGGTCAGGTGGACTGGACCCGCCGGCTCGACCTGATGGAGCAGCACACGGGGCAGCACCTGCTCTCCGCCGCCTTCGTCCACCTGTTCGGGGCCGACACGCTCGCCTGGCATCTGGGGGCACAGTCGACGACGATCGACGTGGACATGGACAGCCTCACGCCGGAGCAGGCCGAGCAGGTGGAACGCACGGTCAACCAGCTCATCCGCAGCGGGCTGGCCGTGCGCACCCACATGACCGACTCCGCCCACGTGCACCAGTTCCCACTGCGGAAGCCGCCCGCCGTCGAGGGCGAGATCCGGGTCGTCGAGATCGACGGCTACGACTGGGCAGCCTGCGGCGGCACCCACCTGCACAGCATCGGCGAGCTGGGCCTGCTGAAAATCAAGACCTGGGAGCGGTACAAGCGGGCGGTGCGCGTCACCTTCCTCGCCGGCCAGCGCGCCCTGAACGACTACCTCTCCCTCGACCGGATGACCCGGGATCTCGCCCGCCGCCTCACCATTGCGGTGGACGACCTCCCGCGCTGGGCCGACCGCACCCAGGAGGAGATGACCAGCCTGCGCAACCGGGTGCGCACCCTACAGGAGCAGCTGGTCGCCCGCGAGGCGGACGACCTGATCGCCGGGGCCCGGCGGGTCGGCCCGGCCCTGGTAGTCCGGCAGACTTTCAGCGGGCGGCCCCTGGAAGAGCTGCGCCTGCTGGCCGCCAAGGTGGCGGCGCGGCCGGGGTGCGTCGCCGTGTTCGGTCTCCGCAGCGGCGCCCCCCACCTGATCTTGCACCGCGCCGTCGACCTGCGCCTCGATGTGGGCAAGATCATCCGGGAGGTCCTGCCGCTGATCGAGGGCAAGGGCGGCGGCTCGCCCATCCAGGCCCAGGGGGGCGGGGGCCGGCCCGAGCGATTGGAGGAGGCGCTGGACGCTGCCGTGGCGCGCATCGCGGAGGCCCTGGGGCGGTAGGAACCGGAGAGAAGGCCAACAGCAAGGGGCTCTCCCCGAGTCATCCCAGATGACTCGCGGGAGAGCCCCCTTCTCCATGCCGCCGTATCACTTGATCAGCGCCGCCGACTGGGCCGTCCACTGCACGAACGGATTGGCGAAAATCGTGAGGAGCACCACGCCCACCAGCGAAAGGACCACCGTGGTGCTGATGCCGCCGCTGCGGTGCAGCGCCGGGTAATCGCCCTTCTCCAGGAACATCACCCGGACGACCCGGTAGTAGTAGCCCACCGAGATCACCGAGTTGATCGCCATCAGCACCGCCAGCCACACGTAGCCGGCTGCGGCGGCCGCCTCGAAGAGGAAGACCTTCCCGAGGAAGCCCACCGTGGGCGGGATGCCGATGAGCGAGACGAAGAAGAGCAGCAGGGCCCACGCGTAGAGCGGGTGGCGGAAGGCCAGGCCCCGGTAGTCGTCCACGCTCACCCAGCCCCCCTCCTGGTCGAGGTGGGTGATGATGGCGAAGATGCCCAGGTTGGTGACGGCGTAGGCCATCAAGTAGAACAGCACCGCGGAGATGCCCTGGGTGCTCTGCAGGCCGGAGGCGGCCACGCCCACCAGGATGTACCCGGCCTGGGCGATGGACGAGTAGGCCATCATCCGCTTGATGTTGTTCTGCTGGAGCGCCACCAGGTTGCCCAGGGTCATGGAGGCGGCCGAGATCACGGCCCAGATCACCGTCCACCGCTCCACGTAAGGCACCACGCCCAGCCCGTCGACGAAGACCCGCAGGATGGCCGCCATGGCCGCCGCCTTGGGGCCGACGGAGAAGAAGGCGGTCACCGGCGAGGGCGACCCCTCATAGACGTCAGGCGCCCAGAGGTGCATGGGCACCGCCGCCACCTTGAAGGCGAAACCGCCCATCAGGAAGACCATGCCCGTGACCAGGAGCGGCGTCAGGGCGCTGCCCGCGGCAGCCACCACGGGGCTGCCGCCCGCCAGTGCCGCGGCGATGTCCGGCAGCCGGGTGGTGCCCGTCGCCCCGAAGAGGAGCGAGAGGCCGAAGAGCAGCACGGCCGAGGCGACCGAGCCGGTGAGGAAGTACTTCAGGCCCGCCTCATTGGACTTCGGGTCCTTGCGGAGGATGCCGGCGAGGATGTACGAGGAGATGGACGACAGCTCCAGGCCGACGTAGATGGTGATCAGGTCGCGGGAGGAGACCATGAACATCATGCCCAGCGTGACCGCCAGGACGATCTCATAGAACTCCATGTACGCGCCCCGCAGGAACTTGGCCACGTAGTCGGCCGAGAGCAGAATCACCAGTGCAGCGATGGCCAGCAGCACGCCGTTCATGAAGTAGGTGAAGCCGTCGGCGACGATCATGTTGGCCCAGTACTCCCTGGGGCTGCCCGCCGCGATGGCCGCCTGAATCTGCCGGTCCGTGGCGCTCCACCCAACCGAGAACAGCGCCACCAGCACGCCGGCCAGCGTAACCCAGACGAGGCCGCGCTTCTCCTTGAAGTAGGCGTCCAGGAGGATGACCAGGAGCATCGTGCCGGTGATGATGAGATGGGGAAGGACGGCGACGTAACTCGGGTTCACCAGCTCACTCCAACTGATTGCACCCGGCAAGCTACATCCCTCCCAGACCCATCACCTGCGTCAGGGTTTGCACAGAAGCAGCGAGCAGGTCGAACACCGGCCTGGGGTAGACGCCGAACAGCACGATGAGCACGGCCACGGGTGCGAAGATGATCTTCTCCTTCCAGTTGATGTCGGGCAGGCCGGCGTACTCCTTCTTCGCCTCGCCCAGGAGCACGTTCCGCATGGTCAGCAGGTGCCAGGCGGCCGTGATCACCATGCCGACACCGGCCACCAGCACCCAGAGGCCGAAGGCCGGGTAAGACCCGGTGAGGGAGACGAACTCGCCGATGAAGCCGGCCAGGCCCGGCAGGCCCAGGTTGGCGAAGGCAATGAACGCCGTGGCGAACGAGATCACCGGGACGGTGAGGAACATGCCGCCCAGCTTGGTGAGGTCACGGGTGTGGGTGCGCTCGTAGAACATGCCGACGGCGAAGAAGAAGAGGGGCGAGATCAGGCCGTGGGCGATGGTGACGAAGTAACCACCCTGCAGGGCCACCTGGGCCAGGTCAGGGTCGGTGGGCGCCAGCTTGCTGGCCGCCGCCAGGGCCATGATGAAGAAGCCCATGTGGTTGACCGAAGAGTAGGCGACCTGCTTCTTGAAGTCCTTCTGCGCCATGGCCGCCAGAGCCGCGTACAGGATGCCGACCACGCCGAAGACGAAGACCAGATCCGCGTACCGGGTGGCCACCTGCGGCAGCAGCGGGTGGCTGATGCGCACCATGGCGTAGGAGCCCAGCTTCAGCAGGATGCCGGCCAGCAGCATCGAGATGGGCGTGGGAGCCTCCACGTGGGCGTCGGGAAGCCAGGTGTGGAACGGGAACATCGGCACCTTGATGGCGAAGCCCACCAGCAGGGCGAAGAAGGCGAAGACGGTGAGCGCATCAAGCGGCAGCCGCGACGTCTCCGCAGCCATCTGCAGCAGGTTGAAGGTGCCGACGCCGGTCCGGACATACAGGTAGATGGCGCCGACCAGCATCACGGTGGAGCCGACCAGGGTGTAGAGGAAGAACTTGATCGCCGCGTACTCACGGCGCTCGCCGCCCCAGATGCCGATGAGGAAGTACATCGGGAGCAGCACGATCTCCCAGAACACGTAGAAGAGGATGAAGTCCAGGGTAACGAACACGCCGTTGGTGCCGGTAGCCAGGATCAGCAGCAGGATCAGGTAGTCCTTCACCCGCGTGTTGATGTACTTGTACGAAGCCAGCACCGCCAGCGGGAACAGCAGGGTCGAGAGCAGGAGCATCGAGAAGCCGAAGCCGTCGACGCCCAGGGTGTAATGGACGCCGATCGACTCGATCCAGGGTACGTGGGTGACGAACCGCATGCCCGCGGCGTACGGCTCCGTGGAGACCGGTGCGGCGGCCCACTGGGAGGCCAGGACGAGCGCCAGGACGAACGGAATCAGGGTACCGATGCCCGCGAGCAGGTACAGGAGCTTCTCCTGCGTCTTCGGCACGAACAACATCACCAGGGCGAAGACCAGGGGAACAAAGACGATGAGCGACAACATCCCCGACAGCCTCCTATCTAATTACCTGGACCAGCACCACGCCGGCCACCAGCATGGCAAAGAACGTGAGCATGTACTGCTGCACGAGGCCGGTGGAGAGCCTCCGGAAGGCGGCGCCCAGTCCGCGGGCGATATCCGCCCACATTGTCACCAGGAAGTCCACGACATGCCTGTCGAACCAGCCCGCAACCTCCGACGCGTAGACGGCCACGGTACCGGCCAGGTTGACAAGCCCGTCGACCACGGCACCGTCGAACCAGGCCACTGCACGGGAGAACGCCTGGGTCGTCTTGATGATGGCCAGTTCGTAGAACTCGTCGACATAGTACTTGTTCCGGACCAGGTTGTAAACAGGCTTCAGGCTCGCAATCCACGCGGCGCGGGTCTCCGGCTTCACCACGGCGTACAGGTACCAGCCCAGGAAGATGCCGAGCAGGCCCGCCGTGGTGGCCATTCCGGTCACCAGGAGCTCGGTGCTGAACTCAATGTGGTGCTCGAGGCCGGGCAGGTGCAGGAAGTTCTGGACGAAGATCATCCAGTCGGCGTGCGTGAAGTGGTGGAAGAGCGGCGTGCCCAGCCAGCCGAAGAGCGCAGCCGGCACCGCCAGGATGACCAGGGGCACCGTCATCGCCCGGGGCGACTCGTGCGCGTGCTCGTAGAGGTCCTTGTCCCTGGGCTCACCGAAGAAGGCCAGGTAGGTGGCCCGGGTCATGTAGTAAGCCGTGAGGAAGGCGGTCGTCAGGGCCATGATGAAAGGCAGCTTCAGCGCCCAGCCGGGCACCGCCGGGTTGGACCACATCCAGGCGTCAGCCAACAACCCGTCCTTCGAGAAGAAGCCGGAGAAGCCCGGGACGCCCGCCAGCGCTGCGTAGCCCACCATCCAGGTCCAGAAGGTGACCGGGATCTTCTTGCGCAGGCCGCCCATCTTGTGGAGCAACTGGTTGTGGTGATGGGCGTGAATCACCGAGCCGGCGGCAAGGAAGAGCAGCGCCTTGAAGAAGGCGTGGGTGAGCAGGTGGAAGTTGCCCGACGTCCAGCCGCCGAGGCCGATGGCCATGATCATGTAACCCAGCTGCGAGATGGTGGAGTAGGCCAGAACCTCCTTGATGTCCCACCGCAGCGTGGCGATGGTGGCGGCGAAGAGCGACGTGAAGGCGCCCACGAAGGTGACCACGGCCAGCACCCACGGGGCCACGTTGCCGTAGATCATGAAAGCACGGCCGATGAGGTAGACGCCGGCGGCCACCATGGTCGCCGCGTGGATGATGGCGGAACCCGGAGTGGGGCCGGCCATCGCGTCAGGCAACCAGACGTGCAGCGGGAACTGCGCCGACTTGCCGATGGCGCCCGTGAAGATCAGGAAGGCACCGAGAGCCAGCAGCCCGGCGGTCACCGGGTCCTGCACCAGCGTGGGCATCTTCTCGGCCAGGCCGGCCCACGTGAGGTCCCGGGCGGCGAAGAAGATGATGAAGATGCCCATCATCATTCCCACGTCGCCGACGCGGGTGGTGAGGAAGGCCTTGATCTGGCCGTAACGAGGCCAGGCCTGCTCGTACCAGTGACCGATCAGCAGGTAGGAGCAGAGGCCCATGATCTCCCAGGCCACCAGCAGCAGGAAGAGGTTGTCGGCCAGCACCAGGAGCAGCATGCCCAGGGTGAACAGGTTGATGGCGCTGTAGAAGCGGGGAACCCGCTTATCTCCGTGCATATAGGCGCTGGAGTAAAGCTGCACGGCGAAGGAGACCAGGGTGATCATCGGCAGCATGAGGGCCGTCAGGTTGTCGACCTGGAAGCCCATGCGCCATACGTACGGGCCCAGGCTCGCCCAGTCAAACGAGGCGTGCCAGGCGGGCTCGGTGAAGTAGTTGGGACCGTGGGCCGCCGCCGGCTGGCCGGAAATGACCGCCACCAGCACGAACACCGACCAGAGGAAGGTGATCAGCATGCCGCCGGTGCCCAGCACCCAGACGCGGTCTCGCAGCAGCCCGGCGAACATGGCGATCGCCACCGAGACGGCCAGGGGGAGCGCAGCGATGACCCACGCGTTGTTCAGGAAGAAGTCCACGCTGTACCCCTCCTAACCCTTGAGCAGTGTGGCCTTGTCGACCTCGACGACGTCACGGTTCCGCACCATCGAGAGGATGATGGCCAGGCCCACCGACGCCTCAGCCGCCGCCACCGTCATCACGAACAGGGTGAGAATCGGAGCCCGGGCCGCCGTCTCGGGGCTGGTCTGCCAGTAATAGCGGCTGAAGGTGATGAGGTTCAGGTTGACGCCGTTGAGCATGATCTCGATGAACATCAGAATGCGGACGGCGTTCTTGCGGGTGAGGGCGCCCCACAGCCCGAGGCCGAAGAGGAGGGCGCCGAGACCGAGTGGATAGTAGATCGGCAGTTCCACTACGACTCCGCCTCCTTCGCCGTCAGGATGATGGCGCCGATCATGGCGATCAGCAGCAGAACCGAGGCGATCTCAAACGGAATGACATAGGTGGTGAACAGGTCCATTCCGATCGCCTTCACCGGCACCACCTGCCGCTCGCCGCCGCCGGCCGGCAGGTTGGCGGTGGAGTAGAGGTACAGCATGAAGGCGGCGAAGACCGCACCGACCACCAGCACGGCCGGGTTCGTGCGCCAGAGCTTCACCCGCTCGCCCTGCTGCTGTTGCTGCTTGATGTCCCGCAGCCCCGAGAGCATGATGGCAAAGATGACCATGGTGGTGATGGCGCCGGCGTAGACGAGCACCTGAATCGCCGCCACGAACTCGGCCTGCAGCAGGAGGAAGATGCCCGCGACGGCCGTGAAGGAGAGCGCCATGAACAGAGCGGCGTGCGTGATCAGGGGTGCGGTGACCATCCGGTAGGTCGAGACCAGGGTCACCACGGCCAGGATGATGAAGGTCCAGAACTGGCCGCTCATGAGCAGGTCTGTGGTCACGGTTGTCCGGCCCCCTCCCCTTCCTTACTCGCCGCCGCAGGCCCGTCAGCGGCTCTGGCCTCCGCAGCGGGCTTCGCCCCGGCTGCCGGCCCGGCCTCCGCGGCGGTCTTCGCTTCGCCCGCCGGTTTAGCCTCCGCAGCAGGCTGCCCCGCCGCCCCGGGCTTAGCATCCCCAGTCGGCCCGGCCTCCGCAGCAGGCTTCGCACCAACCGCAGGCTTCGCCTCACCGGCGGGCTTCGCCTTCGCCGCAGGCGCTTCGCCCTGCTCTGCCACCTGCTGGCGGAACTGCGGCTTCAGTTCGGGCTCGTAACCTTTCGGCAGGGGCGGACGGCCCAGGTAGCCATGCACGTCCTGGATGTCGTCCTCGGTCGCACCCGTCAGCTCGTGGAACACCCAGGGCGGCGTGGTCGACTTCTTGGCCTTGGGGCCCGGGTCCTCGGCCCGGGAGTACTTCAGCCCGAGCCGGAGCAGGTCTTCGAACTCGAACACCAGATTTTCGGGGTTCACCTTGCAGAGCTCGTAGTCCATGCCCATTACCAGAGAGTCGAACGGGCAGGCCTCCACGCAGAGGTTGCAGAGCATGCAGCGGGACATGTCGATGGCGAACCGGTCGGAAACCTTCTTCTTGGTCTCCGGATCCTGGTGCCACTCGATCGTGATCACACCCACCGGGCAGGCGTCGGCGCACTGTCCGCATGAGGTGCACTTGTACTCGCCCGTCCGGAGGTCGGTCTTCTGTACCGGAATCCCCCGGAACCACGGGGGAATGTTGTCCTTCTGCTCGGGGTAGAACACGGTGATCGCGGGCCGGAACATCATCTCACGGAACGTGATCTGCAGTCCCGTCGCGATGGATTTCCCTGTGCGCCACGCCTCCCCGACGAAGCTGGTCACACGCATGCGGGCTCACCTCCCTACTAAAGCCACCATCCCAGGAGTCGCAGGGTGAAGGAGCCGATCGTAACCGGCAGGCCGTCGAAGGTGACGGCGACGTACCGGAGCGTGCCCGTCAGGAAGATGTTGAACAGCGAGACCGGGAGCAGGAACTTCCAGCCCAGGTCCATCAGCTGGTCAATGCGCACCCGCGGCAAAGTCCAGCGGATCCACATCGCCAGGAACACGAAGAAGTAGGTCTTCAGAACCAGCCAGAAGACGCCCGCGATCCAGTTGAGGACGGTGCTGTTCATGATGGACAGGCCCCAGCCGGCCACGGCCGTGCCCACCGGGTTGACGAAGGCGCCGAAGCCGTTCAGCACGTTGCCGAGGCCCGCGGCCACCTGCCCCAGCGTGGGGCCGTTCCAGCCGCCCAGGAAGAGCGAGGCGGCGATGGTCGACCAGGCGGCCAGGTGGATATACTCAGCGAGCATAAACATGGCCCACCGCATGCCGGAATACTCGGTGTGGTGACCGGCGACGAGCTCCTGTTCGGCCTCGGCCAGGTCGAACGGCGCGCGGTTCAGCTCGGCCAGCGATGCGATCAGGTAGACGATGAAGCCGATGATCTGCGGGAAGAGGAACCAGCCGAAGAGGCCCCGCTCCTGCTGGGCCAGCACGATGTCCGACAGCCTGAGCGAGCCGGCCATCATCACCACGCCGATGACCGACATGACCATCGTGACCTCGTAGGAGATCAGCTGCGCAGCGCCGCGCATGGCGCCGAGCATCGAGTACTTGTTGTTGGAGCCCCACCCGGCCATGAACGTGGCGATCACGTCGTAGCCGGTGACGGCGGCGATGAAGATGATGCCGATCTCCAGATCCGTTGCGATCAGCTTGTCGCCGAAGGGCACAATGAGCCACACGAGGTTGGCGGTGGTGAAACCGATGAAGGGGGCGATGAGGTAGAGCCACCGGTCAACGTTGTTGGGCTGGATGTACTCCTTCACCCACAGCTTGAGCAGGTCGGCCACGGGCTGGATCCAGCCCCACAGACCCACGCGCCAGGGGCCGACGCGGTTCTGCATCCACGCCGAGAGCTTGCGCTCCAGCATGAGGCAGACGAAGAAGTTCAGGAGCCCCCAGATCAGGATCAGGGTACCCTTCAGGAAGCCCCCGATCCAGACCTGTGCGGTGGGGGGCAGGCTGTACCACCACTCCATGCTACCGGTCCACCTCCCCGAGCACGACGTCGATGGAGCCCAGGATCGCGATGATGTCGGCGATCTTGTGGCCGGGCACCAGGAGCGGCATGAGCTGCAGGTGGGTGAAGGCCGGCGAGCGCCACTTGACCTTGTACGGGTTCGGGCCGCCGTCGGAGACCACGTAGCACGCCACCTCGCCCCGGGCACCCTCGATGCGGTGGTAGACCTCGCCCTTCGGGGGCTTCAGCACGCGCGGCACCTTCGCCATCACCGGTCCCGGGTTCTCGGCCAGCCACTCCAGGCACTGCTTCACGATCCGGGAGGACTGCTTCATCTCCTCCTGCCGCACCCACCAGCGGTCGAAGCAGTCGCCGTTGCTGCCCACGGGAATGTCGAACTCCAGCCGGTCGTAGACGGCATAGGGCAGGTTCTTGCGCAGGTCCCACTTCACGCCCGAGCCCCTGAGCACGGCGCCGGACGCCGAGTAGGCGATGGCCTGCTCCGGCGTGAGCACCCCGATGCCCTTCGTGCGATACTGGAAGATGCGGTTGCCCGTCACCAGGGCGTCCCACTCCGGGTACACATAGGAATCGAAGTAATTGATGAATCCCCAGATGGTCTTATCAGACTTGTCCTCGCCGTCCTGCGGGGTACCGATGATGCCCTCCGGCAGGTCGTTGCGCACGCCGCCGATGCGGAAGTAGTTGTAGAGCATCCGCCCGCCGGTGATGCGCTCGAAGAGGGAATACAGCTTCTCGCGGTCGCGCCAGCAATAGAGGAAGGGCGTCGTCGCGCCCAGGTCCATGGCCATGGAGCCCAGCGCCAGCAGGTGCGAGGTGATGCGCTGCAGCTCCGCCATCATCACCCGGATGTACTGCGCCCGCTCCGGCACCTGGATCGCGTCGCCGAAGAGCTTCTCCACCGCCTCCACGTAGCACTGCTCGTTCAGCATCGCCGCCAGGTAGTCCGTCCGGTCGGTGTAAGGGATCACCTGCGGGTAGGTCTTCTGCTCGGAGAGCTTCTCGAAGCACCGGTGGAGATAGCCGATGTCGGGCTCGCACCACGTCACCTGCTCGCCGTCGAGCTTGATCATGAGCCGAAGCACGCCGTGCGTCGAGGGGTGCTGCGGGCCCATGTTGACCAGTAGCTCTCTCGTCCGTTCCACGTTCACACCTCCGCACCGGGCTACTCGGCGAAGCGGTGCCGCACGAGCCGCGGGCGCTTGGGTCGCCGGTCGACGAAGTCCTTCAACAGCGGATGGCCGCCCTGCCAGTTGTCGGGCAGGAGGATCCGGCGGTGGTTGGGATGGCCGTCAAAGCGGATGCCGTACATGTCGTACGTCTCCCGCTCGTGCCAGTTGGCGCCCGGGTAAAGCTTGCTGATCGACGGGATGTGCGCGCCCTCGCGCGGCAGGTCGACCTTGATGTGGATGTTGCGGGCGCCCACCTCGTTCGGGTCGATGCGGCAGAGGCTGGCCACGAGGGTCAGGCGGTCCTGCCAGTCGATGGCCGTCACGACGCTGCAATACTTATAGCCCGCGTCGTAGCAGGCTCGAACAGCCTCCTCGTACCGCTCCTTCGGCACGAGGATCTCCGTATCACCGTTTACGTGGGTCGTCATCGGGGCGTCAGGAAACCGCTCCTTCAGAAAGTCCAAGCGGACTCACCCCCTGGAACACTGATGACAGCAGATGCCGGGTATAGGCCAGGGCGCCCGGGGCGTCACACCCAGTGGAGGACGCCCTTCTTGTAGGCATAGAACAGCCCGATCGCCAGAATGGCGAGGAAGAGGAACATCTCGATCAGGGCGCCGGCCCCGAGGACGTCGAAGACGACCGCCCAGGGGTACAGGAAGATCGCTTCCATATCGAACACGAAGAAAGTAAGAGCAAACACATAATAGCGGATGTTGAAGTTCACGAGGGCGTCGTCGAAGGGCAGCTCACCGCATTCGTAGGTCTCCAACTTCTCGCCCTGGAAGGGGTTCCGGGGCGCGAAAAGACGCACGAGCCCGTAGTTCATCAGGGTGAAACCGATGGCGACGATGATGACCGTCACCAGGTCAACATACGAGTAGCTCACCGGGCAGTTCCCCTTTCACCGACCTCCGGCCAAAAGGCAGGGCAAACGGCCCTGCCCTCTCTGCGCTAGCCCTTGGTGATCAGGCCGCGCTTTCCGGTCTTGATCATCTCCTGGATCTCCATGAGCCCCTGCAGCAACGCCTCCGGCCGGGGCGGGCACCCCGGCACATAGACGTCGACCGGCACCACCTTGTGCACGCCGTCGACCACGTTGTACGTATCCCAGTACGGACCGCCGTTGGACGCGCAGGCGCCCATGGCGATGACGAACTTCGGCTCGGCCATCTGGTCGTAGAGCCGGCGGACGACCACCGCCATCTTCTCGTTCACGGTGCCCGCGACGATCATCACGTCGGCCTGCCGAGGCGACATGCGCATCGCCTCCGAGCCGAAGCGGGCGATATCATATTTCGAGGCGCAGGCCGCCATCATCTCGATTGCGCAGCAGGCGATGCCAAAGCCCAGCGGCCAGGTGGAGTTGCCATAACCCCAGCCCAGCACCTTCTTGATCACGTCGGGCAGCTTGCCCGCGATGACGTTCTGGTTGACCACGTCGACCTCGGAAAGGACGACGGGATCATTCAGCCACTCCAGCTCCCTCACTTTGGTCTGGCTCATTCCGTCACCCCCTCACCGGAGGAATAGGCTATTCGCACTACCGCATGAACCATCCGTCACAGGCCAATGCCCATTATACGGTCTAGTTTCTTTAGGAGTCAACGAGGATAGCCTACAAAGGGCGTCACGCAACGGACGTACAGGATGAAAAAGAGTTATCCGGTGCATGCTTTGCATGCATATTCCGCGCGGCGACCGCCGGCACGAAAGCGCCGGCGGTCGCACACCTGTGGCTTTATTCTGACGGCGCGGTCTGATGGCAAGTCGGTACACGCCCGGCCTGGCCACTTTGTGGGGGCGAATGCCACCTACAGGCCCGCGGCCAGGCGGTCCCGGAACGCCGCCAGGGTGCCGGAGCGCTCCGGCGGCAGGGCGACTCCCTCCCGGTCGATCAGGTAGTCGGTGACAAAGAAGACGTCGATGCCAAGGCGGGACGCTGCCCCGTCTTCCTGCACGTCGTTGCCGACCATCAGGCACTCCTCGGGGCGCCTGCCGATCCTCTCCAGCACCTCCTGGTAGTACTGCAGCTGCGGCTTGCAGGCGTGCATCTCCTCGTAGACGGTGATCAGCCGCCAGGGCAGGTCGTCCACCTCGATCCAGCGCATGCGCTCCTCGATGGCGACGCGCGGAAACAGCGGGTTCGTCGCCAGGACGATCTCGTACCCCCTGTCGAGGGCAGTCTCCAGCACCGAGCGGGCAATGCCGGGCAGGCCGGAGCAGGCCGAACGCAGGGCGGGGAACCGCTCCCGGTAGAAGGCCTCGAAAACTGGCATGAGCGCCTCCTCGGCCAGGCCGACCGCGCGGAAGAAGGCGTCGGCGAAGACCCGGGCGTTGGTCAGTGCCGGGTCCGTGTTCCGAATCATCTCCATCGTGGCGGCCCAGACCTGCCGCACCAGCACGTCGGAGGGGATCAGGTGCCCGGCGTACTCGCCGAGCGCCCGCATGTACTCGCGGGCGAAAGCGTCGGTGTCGATGGGCAGGAGGGTGCCATCGAGGTCGAACAGAATGGTTCGGATCACACGGTTCACCTCTTCGTCTAACGTGTAGCATGAATGATTGGGCATCGCAAACGCCGCTCCCTGCCGACCCGCTTCGTCGTGGCAAGCGGGTTGTCGAGATATGTCGAACGAATCTCTCACTTCCAGACTTGCGTTGCGGGGCCCGTACGGATATCATGGGAAGTGGACCGAATGGCCTGATCTTTCTGTGAATACCGCGGGAGGGATCATGCTTGCCGCTGTCGCGCCTGAGGCGCCTGCTGGAGTTACAGCAGTACCGTGAAGCCCAAGCGGAAGGAGAACGCCTGATTCGGCAGGGGCAGCTCACCGCAGGGGAACTGGCCAGGGCTTACAAGGCAACAGCCATCGCCAGCTACTACCAGGGAAACGTGTTCCGCGCGATCAAACTGGGCGAGTATGCTCTCGCCGCCGCTGAACGCTCGGACGATCACGAACTGATCAACAAGTGCCGCTACAATTTGGGCGAGTACTATCTGGTGTTGGGCGACTATCCCACTGCCTATGACCACTTGTTCACCTGCCTTCGCGACCTGCACCAGACCCCGTGGCTGGTCGACCTCGAGGCCCGGACACACCACAACTTAGCGCTGATCTTCCGGCAGCGGCGCCAGTACGATGACGCGCTCGGCTCGCACCACCTCTCCGTGGATCTGTTCCGGCAGTGCGGCAACTGGCCCCTCCTCATGGAAGGGCTGCGGGGAATCGTCTACTGCCACCTGGCCCGCACAGAACCGGAGGAAGCGCTGACCTACCTCCAGAACCTGGAACGGCTCCTGCAGGAGCACCCGAACGACCGGGTCGCCGCCAGTCTCCTGACGGACTGGGCGTATTATCATCAGCAGACCGGCGACCTGAAGCGGTCCATGGACTACTGTGCGGCAGCACTGACCCCGGGCAGCCCCGGCGTTGACGACCACGTGCTCGCGTCGGCCACGGTCATTTCCGGCGAAAACGCCCTGCTCCTGGAGCGATATGAGGAAGCGCGCGTCTTCGCCAACCTGGCGGAGCACTACGCGCTGAATGCGCGCCAGCCGGCGCTGATGAACCGGGCCACGGCCCTCCGGCGCAAGCTGTACGACCTGGGCTTCGTGTCACTCTAACCCGGGTGCCAGAGGGCTTCCCGGCCATCACGCAGCGGGACAATCCTTCGCCGGCTGCGCAACTTGCGATACAGGTTCGGGCGTAACCACAAAAGAGACCCGGTACGGATGTACCTGCGCCCGAGTGAACTCACTGGATTTCCACAGAAAGGGGAGGTACACATGCGTCGCGTCCTGATCACCCTGTTCGTTATGGCCAGCCTGCTGGCCGTCGCGGCAACGGCGCTGGCCGAGCCGCGGACCGCCGGTCCGGTTATCTGGTAGCACTGGGCAACGCACGGTGGGGCCTGTCTCCGCAGATGCGGGACGGGCCTCATTCCTTCTGGCTCGCCGCGATCTCGCGGATCATGCAGACCAGCTTCTCCGGGCTGATCTGCTTCTCCGCCGCCATCGAGATCGCCTCGGCATACTGAATCATCTGCGCCGGCGACACGTCCACCGGCGCGCTCTCCAGCTTGCCCCGGGCAAAGAAGGAAAGCGGAATGCCCGTGATGGAGACCATCTGCGCCAGCACCATCGGGCCGACCTCGCAGTAGCCGGAAAGGATGTCGTTGAGCGCACGCACGGACAGCCCCAGCTGGTAGGCGACCACCGGCCGGGTGAAGATCGTCGGGAACTCCTCGCACAGGAAATCGACCACCCGTGCGAACCGCTGCTCCACCGTCTCCAGCGCGATCCTTTCCCGCTCCTGGGGAGAGAGCCCCTCGTAGTGGCGCGCGAACCGCTGCCCCACCGTCCACGCCTGTCCACCGACCAGCAACGCGGCCCGGTCGTCGTACGGCGGCGCGTGCACCTCCCCGAGCAGGAACGCAACGCTCACCCCCAGGGCCCTGGCCAGGCGCCCGAGGGCGTCGATCGTCGGGTTGACCTTGGCACCCTTCTCCAGTTGCGAGATGTACCCTACCGCCAGGCCGCTCTTCTCGCTCACCTGCTGCAGAATCATCCCCTGCTGATTCCGGGCCCAGGCGAGCCTTTCCCCCATGGTACTGTGCACCGTGACTCCCCCCTTGCCAACCGCGTGAGCCGGCTCCTGAAGATGGGACTCAGTATCATTCTAACAAGGGGGGCCGAACGCGGTCAACCATTTACAGATTATTTTGCGTTTCTTCGATTGAGCGAAATGAGATTACGCCCCGGATCCTGCACGAACGCGCAGGGCGCCCCATCCCTCGCGGGGCGCCCTGCTGCTGCACCGCGCAACCCCGGTCACCGGTCGCCGAAACTGATGCCCAGAGCGCGGGCCGCCTGGATCATCGGGTGGTCCACCGGCACCGGCCGCACCTTGCCGCCCACCTCTTCGATCGGCACGTGCGTGATGATGCCGTTCTGGAGCACCACGACCTGACCGTAGACCTTGTCGATGGCCAGCTCCGCCGCGGCGACGCCGTACCGGCTGGCCAGGATGCGGTCGAAGGCGGTCGGGCTGCCGCCCCGCTGGAGGTGGCCCAGCACCGTCACGCGCGACTCCAGTCCGGTCATGGCCTCGAGCCGACCGGCCACGTACTGGCCGATGCCGCCCAGCCGCTTGGGATCGTGGCTGCCGGGCACCGTCTGCCGCACGAGCAGTTCCCCCTCGGGGGTCCTGGCCCCCTCCGCCACCACGATGATGGAGAACGGCTTGCCCATCTCCCGGCGCTGGTTGACCTTCGCCGCCACCGCCTCCAACGTGAAAGGGATTTCGGGGATGAGGATCGCGTCCGCGCCGCCGGCCAGGCCCGACGCCACGGCGATCCAGCCGGCGTAGCGGCCCATCACCTCCAGCACCATGATCCGGTGGTGCGACTCCGCGGTGGTATGCAGCCGGTCCAGCGCCTCGGTGGCGATGCTGACGGCGGTATCGTAACCGAAAGTCTGGTCGGTGGCGTACAGGTCGTTGTCGATGGTCTTCGGCACGCCGATCACCGGCAGGCCGCGCTGCCAGCAGATGGCGCCCACCGCCAGCGAGCCCTCGCCGCCGATGACCACGATGCACTCCAGCCCCAGTGCCTTCACGTGCCGCACACAGTCCTCGAATCGGTCTTCACCATGGAAATTGAAGGGATTGTCCCGGTTGGAAGTGCCGAGGATGGTGCCGCCCCGCGGCAGAATGCCGGAGATCGCCTGACTGTGCAGCACCTGGAACTCGCCCTGCACGAGCCCCTTGTACCCGTCCCGGAAGCCGATCACCTCGATGTTCTCGGCCTGCAGCCGCTTCACCAGTGCGCGGATCACAGCGTTGAGGCCCGGGGCGTCTCCTCCGCCTGTGAGTACACCGACGCGCCGCATGTGCTGCACCTCCCAAGAATGGTACAAATAGTGCATAATAGGGCTTTAATTTAAGATAACACACGCTAGAATGCTCCTTCAATCATACCTTATAACGATCGCCGCACTGGCGTGCCTGCGTTCCGGCCCCCGGCGCGAGACCGGCCCCGCACCGGGGGCGTTCGCCCCGGCCGGGGCCGGTTCTGCTAGTGCGTTGCGGTGTGCAACGCCTGCTCCAGGTCTTCGAGGATGTCGTCGATGTGTTCCGTGCCTACCGAGAGGCGCACCATCTCGGGCGTGACCCCCGCCGCGCGCTGCTCCTCGGGGGAGAGCTGCTCGTGCGTCGTGGAAGCGGGGTGGATGGCCAGCGACTTCGAGTCGCCCACGTTGGCCAGGTGCGAGAAGAGGCGCAGGGACTCGATGAACCGCCGACCGGCCGCCTGCCCACCGCGGATGCCGAAGGCGAGAATTGCCCCCTGCCCCCGGGGCAGGTACTTGCGGGCAAGGGGGTAGTACGGGCTGGACTCCAGCCCCGGGTAGGCCACCCACTCCACTTGCGGGTGTTGCTCCAGGTACCGGGCGACGGCCAGGGCGTTGGCCGAGTGGCGCTCCATCCGCAGGTGGAGCGTCTCCAGACCCTGGAGGAACAGGAAGGCGTTGAAGGGCGAGAGGGCGCCGCCCAGGTCCCGGAGCAGGCTCACCCGGGCCCGCAGAATGTACGCCTGCTCACCGAGGTCGGCGTACCGGAGGCCGTGGTACGCCGCGTCGGGCTCGGTGAAGAGCGGGTGCCTGCCCGCCGCCCAGTCGAAGCGACCGCTGTCGACGATCACCCCGCCGATGGCCGTGCCGTGGCCGCCGATGAACTTGGTGGCGGAGTGGATGACGATGTCGGCGCCGTGCTCGATGGGCCGGCAGAGGTAGGGCGACGCGAAGGTGTTGTCGACGATGAGGGGCAGCCCGCTCTGGTGGGCGACGTCGGCAATCGCCGCGATGTCCGGCACGTCGCACTTGGGATTCCCGATGGTCTCGATGTAAAGCGCCCGCGTGCGGTCGGTGATCGCCGACCGGAAGTTCTCGGGATCCGACGGGTCGACGAACTTCACCGTGATGCCCAGGCGGGGCAGGTTGTGGGCGAACAGGGCGTACGTGCCGCCGTAGAGGCTGGAGGCCGCGACGATCTCGTCACCCGCCCGGGCCAGGTTGAGGATGGCGTAGAGCTCCGCGTTCTGCCCCGAGGCCACGGCCAGCGCCCCCACGCCCCCCTCCAGGGCAGCCACGCGCTTCTCAAACACGTCCGTGGTCGGGTTCATGATGCGGGTGTAGATGTTGCCGGGTTCCTGCAGGCTGAAGAGCCGTGCCGCATGCTCCGTGTCCCGGAACACGTAGGAGGTGGTCATGTAGAGCGGCACCGCCCGCGCCCCCGTGGCATCCACCTCATGGCCGGCGTGAATCGCCAGCGTCTCCAACCGGTACCGCCGATCCGTCAACGCAACCACTCCCCACTCTCAGACTGACCGTGGCTGCATGCTACCACGGGAGGCGGGAAGCGGCAAGAGACTGTTCTCTATAGTGGAAACAGTCATGGCCGCGACGGCAGGCGTCGCGGCCATACGGCGCACATCTTCCTCTACATCTTCACGTCCAGGAGCAGCCCCCGGATCTCGTCCACGGCAGCCAGGATAGCCAGCCGGTCCCGCTCCTGCTCCAGCACCAGGCGGGAGAGTTCCTCCAGCCGCTCGTCCACCCGCTGGATGGTGATCAGGGTCCGCTGCTCCCAGGCCCCGGTATCCCAGTCCAGCTCCTGCCGCACCTCCGCCATGTGCCGCGTGATGTCCCGGAAGAGGCGTCCGATCGCCTCCCGGTAGCGGTGCAGGTCTTCCTGGGTCAGCGACTCGGTCAGCCGCCGTCCCAGCTCGTCGATCTCCTGCAAGGCCCGGTCGATACGCTCATTGAAATGCATGGCGTGGGTGCGCGCCAGATGCTCGCGGAAGGGCACGCGGGCGGCACCGGTCGCCCTTTCGCCGTTCCCCGTGGTCGCCACCCGGGTCAGGCCGGTCATCAGGCGCACCCGGTCCATGGCCATTCCTCCTTCAGTCCTGCAGGGCGTCAATGGCGGCCAGGATCTCCGTGGTGGACGGCATGCCCGGCTGCGTCCACCGGATCACCCCCTGCCGGTCGATCAGGAAAACCGTCCGCTGGATGAGGCCCAGGGCGTTCAGCACGCCGTAGGCGGCGGCCACGGCCTTCCCCTCATCCGCGCAGAGCGGGAAGCGGAAACCCTGCTTCTCGGCCCAGCGCTTGTGCGAGGCGAGGCTGCCGGGGTTGACGGCCACCACCTGCACCCCGCGGGCCTCGTACAGGAACGCTGCGTCACGCGCAGCGGCAAGTTGCCGGTTTCATCCGGGTGTGTTGTCCCTGGGGTAGAAAATCAGGAGCACGCGCTTTTGGCCCCGGAGCGCCGAGAGAGTAAACGTGCCCTCGGTGGACTCCAGGGTGAAGTCGGGGGCCACCTGGCCAGGCTGCAGCATGAGCGCCACCCCTTCCCTTGCTCGTCTCCGCGCCTATTCGCCGCGCGACGCCCAACTCCTGCCAGACAGGGTTCAGTGCCGGACGGGATGGCCGAGGAAAGACGCGATGGGCTCGGTCAGGCGGTGGGCCTCCAGGAGTGCGGCCCGGTGGCCGGCCAGCGAGTCAAGGGTCCAGACCTCGGCGCGCCCGCCGTAGGTGCGGATCAGGCCTGCGAAATCCTGGCTGACGGCCGGGGGGAAGAGGATGTCGGAGGAGACGGGCATGAGCAGGACCTCGGCGGTGATCTTCTGCGCCGCCACCTCCAGGTCGCGGTTGCCGCAGGCCACGTTGTGGAGGAGCGCCATCCGGGCGGTGGCGGCGACGTAGGCCGGATCCAGCACGCGGGCCAGGCGTTCAGCCTCGGCATCCAGCTCGGCCTGGAAGGCGTAGCGGCCGTCGGGCCCGGCCCAGGGGTGGGGCGAGGCCGTCGCCGTGCGTCGCCCCCAGACCGCGTCCAGCCAGTCGTTAGAGGAGGAGAGCGTGAGGTAGAGCCGCACCGCATGGAGCAGCCCGTCCCGGGGGGAGGATGCGATGGCGTCAATGGCCGCCTGACAGACCGCCAGGGAGAAGAGCGGCGTCGCCTGGGGGCCGCTGGCTGCGGCGATCACCTGCCGTACCCGGTCGGGGTACGTCACGGCCCATTCCAGCGCCTGAAAGCCGCCGGTGGAGGGGCCCGCCACGCAGGCCAGCCGCTCGATGCCCAGCGACGACAGCAGCTGCCGCTGCAGCCGCACGTTATCCCGCACCGTCACCTGGGGAAGCCGATCCGCTTCCGGCTCGCCCGCGCCGGCGGCGGCCGAATCGGCGCGGTGCGGGTTATAGAGCGTGTCCACCGCCACGACGAAATAGCGGTCGGTGTCAAAAGCGCGCCCGGGGCCCACCAGCGGCTCCCACCAGCCGGGGCGGGGGTCTGCCGCGCTGCTGGCCGCATGCCGGTGACCGAGGAAGGGATGGCACAGCAACACGGCGTTGTCCCGCTGCGGGCTGAGACTGCCGTACGTCTCGTAGCTGACGGTGGCCGAAATCGTCTCCCCCACCTCGAGCTTCAGGCCGTCGGTGGTGAAGCGGTGCACTGGTCTGCTCACGCGCATTGTCGCCTCCTGAGCGCGCAGACGGACGCACAGTCCTGTCCTTCTGCGCCAGTGCTCAGGAGTTGGCGAACCGCCCGGCATTCTCCTCTGCCGGAAGGACGGGGATTGCTGGCATCCAGCGGTTCACACCTCTTCCGCCGCCTGCGCCCGGGCCCGTGCGGGGCGCCTCGTCCGGCCGGCGGCCTTCCCCGCACCAACCTTCTCTCCGGTGCGGGCCGGCTTCCCCGCCTTCTTCTGCTCCGCGCGGCCGAAGCGGCAGTAGGGAAGCAACGGGCACTCGCTGCAGCGCGGGTTCCGGGCGTGACAGACCTGCCGGCCGTGGTAGATGAGCCAGTGGTGCGCCTGCGACCAGTACTCCCGGGGGATGCGCCGCATCAGCTGCTGCTCGGTCTCCTCGGGCGTCTTGGCCGTGGCCAGACCCAGCCGGTTGGCCACGCGGAAGACGTGGGTGTCCACGGCAATGGCAGGCACCCCGAAGGCGTTGGAGAGCACCACGTTGGCCGTCTTGCGGCCCACGCCGGGAAGCGCCATCAGCTCCTCCCGGGTGGCGGGCACCTCGCCGCCGTACCGCTCGAGCAGCAGCCGGCTGAGCGCCTGGATGTTCTTGGCCTTGCTGTGCCAGAGCCCGCAGTCGCGGATCATCTCACCGATCTCGTCCACGGTGAGCGCCGCGAAGTGCTCGGGCCGGTTGTACCGCGGGAAGATGCGAGCCGTGACAATGTTCACCCGGGCGTCGGTGCACTGCGCCGAAAGCACGGTGGCGACCAGCAGCTCGAAAGGGGTGCTGTGGTGGAGGGCGCACCTGGCGTCCGGGTACATCTGTGCGAGTGTTTCAAGGATGGCCTGGGTCTCCGAACGGCTGGCTGCCATACCGTCACTCCTATTCCAATCCTCTGCCGGCGTCCCGCCCGGGCGCCGCGCAGCGTCAAAAAGGCGTCATCCGTCGCGGAAGGGGGATCGGTACCATGACGGCGGAACTGGAACGGGCCACCCGGAGGCTGGCATCGGCTGACCCGGGCGAGCGGGTGGCAGCGGCCCGGGACCTGGAAGCGCACCTGACCGCCCTGCTGGCGGCCGGCGCCACCGGCGGAGCGCCGCTGGCGGAGCGCCTCCTTCCCGCACTCGTGAAGGGGCTGGGCGACACCGAGAAGGGGGTCCAGGTCCACTGCGCCAACTGCCTGCAGCTGCTGGCGCCCCACTCCGGGGCCGTGCTGCCGGCACTCCGGGAGGCGCTGACGCCCCCGGATGAACGGCGAGCCTGGGGCGCCGCCTTCGTGGCCGGCCGGCTCGGCTTCTGGTCAGCAGGCGTGGGCCGGGCCCTGGCCGCCGCGATGGGCGCCCCCGACCGGGACATCCGCTGGGCCGCCGCCGACCTCGCGGTCGCCCTCGGCCGGGCGCACCCGGAATGTGTGGAGATGGCGAAAGAGACCCTGCAGTCGCCCGTGCCCGCCGCCCGGAAGATGGCCGCCTACTGCCTGGGCGCCATGGGCGCGTACGCCGACGTGGCCGGGGCACTGGCGGGGCGGCTGGCGGACCCCGACCGGGACGTCCGCCGTGCCGCGGTCCTGGCCCTGAACCGGCTGCCCCGGGTGCCGGCAGACGTGCAGCGGCAGGTGGTCTCCCTGCGGCAGGACCCCGACCAGTTCGTGCGCCGGGCGGCGGACGCCGTCGCCAGGCGCTGGGGGCTGTAAGACCTCATTCCTTAAGTCGCCGGCGCGTCCGCAAGCGGTGCGCCGGCAGAACTCGCCACAGCAGGAGGACAACCGATGGCAACCAGATACCAGCGCTCCGAAGCTTACTACGAACGGGCCCTGGCCCGCATCGTCGGCGGCGTCAACTCGCCCGCCCGCTCCTTCAAGGCGGTGGGCGGCGGCGCGCCGGTCTTCATGCAGCGAGGCCAGGGGCCCTACCTCTTCGACGTGGACGGAAACCGGTACATCGATTACCTGGGGGCCTACGGACCGGGCATCCTCGGCCATGCCCACCCCGAGATCGTCGCCGCCATCGCCCGGGCGGCGGAGGGGGGCACCCTCTACGGCACCCCGACCCCCTGGGAGGTGGAGCTGGCCGAACGGCTCCACGCCGCCATTCCCTCCCTGGAGCGGGTGCGCTTCGTCTCCACCGGCACCGAGGCCGTGATGTCGGCGGTGCGGGTGGCCCGGGCCTTCACCGGCAGGCCGAAGCTGATCAAGATGGAAGGCTGCTACCACGGCCACTCCGACTTCGCCCTGATTGCGGCCGGCTCCGGCCCGTCGCAGCTGGGCACGCCCGACTCCGCCGGGGTCACCGAGGGGGTCGCGCGCGACGTGATCACTGTGCCCTACAACGACCTGGACAGCCTGGCCGAGGCGCTGGACGTGTGGGGACGCGAGGTGGCCGCGGTCATCATCGAGCCGATCGTGGGAAACTTCGGCGTGGTGAACCCCGCCCCGGGCTACCTGGAAGGAGTGAAGCGGCTGGCCCACCAGCACGGCGCCCTGCTCATCTTCGACGAGGTGATCACGGCCTTCCGCGTGGCCTACGGCGGCGCCCAGACCCTGCTCGGGGTGGAGCCCGACCTCACGGCGCTGGGCAAGGCCATCGGCGGCGGAGTGCCCCTGGGCGCCTACGGCGGCCGGGCGGAGATCATGGACTGGGTGGCACCGCTCGGTCCGGCCTACCAGGCGGGCACGCTGGCGGGCAACCCGCTCTCGATGCAGGTGGCCCTGGCCGCGCTGGAGATCCTGGGGCGTCCCGGGGTCTACGAGCGTCTGGAGGCCGACTCCGCCTACCTGGCCGACGGCCTCGTGGCCAGCGCCCGGCGCCACGGCCTCACGGTGCAGTTGGGCCGCGCCGGCTCGATGTTCACCCTCTTCTTCTGCGACGAACCCGTCACCAACTACAAGGGGGCGGAGCGCTCCGATCCCCGGCAGTTCGCCGCCATGTTCCGCGGCCTCCTGGACCGCGGGATCCTGCTGGCGCCGAGCCGGTTCGAGGCCTGGATGCTCTCGGTGCAGCACAGCCGGGCCGACCTCGAGGAGACGCTGCAGATCGCCGACGAGGTCTTCAGGCAGATGGCGGCGCAGCGCCCGACCGCGGGCGACGCAGACGCCTAGATCGACACGTGGACGGCGGCGCTGACCATGGCCGCCACAAAGAGCACGATAACCAGGGTCGCCAGGGCGATTCCGACGCCCACCGGGATGAGGAAGACCACCACGGCCTTCCCCGTATCCACGCCCAGGGCCGCCCGGATGGCCATCACCGTGAGGACCAGCGTCCAGATCCAGAACCCCAGCCCCAGGAGAATGGCCAGCCAGGTAAGGCCGAGCCTGCCCAGCATCAGGTTGAGCGGGGCCTGCAGCAAGGCCGGCGTCAGTGCGAAGCCCAGCGTGCCGAGCATGGCCCGGCCGTCGCGGGCCCCGCCCATCATCTCGCCGATGAGCCCGTAGACGGCCGCCCGCAGGAACCACCAGAGTACGGTGCCGACCGCACCCAACACCACGCTCCAGGCCGCCATCTGGCCCAGGAAGGCCTCCATGATCGGTTGCGCTTCACCGGGCAGACCGGCCAGCGTCCTGTCGAGCTGGGCCACCATCGCGTCCCTGGTTCCCGCGAACCCGAGGACAGCGGTGAAGAGGGCGATGCCGATCACCAGCAGGGCGGCCGCCTTCACGGGCCGTTCGGAAGCGATGCGGGCCATCGCGTCCTTCGGAGCCGTGATCACGTCCAGGATCAAATCCCAGACCGAGGACCGGTTCTTCGGCTCGTTCCGCTCGTATGATTCCATCATCATGCGCAACCCTCTTTCGCTACTGCAGAATTGCCGGCTTCGTCTCCAGGGCCCAGAGGCCGCCAGACGGGCTCCGGCCAACCACCTCCGTCAGGGCCTTCCCCAGCAGGGCCCCGAACAGCGAGTTGCCCTTGTTCATCTCCCGCACCGACGGCTCGCCCTCGATCCCTGCGAGCTCGCCGGCCACCTCCACCGAGCGCTTCAGATCGCCCAGCTCATCCACCAGGCCCAGCTCCAGCGCCTTCCGCCCGGTGAGGATCCGCCCGTCGGCAATCGCCCGCACCTGCTCGGGGTCCATGCCGCGCCCCTCGGCCACCGCCTGCACGAAGTCCGCGAACGCCTCGTCCACGAGTTCCTGCAGGAGGGCCCGCTCGTCGTCCGTCATCTCCCGGGCCGGGTTACCAATATCCTTATAGGTTCCGCTCTTGAAGGTTTCCAGTTCGTAACCGAGCTTTTCGTAGATCCCCGCGAGGTTCTGCACCTGCAGGATGACGCCGATGGAACCGGTCTGGGTGGCCGGGTTGGCGATGATCCAGTCAGCCGCCGCCGAGATCCAGTACGCAGCCGAGGCGGCGGTCTCGCCCATCGAGACGACCACGGGCTTGCCTGCAGCCTGCACGCGCTTGATGGCCTCGCTGATCTCCCAGGCGGCCACCAGGCTGCCACCCGGGCTGTTCACCCGCATGACGACGGCCTTGAGCGTGGGATCCTCTGCCACCTCGTCCAGCTGCGCCACGATGTCGTCCGACCCGGCGTAACCGCCCAGAAGGCCGCCGCTGCTCTCACCCGTCTCCATCACGCCTTCCACCCGCAGCAGGGCGATCTCCCCACCGGCCGCCCGGCTCGTGCGCTCGCCTGCGTTCGGCCCCTGCCACAGGGCCACCGCCAGGGAGAGCACGACAACGGTGATCAGTGCGATTCCTGCAACCCAACGCTTCATAGGATCCCTCCTGTTCACGCTCCGTCTTTGTCACCCGCGTTTTGCTGCACAGGTATGCTTTTCGCTGAGGGATAATCCCGTTAAAAGCGACCCGACATCGGGCATCCATGGTTCGCGCAGCGCGCAAGAGCCGCTCCGGCTGCCCCAGGGGCAGGGAGCGGCACTCATCACTCCTGGTTCCCCGGCGGTGGTGCGATCCACTCGCGCTCCACGTTCCGGGCCATCTTGGCCCGGTAGGCCGCTTCCAGGTCAATCCCTGCGTTGTTGGCGAGTTTGAAAATGTAGGCGAGGCAGTCGGCCAGTTCGAAGCCCAGGTCGTGCCGGTACTCGGCCACGGCCGCCTCCCAGGCCTTCTCCCTGCCCAGCTCCGGCTCGAGCAACTGGGCGCGCCAGAGCAGCTTGCGCACCTCGTTGGCCACCTCGCCCACCTCGCCGGTGAGCAGGATCATGTTCAGCTTCAGGTCCTGGCTCCAGCCCTTCTTCTCGTCCAGCCACCGGTGGAAGGCCTGGAAATCGGCAATCGTCTTCATCGCATTCGGGAACATGCTGGGCCTCCTCTGCGGTGGTTCTGTCAGCCGGCTGCCCCGTTCACTCCATCAGGGGCGCCAGTCCGTGCGCTTCCAGCCAGGAGAGGATCTCGGCGAAGACCTCCTCGTACCCGGGGTCGTTGAAAATCTCATGGTACTTCTCGGGGTAGAGCTTGAACTGCTTGTCGGCATAGCCGATCCGGTCGAAGACCTGGCGGGTCACTTCCGGGTCCACCAGCTGGTCCGCTCCGGCGACCAGGAAGAGCGCCGGCACGCCGTCGGGGAAGATGACGGCGGTGCGGCACTCCGCCGCCGCCCGGGTACACTCCACGAACCAGCGCGGCGTGGCCGTCTGGCAGCGCAGCGGATCCTTCTGGTCGAGGGCGATGCGCTCGGCGTTGCGGGTGCAGGCCTCGGGGGGGATGCCGGACTTCACCTGCAGCCGGGGGGCGATGACGGCCAGGAGGGGCGCCAGCGCCTGCTCCGCTCGGCTCACCTTGGCCCGGCTCAGGAACCACGGCGAGGAGAGCACGAGGGCAGAGATGGTCTCGGGGTAAGAGGCCGCGTAGCGGTAGGCGATGAGCCCGCCCATGGAGTGGCCGATAATCACCGGCCGGCCGCTGGCCTCGGTCACCAGGCTGACGAAGCCCCGCAGGTCGGCCAGGTAGTCGTCGAACCGGTCCACGTGCATCCGGACGCCCTCGGAGCGGCCATGGCCCCGGTGGTCCATGGCCCAGACGGCGAAGCCCCGCGCCGCGAACCAGGCGGCCACGTGCTCGTACCGCCCGACGTGCTCACCGGCCCCGTGCACCAGCACCAGGCTCCCCGTTGCCTGCTCGGGCTCCCAGACCCGGTAGTAGAGGCTCAGGCCGCCGCGACCGGTCAGGCTGCCGCTTCTCTCTTTCATGGCTCCTCCTCCGTTCAGCGGATACTGGATGCAACTTCGGTATCTGTCGGGCAATTCCTGTCGGGAGGGATTGTCTGGCAGCAGCACGAATCTTTTAAGCATCTCGCAAACGGAGGCGAGTGCGCGCGATGAGGCTCAACTGGAAGTACACCTTCATCATTGGCTTCGGGTTCTTCGGCGTGGGGCTTGTATGG